>Ga0315268_10000747_pt1 | contig 37860 bp, 45 predicted proteins | sample C1_top_MG_FD_204535 | JGI IMG/M metagenome (GOLD analysis project Ga0315268, IMG submission 204535) | Sediment microbial communities from Yellowstone Lake, YNP, Wyoming, USA - C1_top | ecosystem: Environmental > Aquatic > Freshwater > Lake > Sediment | place: USA: Wyoming | collected 2017-08-01
CAGTGAGGGGCACACACCGATGCATATGGCGACCCTCAGGTCCTGTCCCTGAGCGAGTGAACCTTTGTACATGGTGTAGAGGTGTCTCTCCACGAGCCGTGCCGCAAAGTGCGTTTTGTCCACAACCATCATCCTGTGAAAAGACATGTTTTTTTTACCCTCGAATTCCGCGCAGACGATACCCGAGGAGAGGTATCTCCCACCATCATTTTTGTAGTAGAGCGGAAAAGGGAGATTGAGAAGATTGAATTCTTCACTGACATTTTCAAGGAGGGGTGCAGAAGAGCCAAGGATTGTGGGGCAAGGACGCGATATGGCATTTCCCAATTCAGGAGCAACTCTCTCTTTTGGAATGGTCAGGGCAGAGGCGATTCTCTCGCGAGTCGCAAACAAATTCCCCACAGCCTTAAACCCTCCCAGATTCTTGAAGAGTATAGGAGTCCTCCCCCTGAGGAATCTCGAAACCTCATCGAGTGCAACTTCCCCGTCTATCACCTTAATTTCATCCTTAAACTTTTCAACATACGAGGAGAGCATAAAAGCCATTCGATAACGGGTATAAAAGGGTTGTTATGGTGTATGTATGTCTCCCCATCTATCAAACAACTCATTTTCAACGCCAAGCGAGTCAAGTATCTTTCCCACCACGAAATCCACCATATCAGACACATGTGTGGGGTGATGATAGAACGCCGGCATCGCGGGGAGGATAGTCGCGCCATGCAAGGATAGTCGCGCCATGTTTTCAAGTGCAATGGTTGACAGAGGAGTCTCGCGCACGACAAGGATGCATTTCCTTTTTTCCTTGAAGGCGACAGATGCAAGGCGCGTCATGAGGGTGTCCTGTATGCCCACTGCAATTTTTGACATGGTCGATACAGAACAGGGACAAATGACCAATGAGTCGAAAAGAAAAGACCCACTCGCGAGAGGTGAGTAGAAATCGTCGTTTTTGTATATATGAGCAAGCTTCAAAATATCGTCTTTCGTATAACCCGTCTCTTCCCTCATGATTTCCCATCCGTGCTCTGAAACGACTAAGAATTTCTCACCCTTAAGGACCTCTAAAAGCCTCACACCATAGATGACACCCGAGGCGCCAGAGATGCCCACAACGGTTTTCATCCTCTCCCCTATACCTTCGACTTCACTTTCTTATCATAGTACGCCATTGTCATGTTTTTCGTATTCTTGGCGTAACCCACGTTCCCGCGGAAGTCTATTCCTATGATGCCCGTATCCTGCGAATTCTTTATCGCCCCCATGCAGGCGTCCATGGCATTCTTTCTTCTCATCATATCCACGGCATTTTTTGTGACCATGTTTCTGATTATGTTTTCCCCGAGCCCTGTCGCAGAGGCACCCCCATACCTATTCGCATAAGTGCCACATCCAAAAAGTGGGGTGTCTCCTACCCTTCCCTCAAGCTTGAGGAGGACTCCACCTGTGGATGTTGCCACCGCAATTTCGCCATCGAATGCAACTGCACCCACCGTGTCATACAGTTTTGTTCTTTCAATAAAGGCTTTCATCTTCTTCCAGTGTTTGTCCTTCCCCTCCATGAGTTTTTCCCTGCCTTTTTTCCAATCATTCATTCTTTTCTCACTCCGCAAATCGACTTCAGGAAAATAGTATCGTGCAAACTTCTCTGCCCCCCTTCCCGCAAGAAGAATGTGGTCTGTCTCCTCCATTACTTTCCGCGCCACGAGTATGGGATTTTTAGTATTGACGAGAGCAGCCACAGCGCCACATGACAAATCAGATTTCATAATGGCAGCATCGCATTCAGGAAATCCTGATATGTTAAGGGTGGCACCCGTGCCGGCGTTGAATATGGGATTGTCTTCGAGACACTGCACCGCTTCACACACCGCATCAAGCGGACTTCCGGTCTTTAATGCCTCATACCCATGCGTGCAGGCTTCCTCGACACCTTTCCTGTATTTTCCCTCATCATCCCTTATCTCGCCCGCGCCGCCATGAACGATAATCTTTCTCATGGTACATTTTGTAGATTTATTTTAAAACCTTTTTGGAGGGAGTATTCCGATTTCGAAGAAATCACAAGAAAGACTGAAGAATCTCTGATCAGAGGACCACAGACAGTCATTTTATGAGAGAAACGCCTGTCATTTCATGAGGGATTTCCCAGTCGAGTATGTCAAGGATGGTAGGAGCGATGTCACCGAGCTTTCCCTTTGCGAGTGTGTATTTCTTTTCAGAGACGATAATGAGTGGAACGCGATTGGTGGTATGGGCGGTGTGGGCTCCACCATCCCCGTCAACCATCATTTCGGCATTGCCATGGTCCGAGGTGACTAAGAGTGTGCCTCCTGTGTGAGATACGGCTTCGTACACCTTCCCCACACACTCATCCACGGTCTCAATTGCCTTTCGCGCAGCCTCCAGTATGCCCGTGTGTCCCACCATGTCAGGATTGGCGTAGTTGAGGAGCACGAACCCATACTTTCCGCTCTCTATCTCTTTTATGACTCTCTCCGTCACCTCATATGCAGACATCTCGGGCTTGAGGTCATAGGTTGCCACCTTCGGGGAGGGTATGAGTATCCTGTCTTCCCCTACAAATTTCCTCTCGTCACCACCATTGAAGAAGAAGGTAACATGGGCATACTTCTCCGTCTCGGCGATACGCAGCTGCCTCATGCCGTGTTTCGCAATGACCTCCCCCAATGTATTCATCAGGTAGGAAGGAGGAAAGGCAATGGGTGCCTTAATGTCTTTCTCATACTCAGTCATACACACATAATAAATGTCTAAAGGATTTCTTTTGAAGTGGAGGAATTCCCTGTCAAGGAAGGCATGGGTCATCTGGCGTACCCTGTCGGGTCTGAAGTTGAAGCACAGCACCGAGTCGCCCGACTCCACGGCGCTTCCTGAAACAATGGTGGGTGAAACGAATTCGTCGTTCTCCCCTCTCGCATACGCATCCTCCACAGCCTTAATCGCACTCTTCGCCGCATACCCGTCATGAAATACCATGGCATCATAAGCCCTTTTCGTCCTCTCCCAGCGGCGGTCCCTGTCCATTGAGTAGTATCTGCCGGATACCGTCGCTATCACACCTACCTTCCTTTTCTCCATGAATTCCTCAAGTTGACTGAGGTAAGATTTGGCAGACCGAGGTGGGGTATCCCGACCGTCGAGGATGGCGTGGACGAATACGGAGCCCACCCTCTCCCTCTTTGCCATGCGCAGGAGAGCAAAGAGGTGAGTTATGTGGGAGTGGACGCCTCCGTCTGAAACCAAGCCGAAAAGATGCAGGGAGGAGGCTTTTTCTCTCGCATTCCTCAATGCAGAGAGAAAGACGGGATTCTGAAAGAAACTTTTGTCTCGTATCGCCTTGTTTATTCGAGTGAAATCCTGATAAACTATGCGGCCAGCGCCTATATTGAGGTGCCCCACCTCTGAGTTTCCCATCTGATTGTCCGGCAGCCCCACCGCTTCCCCATAGGGCGTAAGCGTCGTGAAGCTGAAGTTCTGGGCGAGGTAATCCATATGGGGTGTATGCGAAAGAGCGATGGCATTCCCCCTCTTTTTTGTGTTAATGCCCCATCCATCAAGAATGACGAGAACGATCATCGTCCTCCTCTCCCATCTTCCTTTTTTAAACCTTGCCTCAGAAAAGGTTTTAAAAGAATGGGGAGAAGAATGGGTATGGATAATCTCCTCGTGGAAGGTGCGCTCATCCTTCTTGTGGGGTATCTCCTCATCCAAAAATACAGACAGACAAAGATGGTCGAGTATGTCGTGTCGGCCATTCTCCTCGGTGCCTCATATGTAGCATACTACCTCACCGGGAGCAAGATTTCCATCTACTTCTGTTTCTTACTCCTCGCCTATCTTTTCCTCCGTATTTGGAAAGCGGGTCCCAGGTCATGATTTTTTGCGATATTCTATCGTACGCATCCTCGTGCCTATTATCCCACAAACTTGTAGGTCATTCTGTCCCCCTCAAGCTCCTGCTTCGTGAGCTTTATGGGCATACCCACCTTTAGTTTGCTAGGTGTGGTATGGAGATGTGCAAGAACTCGGGCTCCATTGGAGAATTCACCCACCGCGACTATATAGGGTTGCATCTTTACCATGGATTCTGGCGCGAAATGGATTATGGTGTAAGTGTAAAGAGTCGCCTGCGGGGATATCTCCTCGTACACCATCTGGGAACTAATGCAGGCGGCACAGTCTGAGCGCGGTGGAAGGTACACCTCTCCGCACTTGGAGCATTTGGATGTTACAAGCTTTCCTTGCTCGAGGCCCTCGAGAAGTCTCTCAACTTCTTCTGTCTGGTTGAGAAAAGAGACATAGCCGAATGTTTTCATTGTACTACCTCCTGTATATATGGACGTTGACATACTGCCCGCTCTGCCCGACATTGTGAGTGAGTCCAATCTCTGCACCGGGCACCTGTCTTTTTCCTGCCTCGCCACGAAGCTGCTTGACCATCTCGCATGCCATCGAGACCCCCGTCGCTCCCAAGGGGTGTCCTTTCGCCTTGAGACCTCCGTCGACGTTGACAGGCATCTTTCCGCCAATGTAGGACTGCTGCTCCTCTATGAACTTACCTCCCTCTCCCTTCTTGCAGAACCCCAAATCCTCATATGCCATGATTTCTGCTATGGTGAAGCAGTCATGTACGCAGGCAACATCCACATCTTTCATTTCTATGCCTGCCATCTTATATGCGTTCTGGGAGGCGAGGGTCGCCGAGGGAAGCCCCGTGAGTGTCTGCCTTCGGGAAATCAGCATGGGTTCTGAGGCAGCGGCAATGCCGGTAATCCACACAGGGTCTTCGAATTGCTTTGCCCTCTCTTCGTTGGTCATTATGACCGCAGCGGCTCCGTCTGAGATGAGAGAGCAATCATAGAGTCCTAAAGGCGACGCAATGGGGACGGCTTTAACGGCTTCCTCGAGTGGAACCTCCTTTTGTATGTGTGCGAGTGGATTAAGCGAGCCATAGTGGTGGTTCTTCACCGCCACCATGCCTAATTGCTCCTTGGTGGTTCCAAATTCGTGCATATGGCGGGTGGCGAATAAGGCGTAGAATCCTGGAAATGAGACGCCAAAAGGATATTCCCATTTCGAATCTCCCGCCATCGCCATGAGTTCTGTGGCTTTCGCAGAGGTGACATTATTCATCTTCTCTGCCCCGATGACCATGACCATGTCGTGCATGCCCGAAGAAACGAGACCATATGCGGAACGTATGGATGCAGAGCCCGTGGCGCATGCCGCCTCCACGCGATATGCAGGCTGGGGATTCAACCCCACATGGTCGACGATGCAGGCGGCAGGCGAACCCTGCTGCGCAAACATGTCTCCCGCCACACCCACCACAGTCGCATCAATATCCTTCTGAGTCAGCCCCACTCCCTCGAGGCACGGTTTCACCGCCTCAAACGCAAGCTCCCTTATGGTCTTATCCTGCCTTTTTCCAAATCTGGAGTGTCCTGTACTTATGATGGCAACTTTGTTCATATTATTTCCCCTTGAAGTCTCCCTTTCTCTTCTCGAATACAGCCTGTATGCCTTCTCGTATGTCCTGTGTCTTGAAGCATGCAACACCGGCATCGGCTTCCTTCTTGTTTCCTTCCTCTATGGAAATGGTGAAAGACGCATTGACGCATTTCTTGGCGAGTTTGACCGCGATGGGAGCATTACCCGCTATCTTTGCAGCCGTGAAGTTAATTGTGGACTCAAGCTCATCGAAGGGGACGACTTTGTTGACGAGCCCCATGTCCAGGGCTTCCTTCGCACTCACCATTCCGCCCGTGAGGGCAAGCTCCATGGCACGTCCTCTTCCCAGGATTCGCGGAAGTCTTTGTGAACCGCCCCAGGCGGGGATGAGTCCTATGGAAACCTCCGGGCTTCCCAACTTCGCCTCCTCCGCAGCGATTCGTATGTCGCAGGCGAGTGCCATCTCCAATCCTCCGCCAAGGCACAGTGCGTTTATTCCACAAATCGTGGGGCAAGAGAGATTCTCGAGTTTTCGGTAGACCGCCTGTCCTTTCTCTATGAGGGTTCTCACCTCTTGCTCCGTCTCAATCTTGGAGGCGACTTTGAGGTCTGCACCCGCAGAGAAGATCTTCTGACCTTCGGCGGTGATGACGACCACGCGCACCTCAGGATCTGCCTCTATCTCATCGAGGAGCCGGTCGAGCTCCTCCAGAAGTCCTGCCGAGAGGGAGTTCAAGCTCTCCGGTTTGTTGAGCTTTATTACCCCTATGTTTTTCTCCTCGGAGAAAAAGCTCCCTTCTTTCTCATACTTAAGGTATTCCATTTTTTACACCTCAGAAAAATTCAGTAAAACCTCTTCCCTTCCTTTGCCTTTTCCACGAGCAATGCGCTCGGTGCATAGAAATCACTCTTCTTTTCCTCTCGAAGCCTTCTCAACCCTTCCTCTATCTTTTTGGACCCCACCTCGTCTGCCGACTGAAACGGTCCCTTTGTGAAGTTGCCACCGAGTCTCATGGCTTTATCTATATCGGGAATCGTGGCAATGCCTTCCTCTCGGCAGACCTTGCAGGCTTCGTTTATGAGGACGAAGAGTATCCTGTCGAATATATACTCATCGTTTTTCTGTGGGGCTATTTTTGTATCAAAGTCCTTGATTCCCTTTCCCGTCTTGTTCCCCAGACATCCTGCCTCCACCGTTTTTTTGAGAAGCTCCGGTGGAGCATACTTCTCCCCGAATGCCCTATGCAAGGTTTCCGCGGCGTTGAGCACGACATCGAGGCCTATGAAGTCCATGAGTGCGAAGGGACCCATGGGGAAAATACCACGCACCGCCAGTCCGTCTATGCGATCCATGGAGGCGAGACCCTCTTCATGAATTTTTATTATTTCTTCAGCCGTGGGGAGGAGAATCCTGTTGAATATGAATCCAGGACCATCCTTGCACATGACTACCTCCTTTCCCAGCTTCTCGGCAATGCCGCGCACCGTCTCAAGCGTCTCTCCAGAAGTCTTTTTACCCGAGACGATTTCGACAAGTTTCATGGCAGGGACAGGATTGAAGAAGTGCATGCCACATACTTTATCTGCTCGCGAAGTGGCAGCAGCGATTTCCGTGATGGGAAGGGTTGAGGTATTGGACGCCAGTATGGTTCCAGGCGACGCAGTCTTGTCTAGAGCGGAAAAAATCTTTTTCTTCACCTCCATCTCCTCAAAGACTGCCTCCACCACCGCATCGGCACCATCGCACAGTGCGCCGAAGTCCAGCGTCGGCTTTATTCGCGAAAATGCATCTTGTGCCTGCTTAGGGGAAAGCTTCCCCTTGTCCACACCCGTCATGAAGTTTGCCTTTATCTTCTTCATGCCGGCGTCCAGAAACCGCTGCTCCATGTCGAGGAGTGCAACATCGAACCCACACACAGAGGCGACATAGGCGATGCCTGACCCCATGGCACCCGCTCCTACCACACCAACCTTCATGGAAAAGATGAGTCTATCGGTTATTTAAGGATTGTGGGTGATATGTCAATGTCTAAAACCGTCTCATCTTCTTCTCAAACCCTCCATCTTCCTCATCTTCTTCTCGAGTTTCTCCGCCGTCTTCAATGCTTTCATCTTCTTGAGAGACTCGTCAGGGAAGTCGACCTCCACCGAACCCATGTAACCGCACTTATTGCATCTCCAGTGAGTCTGTCCTTGACCGACATTCATGTTTCGCATATCGTTACTCCCGCACTCGGGACACGACCTTGTCATACACGCCCCTCCATTCTCTTTGACGCCTTCTTTTCCAATCGGATTGACTTTTCCATTGCCTTCATCTTTTTCAGGGATTCGTCGGGGAAGTCGACTACAAGGGTGCTCATGTGGCCACACTCTTTGCATTTCAAAAAAACATCTCCCCCATACATTCCTGTAATAATGTCCGTGCTCCCGCATTTCAGGCATGACTTCATCCTTTTTCCCTCAACTTCCGTATCTGCTCCAGGTGCTTAGCATCGTGTTCGACCATCTTTTTTACGATGTCTTCGAACGTTATGACACCCAAGGTTTCGTGAGAGCCCATCCTCTGCCAGTCCTCGGGGGTAGCAGACTGTATGATCTCAAGACTTTTCTGCCTTTGGGTACAGAATTTTTCTATCCCCTTTGTCAAGTCCTTTTCTCGGTAATTCCTTTCTGCAGCAGCCTTATCTTGGTCATGGAGGTAGAGGAAGGGTCTCGATTCCTTAAGAATCCTTTTTAACCGAATGATGAAGACCTCCTCCTCACCGTCTGCGAGGTGCCATACGATCTCCTTGATACACCACTTATCGGGGGCGGGCTTGCGCGAAGCCTCCTTTTCTGTCAATCCCTCTGTCTCCTCTCTCAGGAGGGAACAGATTCTCCTCAATATCTCAACATAATTTTTCATTGTATCACACTGTATTATCATTGCTACTATTTAAGAATTTCGAAGATACATTGTGGAATAGCCTACCTTATCAGATTTGTCAGCTCATCAGGGAGTGCTATTCTTGCCACTGATTCTGCCTCGCACTCGGATCTTATATTTTTCGGGTCATACAAAATGAAATTTATCTGTGAGAGAAGTGTACCCCTATAATCGTCTTCAATCGAGTCGCCGACATACAGAGCGTCTGCATGCGTCAACCCCATTCGGAAAGAGTGATTCTATAAATTTCTGGGTCTGAATTCGTATGGCCAACATTTTCTAAATGATTATTGTCTCGGAGTATTGTTTTATCCCCGATGGATGAATCCGACTTCTCTGAGCACCCCCATATCCGTGGATGACGGTTCCGAGTGCAGCTCTCCCCCTACCATATCTCTCCCACTGCATGCGTGCTCCTCTCTTTTGCCGCAATGGCATGTTCCTCACAGGCACGCCGGCACTGCCCGCATCCGAAACATTTCTCCGCATCGATAAAAATCTCCTCCTCACTTCTCAGGGCACCGAAGAGACAGCGCGAGACACACTCTCCGCACTGCGAGCATTTGTTCCTGTCAATTTCGAATACGAATTCCGACTTATAAAACGCATTCTTCACGCCTCTGAGTCTCATCCTGTAGGGATTGCAGAACTTCAGGTCGCAGTTGCACACCATTCCGATGTAAGGAACATGAAGGGCCGATACGGAGTGGACCACTCCCCCCTCATCGAGTCTCTCTATGAAAGCGCAGGCATCGCCCACAGAGATTTCCTGAATGTCGTCCGTGTATTCGGGATAACCGTCTGCCACATCGACTGCGAATCCGAGACCCAGGCATAGTTTGTCCTGCTTCCCCACCATTTTCTTGCACACACACGACATAAGGCACGCCCTGTCGGCCATCCTCACTATGTCGCAGGCGACCTCGATGGGCACCACCTGGTGGTGTAGATTCTCTCTGTAGTATGTCTCAAGTTTCTCGCGTGTCAGGAGCCACTCGGCGGTTTTAGAGAGGGCGAGGATTTCTGTATTTCTCTTCTTCCTCTCCTCCAACTGCCGCGAGAAGAAGTCGTGCATGAAAGTTTGCGTCTCATCAGACGAAAAGATTTCTCTTGAGTAATTCCTCTCGTTCTGGTACCACCGCTTTCCCTCTCCATGCAAGATGCAATAGTCGCACATGGTCACTCCTTGCTCATCCACTCCTGCACGGCTTCGACAAGCGCCCCGTTCACGGAAGAGGCGTAAATGTTTCCAAATCGGTTTCTCACCACGGAAAGGAATTTCTGGTAGTCCTCCTGGGGCAGGAGGAGCACCACCCTCCCCATGCGGTCGGCGACCATGGCAACGACCATATATCCCTCTTTCTGGAAATACTGATGGGTTATGTCCTCTGCTTTGAGATCAAAGTACGCCATCCATTCGGAATCTGCAACCTTCATTCTTCATTCCTCCTCATCTATGAATGCGTGTCTCATGTAAGGGTTTCCCCATCTCTCTGCATAGCACACGCTCTCAATGGGAAATCGTGAAGGCCCCACCATTCGTTTCACTTCCGGAACCCCCACGAAGAGAGTCGCAATGGGGACCCACAGGCTCGGGATGCCCAACCTATCGCAGAGCAGTTGCCTGCGTCTGAGTTCCATGACAGGCAATGCCTGGTAACCGGCTCCATATCCCATGGAGTGTGCGACGAGCCACATGGAGAATATGCCCATGGCGACCGAGATGGAGCCGAGCACATCTAAAGGATACCTCATGAATGAATCGTGAGAGGATTCCGAGGCACACCCAATGATGGCCACAGAGCATTTCCCGGGATAGGCAAAAAGATCTCCTTCCCTCATCTCCTCGAATGTGGCAGGCCTACTTCTCGGAGGTACATACCAGAGGCGTGCCTGGGTAAGCTCATAGGGTGCAGAGCCGAAGAGTTCCGAGGCAGCTTTCTTGCACAACTCCCCTAGAAATTTCTTCGTTTCCACATCCTCCTTAATGACAACATATCTCCAAGTCTGCATATTCTCGGGGCTCGGCGCATAACGTGCGGCATCGAGGATATATTCTATATCCGCATCGGGAATGGATTCTCCCGTAAATTCGCGCGTGCTCCTCCTCATGCGAAGCGCATCCACAACTGTTCTTGTTTTTTCATCCATTATTTCTCCTCCTTACCATCTAATGATTCTCAATCGCGTATGCATTGATATGGAGTCTCTAATAGGACCTCTCATTTTTGCAGGCTTAATAACTTTTGCACCAATAACCCTAAAAGATGCGCCTCTCTGAAATTCCATGCCATCATGGAAGAAACTCATTGCGGGATTCATAGAGATAAACCTCACTTTTCTCCTCTTTCTTCTCATTCTGGCTCTCCTCACCCTCATTCTTCGATTTTTTGGGATTGACATGTGGAAAATTCTCGCCGGAATACTATTATCATTGGGTATCCTCTCTCTCATATCGGGGTTTGTTGCTTCATTCCTCTCCTGGGTGACTCACTCAATAGGCTGGATTTTTACAACACTGCATCTCAATTTTCTAATAATTACTCCTCTATTTTTTGTCAAAAAAATATTTGCATATATTATTTATTTCTGGGGGAGGAGTTCCAAGAAAGTGCGCGATTTTCTGGATAGGATGGAAGTAAGGATTTTTGTAATTTTGGAGCAATCTAAGAATAAGCGAGGGAAAAGTATTTAACTGCAAAGGGTGTAAATACTGAAAGGAGGTATAATATGGGTCTTTTTGGTGATAAAGAGGAGCTAGAGGAGTTGAAAGCCAACCTCGAAGAACTCCAGCAGGAGAATGAGAGTCAGAGGGAGCAGATACGGGTTTATGAGAGGGACAGGGACAATTTTCGCGAACTCAAGATTGTGGCAGACCGGCTGACTGCTGAAAATAAGGCTCTCCTCTCCAAGATTGAGACCTTCAATTCTGAAAAGGAGAGGATTGCGCAGGGGTTAAATGCCCAGAAGTCGACCTTTGAGGAAGACATACAGAGGTTGAGGGGCATCATTGCAGAAAAGGAAGGGGAGATATCGGATATATCAACCCAGCTCACCTCGAAGAGAGACGAGATTGCCTCCAAGATGTTTGCCATCTCATCCAAGAATACAGACATAAGCCTTCCCGATGGTCTTTCATTGTCTGGTGGTCTGAAAACAGAAAGAAACATCATGGTGGGTAACGATGTCACCGTGAGGGGAGACATAGAAGCCGCAGACACAGTCACATTGGGTGCGCGAACAGTCGTGGTGGGAACCATAAGGGCAAAAAATGTCATCTCAAAGGAGGGTTGTGAATTCAGGGGAGACGTCTATGCGACGGATAAGATTCTTTTGGGAGACAAGGCCACGATAATCAAAGGCCTCGACTGCGACGGACTCATAAAATTTGGGAACCAGATAGAGATGAAAGAGGATTTCCACACCAAGGGGGACATACAGACGGGAACCCATTGCATCTTCAAGAGACTTCATTCGGATGGCGAGGTTGTCCTCGGTCCTGGGACGAAAGCGCTGCACATCACTGCGGGAGGAAATGTCGAACTCATGGATGGCGTCGTCGTGGAGGAAGGCATAGAGTACGGGGGGCAGATGAAAATAGGAAAGGACGTGCACATAGGAGGAATGATCAAGGCACGAAGTTAATTTTTTTCTTATGCTTTTTACATATTGATTATTTCCCGGGAAGATTATCCACAATCCTCTTCATACTCTTCCTGTATGCATTGAAGGCATCCCTTCCAATTTTTGTGAGGCGTACCATGGTATGGGGTCTTTTATCCAGAAATTCCTTCACTATTTCAACATACCCTGCATCCTCAAGTTTGCTCAAATGAGAGGATAGATTTCCCGCGGTCATTTCTATCTGGTGCATGAGGAAGAGAAAATCTGCACTCTCCACTACGTAAAGGTGCGCGAGTATGAGGAGGCGGGAGGGTTCATGTATGAGTTTGTCTATATCGATGATGGAAGTGAAATCATCCTCCTTCTTTGTCATGGGATATCTCCTCCTTTGTTTCGGGATACTTCCTGAGGAAGCGTATGAGCAGGACAACCCCAGCAAGCATCATGGCAACACCGAATAGAAGGGCGATGCGCTTCGCCTGAATGCCGAACATCCAGCCTCCCACAAAAAGGACAAGTGTGAGAGCCGAATAACCGTAGAACCTTCCTATTCCCGTGGCATAGGCCGTGAGACAGAACAATAGCACCCCCACGAGACCCACAATGAGGTGAGGATATTTTTCAAGCACAATTTTCATCCAGAATGGCGTTTCCCCGCTGGCATCGGTTCTCCATACCAAGAGCCCAAAGATTAGCCCGAGCAAGAGGATCAAGACAAGCAATCCTTGTAGAAGTATAATGTGAGGGTTCCTACTCTGGCTGAATCTGACATGCCCAATCCTCGGGATGGTGATTTTCTTCTTGGCTACCATATAAAAGACAATTGCGAGGGCCGGAATGATGCTTGCCGTACTCGTCATGTTGAAAAATACAGTCTCCACGAACCCAATGATACCGAGTCCTAAGAATAGGTCGAGCAACCCATCCTCGTGGTAGGAGGTATATGCCTTTCTTTCCAGTTCTTTCAGATTTATGTTCTGCTGCATTTGAATCGCCTGTCGTAATTTTGCTTTGCTCTTTATAAAACTTTGTATTACAAAATATTTTGTAACAATTTATTATCTGATTATTCACTGCAGTATTTTTTATTTGAATGACAATTCTCGGAAAATTTTCTTAATTTATTCCTATTTCAGAGAGAAAAGCTTAAATTGCTTCAAAAATTCCCCTTTCATGAAAGAAGAAGAGAAAAGAGAGCTTTATGAAAAATCCATTTCTGAGATGTCAGAAATACTTGCTGTGACCAAAGATAAAGAAGAAAGAATGCATGCTATTTGTACGATTTTAAAAAGGAATATGCCTTATTATTTCTGGGTAGGATTCTACTATCCTAAAAAAGGGTGGATGCAGTTAGGTCCGAGCGAAGGCCCTCCCGCCTGCACCCATATTTCATATTCCGGTGTCTGCGGTGCCGCATCGAGAGGAAAAACCACTCTCATCGTTCCCGATGTACATGAATTTGCGGGACATGTGGTCTGCGACCCGAGAAGCAAATCAGAGATGGTCGTTCCAGTTTTTATTGAAGGAGAACTCGCTTCCGTCTTGGATGTCGATAGTGAGGAGTATGATGCATTCGATGAAATAGACGAACGATATATTGAAAAGATACTATTATTTCTCACATGAGTATGAGTAATCAAGAGGGATATCGTATGAGGAAAAATACTACGACCATAGCAGTCATATTCGATTTTGATGATACAATCGTCCCCGATTCAACAACGAAATTGCTCCAGGCATATGGAATAAATCCCGAGACGTTTTGGAAGAGAGACGTCCGGAATCTCATAGCCTCTGGATTCGATCCTGCCCACGCGAGCCTCACGCTTCTTCTGAATAATATTGGCAGAGACAGACCTCTCGGTCTTCTGACAAACAGAGACCTCAGGAAATTCGGAGAGAGGCTGGAAAGACACTTTTATCCCGGATTGCCTGATTTGATTCAGGATTTGAGGAGGAGCGTCTCACGATATGCCGGTATCACCGTTGAATTTTTCATAATCACAGGCGGGCTGCAGGCGATATGCGAGGGAAGCACATTCATCCACAAACATTTCTCAGGAATTTATGGTTCCCAGCTTGCGGGTGATGGCAGGAATGGTGTTCTCAGGCATATTGCACGGTGCATTACCTTCACGGAGAAGACACGCTATCTCTTCGAGATCAATAAAGGACTTTCCCCACAGGAAACACAGAGGAACCCTTTCCTGGTGATAAAGGAAGTCCCGCGTGATATGCGGCCTGTCCCATGGAAGAATATGGTTTATATCGGGGATGGATTCACAGACATTCCTTGTTTTTCGCTCGTGAACGAGAAAGGAGGGGTAAGCTTCGGAGTGTTCAATCCGAGAAAGCCGAAATCTGCCAAGCGTGCCCTCATAGAATTCCTGAAACCGCGCAGGGTGATAAGCATGCACGCCCCCCGATACAGAAAGACCGATGAGTTGGGGTCTATGGTGAGGTCAGCCATCGCGATACGATGCAGCCAGATTGACCTCGAAAAACGCTGAATTCTGCATCCCTTTGAATCTCAAGAAGTAGGCATGGAAAAAGATATTCTTATAAATGTCGAATCTGATATATAGATGGTAAAAGGTGCATTCTTTGATCAGGCTGCACAATTGCATCTATTGATGCAGTCTCCTGAAATCAATCACTATAGTTCGAATCAAAAGACGATGTACCTTGACGGAGTGAGAAGAATGTGGAAGGAAATCATTCTATGGGCTCACGCAGTGTTTGGCACACTGGGTGTCTTGGCAGCAGTCTGGCTTTTTGTGGAAGTGCTCAATATAAGTGAGACCAACAAAATAAGGATACGCTATTCCAGCGTCATTACAGCCGTGTTCATGTGGCTATCCTTCATCCTTGCGGGATACTGGTATGTCACCTGGTATCCAGCAGATAAAACAATTATTCTGGCAGGACCCTGGAAATGGGCTCATGAATTTTTCATGGAAGTAAAAGAACATATCTTCTTCATGATACTATTGCTCGGCACCTACCTGCCCATTGCGGTGCATACCACCAACCCACTCTCAGATAAACGTGTCAGAAGGATGATACTGGTGATTGCAGCTTTGATAGCCCTTCTCGGGCTCTTGATGGATGGATTTGGAGCCATCATCATCATGGGGGTTAAGTTAGGGCTTTTACCACCATTCTAAATGAGGAGGTAGTATTATGGAAGAAAAATCAATGGGAAAATACGCTGTGGGATTTGGACTTTCTGCCGCCATTATGAACGTTGTGAGTTCTCTGCTCGTTGTCGCAAAAGAAGAGTATGCACCGTTAATGAACTGGATGAAGGCTGCGCTTGGCCACCACTGGACGACACAAGGAGCCATCGTTATGGGGAGTTTCCTTCTATTGGGAATCATACTTTCCAACCCAGCCATTGGTAAAAAGTGGAATGCCGAGAGACTGGGGAACGTCATTCTCGTCTCAGTGGTGTTGGGAGGATTGATTTTGATGGGGTTCTTTTTGAACGAACTGTAATGGGATTCATCAGAATTCTTTTTTTGATTTTTTAACACAACTTTTTTAAGGAAAAGAAACCCTCTCTCCTAATGGCAATGATGAAGGAGCGATGTTTCTGGGCAGGCTCAGACCCCCTCTACCTCACCTACCACGACGAGGAGTGGGGCGTCCCCCTGCACGACGATTTAAGGCTCTTCGAGCTCCTCATACTCGAGGGCATGCAGGCAGGACTGAGCTGGATGACTATTCTTAAGAAACGCGAGAATTTCAGGAAAGCGTTCGATCATTTCGATCCACAAAAAGTAGCAAAGTATGATTCAAAAAAGGTGAAAACCCTTTTATCAAACGAAGGCATAATACGCAACAGACTCAAAATTAAGGCAACCATTCAGAATGCGAAAGCATTTTTGGAGGTCCAAAAGGAATATGGAAGTTTTGATGCGTATGTATGGCAATTTGTTGGTGGCAAACCAAAAAAGAATGCACGGAAGCAACCGAGAAGAATACCCGCGACGACATCTGAGTCAGACGCCATGAGTCGTGACATGAAGAAGAGGGGATTCAGGTTCGTGGGCTCTACCATATGCTATGCCTTCATGCAGGCTGCAGGCTTGGTGAATGACCATACCATGGACTGTTTCAGATACGGTGAGGTCTGAGTTCATAACCTCTTTGCGAGCACCAGAAGCTCGGGACATTCAGGATTATCCTGCATTGTCCTCTGAAAATCGAGAAATCCAAGTGCCCTGTAGAAGGCACGTGTCCTCGCATAAGGCTCATACTCCACAGAATCCCCCAGCGTTTCTACCCTTATTTCATGGACCGCGAATGCCTTCGCCATCTCTTCGACTTTCTCTACAAGCGTCTTCCCGACACCCTTATGATGCAATTCCTTTCCCACGGCAATCCAACTTATATGGAGGATACCTTCATCGGAGAAATAGAAGAGGAATCCCACAACCATTCCTCCCGTCTCAGCCACGAGTCCCTTCTGAAAATGAAAATCTATCGTCATGTGTTCTACACCGGTGGGCGTGAACCACTCTGGAAGGGCTCGGGCGATTCTGATGACATCGTTCAAATCCTTTTCCTCAAAATCCCTTATTGCGCAGTTCATACGTTTCAAAGGCATCTGATACTTTTATACATAACGAACCGAAATCCTTTAATAACAGATGCCCTCTTTCTAGCATGGAAAAGCTCATAATCATAGGGTCAGGACCTGCGGGGCTCACGGCAGCCATCTACGCGGGCAGGGCGAACCTGGCTCCTCTCGTCATTTCCGGATACCAACCCGGGGGTCAGCTCATGCTCACCACCGATGTAGAAAATTTCCCTGGATTTCCAGATGCCGTGCAGGGACCCGATCTCATGATGCAGATGAGAGCTCAAGCAGAGCGATTCGGCACACGGTTCGTGGACAGGGATGCAACCTCGGTCGATTTTAGAGCAAAGCCATTCAAAATTTCTGTAGAGGATGAATCCTACGAGGCACAGACAATCATCGTCGCCACGGGTGCCTCGGCAAGATGGCTCGGCATAGAGTCTGAAGCGCGCCTGAGAGGCAAAGGTGTATCCGTGTGTGCCACCTGTGATGGATTCTTCTTCAAGGAAAAACATGTGGTCGTGGTGGGGGGAGGAGATTCTGCCATGGAGGAATCCCTCTTTCTTTCAAGGATTGCCTCTCGTGTCACCCTCATTCACCGGAGAGAAGAGTTCAGGGCATCCAAGGTGTTGCAGGAACGTGTGTTGTCCAATGAGAAGATTTTCGTGGAGTGGAACACCGTGGTGGAGGAGATACTCGGAAAGGATAGTGTGTCAGGCGTTGCCCTGCGCAATGTGAAGACCAATGAGGAAAAGAGGATTGCCTGTGACGGAATCTTCATCACCATCGGGCATATGCCCAACACGGAGCTCTTCAGGAATCAGGTAGAGCTTGATGAGAGGAGCTATATAGTCATTAAGAACAATACTGAAACCTCTATTTCAGGAATATTTGCTGCAGGTGATGTGTGTGACTATCGTTATAAGCAGGCGATAACAGCCGCGGGAAGCGGCTGCAGAGCCGCCATCGATGCGGAAAAGTTTTTGGAATTATTGAAGTGATTACTTTCCCAGCGCAGTGAGAAGGTCCCTCCTGTGCTCTTCCTCCATTATGAGTATATCCTCCAGAATGCGTCTCGTGCCATATTCTTTGAGCTCTTCGGCCTGAGCAATACGTTCCCTGTACCGCCTTATGGCATACTCCTCCCCAGCCAAATCCTGCTTGAGCATCGCACGCGAGTCTTTATCTGTTTCCGTCTTCTCAACTCTGGCGACGGGGACGCCTCCCAGATAATCTATCTGCACAGAGAGCTGGAGCGCATGTTGCATCTCCTGGGTGGAGTGCAGTATGATTTCCTTAATTAAAGAATCGTACTGTGCGCCTTTGATTGTGGCTGAATGTTGTATGTACTGTATGGCTGCCGCATACTCCCACTCAAGGTCTTTGTTGAGTTCTTCCAGAAATTTTTTCTTTGTTATTCCCATGTTGACACCTTGGCATAAATACCCCGAACTTCTTATAAGACTTTCTTTTTTCTACGGGTGTGGGACGTTACTCCTCTGAGAACCAGCACCGTGCAATGAATTCCTCAACCAGGTGCCTGTCAAAGATGAGGGACTGCTTTGCGAGCGGACCGGACTCGAGTGCGGGTTCCTCCTCTTCGTATGTCTTTTTTTGCGTTTCATAGAAGAGCCCTATGGGAATCCTTGCACCCCACTCCATGCTCTTCGCGAGTGCCCCCTCCATGCTTCCCGCATCATGATTCTCTCCCTCGAGCGTGTATACCCTCTCTCGGAAGAATGAATAGGTGTTCAGCTTGTTAAAGCTCACGCAGGGGGAGAGCACGTCTACGAGAGAAAACCCGTTGTGTCTTATGGCATTCTCCACAAGGGTTGCGAGATGATTTATCTCCCCGGAAAACCCGCGGGACACATAGGTCGCCCCCGACATGAGGGCGAGGGCTATGGGGTTGACGGGTTCCTCTATAGAACCTGTCGGTGTTGATTTGGTCTTCGTATATTTCTCGGAAGTGGGGGAGACCTGTCCCGTGGTGAGTCCGTATATCTGATTGTTCATGACGATGTAGGTGAGGTTGATGTTGCGTCGTGCCGCGTGCAAGAAGTGACCGAGCCCTATGCCATATCCGTCTCCGTCTCCGCCCGTGACGAGTACCGTCAGATCGTGATTGGCAAGCCTCACACCTGTCGCAATGGGTATGGCGCGCCCGTGGATGCCGTGGATGCCATAGGTGTTGAGGAAGTGAGGGAGGTTGGAGGAGCATCCTATGCCTGACACGATGACAACGTCTTTGGGATCACGTTTGAGGTTGGCGAGTGATGATTCTACCGCCTTGAGCACCGCATAGTCTCCGCATCCCGGGCACCAGGTCGGGGGGATCTTGCTTTTCTCGACTATCATCTCATCATCTCCCTGACCCGCGTCACCACCTCACCCGCATACAGAGGCTCTCCCGAATACTTGTAAAGACACTCTTTTATCTGGATGCCTGTGTGAGAGGTGAGGAGTTGTGTGAATTGTCCTGTGTAGTTCTGCTCTATGCCCAGGATTCTTCTACGCCTAGAAAGTATCTCTCCTGTTCCCGGAACGAGGGGAAACAGATATCTGAATGCCAATATATTTACCTTTATTCCTTCATCTGCGAGTATCGTCTGGGCTTCGCGACACACCCCGAATGTTGAGCCCCAGCAGAGAAGGGTGAGATCAGCATCAACATCGCCCGAAAGACTAGGAGGACTCATCTCTGACGCGATGAAGGAAAGTTTTCTCATCCTTTTTTCCATTATCCTCTCGCGAATACGCTGTGATTCCGGCAGGCTCGCGCGCACATCTGAGATGTTTATTCCTTCCTCGTCGTGCTCGTCACTGCTTGCAATAAACATGAGACCCTCCTGTCCGGGTATGGAACGCGGGGAAACCCCATTCTCGGTAAAGGCATAACGCTTCGAATCCAAGAGAGTGAAATCCCTTTTTTCAGGAGCCAGAAACCTCAGCTCATCCAGCGTCTCGAAGTGCTCTGAAAGGTAGAAGTCGAGTGCAACGATGACGGGGATTTGGTATTTTTCGGCGAGCCTGAATGCCTCGTAAGTCGCATAGAAACTATCTTCCACATCCAGAGGTGCGATGATGGCACGGGGAAAATCATCCTGACCCGCACCAAGCATCATATTCAAATCGCCCTGCGCCGTCTTCGTGGGCAGTCCCGTGGAGGGTCCCCCACGCTGGGACACGACCACGACGATGGGTGTCTCTATCATACCCGCCAGTCCGAAGGCTTCGGTCATGAGGGCAAACCCACCCCCCGACGTCCCGCACATGGCACGCACTCCAGCAAAGGATGCACCTATTGTCATATTTATTGCGGCGAGTTCATCTTCCGTCTGTTTTGTGAGGATGCCACATTTCTCGGAGTGAGCGGCGAGTGTGTGAAGAATGGAGGAGGCAGGTGTCATGGGATAGGCTGCGTAGAATCTGCATCCCGCGCCGACGGCACCCAAGGCGAGCGCGGCGTTCCCCGTCAAAAATACTCTCTTTTTTCCTGAAAAGGTGAGGGAATGGGGTATGGGGGAAAAGGTTTTCTCTGCGAAGTCGTACCCCTCGCGTCCCGCGGAGACATTTTCAGCAATGACACCTTCCCCCTTCTCCTTGAATGTATCTTTCAGTACACCCTCGAGCTGTGCGAAGTCAATACCCACTAACTTGACGCATGCCCCCAGCGCCACGGTATTCTGTAGAATTGGATTCTTAGAGATCTTTCGCGCAATTTCTGAGAGCGGTATGGGAAGTCTCGAAGAAGGGCAGTTCTCCGGACACACCACCTTTTTTTCATCATAGATGAGGCGAGAGGCATTACCTCCATGGATGTCGATTGTGTTGCTGTCGAGTGCGATAAGAATATCGAATCTTCGCCCCGCACTGTAGATTTTTTCTTCCGATGCCCGTATGTCGAAGTAAATATGACCTCCGCGGATGACAGACTGATAGCTGTTGTACGCAGAGACATAGAGGCCACTTCGAACAAATGTGCGGGCGAGCGTTTCCCCCGAAGAGGCGACACCATCCCCCGCAGCGCCTCCTATCTTTACAGAAATATTTCCTGCCAAAAAACCACCATCTCTACAGATGGCTCCCGATATATATAGCTATCTTTTGTTCACTTCATAAATAATAAAAATTTATTCAGTGATCTTTATGGCTTCCTCTGGGCAGACTGCCTCGCATGCCCTGCAGAAGATGCAGTCCTTCTCAAGCACTGGGTCTGACTTCTTCTCAGAGGTCGGGTGTCCGGGGGTATCTATCCACTGGAACACTGAGACGGGACAGGCGTCTATGCAGGCACCATCTGCATTGCAGAGGTCGAAATCCACGGCAACAATCTTTCCATGGATGCCGAGCTTCTTCGGTGATTCCACGGGTCCCCATACATCATGGTCATTGTGTTTTCCTATCACAGTCCTCTTGGACTGAAAATCAGGATCAATAGGCATGAACCCCACACCACAGGCAGACTTATAAACATTATGGTCAACATGATGCATGGTGGAGCAGGAAAATAAAAAAAAGATGAGAGGAATTCTTGCTGCACTCAAAAGGCTCTACCCCGATGCGCATTGTGCCCTCAATTTCAAAACACCTCTCCAGCTTCTCGTCGCCACAATACTCTCGGCCCAGTGCACGGATAAAAGAGTAAACAAGGTGACAGAACGGCTCTTCAAGAAATACAGGAAGGCGTCTGACTTCACCAATGCAGATATTTCAGAACTTGAGAATGACATACGTTCTACAGGATTCTTTCACAACAAGGCAAACCACATAAAGGCATCCTGCATTCTCATCGCCACGAGATACAAGCGCGTTCCCAAAACCATGAGTGAGATGCTGACGCTTCCCGGGGTTGCCCGAAAAACAGCCCACATAGTCTTAGGAAATGCCTACGGCATCGTTGAGGGTATCGCCGTGGACACCCATGTCGCCCGACTCTCCCAAAGGCTGGGTCTCACACAAAATAAGACCCCGGAAAAAATTGAACGGGACCTTATGGAAATCGTTCCCAGAAAGGAGTGGCTCTCCTTCACGCATCTCCTTCAGTACCATGGGAGGCAAATATGCCATGCACAAAACCCCTTATGCCATCGGTGCAGCATAAAAGAAATGTGTCTCTCGAGGGATCTCTATGTCTCTTGACGAATATGAAAAAAAGAGGAACTTCGGCAAAACCAAAGAACCCGAAGGGCAGGCGGAATCTCATGATACCCGCATCTATGTCATACAGAAGCATGATGCGAGCCATCTCCATTATGATCTCCGATTGGAAAAGAACGGCGTCCTCAAGAGCTGGGCGGTGCCAAAAGAACCCCCCATAAAAGAAGGAATTCGGCGCCTCGCCGTCCAGGTGGAAGACCACCCCATTGAATATGCAACGTACGAAGGCACCATTCCCAAGGGCGAGTACGGTGCAGGCACCGTAGAGATTTGGGACAGAGGAACATTCGTGCCTGAACTCTTCGACAAAGATAGGGTGATATTTGTGATTCGAGGAGAAAGGCTTCAGGGCAAATACTGCCTCATAAGGCTTAAACCCAACGAGAAGAATTTCCTTTTTTTCAAGATGAAGGGGTGAGCTTCTAACACAGTCAGTAGCGGCAATCTCAGAAACTGTATCCGATAGACCACAAGGCAAAATTGTGCAGTGTATGAAGGATGATGGAAGGGAAGATATTTTGCTTTCTAAAATATAAATATCCGTAAAGAATTGAGCTCGCAATAAAAATTGAGCAGATAATTTCGGGTTCTCCCCAATGCCTAAAGTGTGCAATGGCAAAAAAGAAAGAGGAAATGAAAATTGAAAAAATCCCTTGTGTTTCTGCTGCCACACTTTGAATAAGACCTCTAAAAATTGTCTCTTCTATAGATGCATTAAAAAGTATGAAAAGAAAAGGCACAGAAATACTAAATAAGAAATCACGTGTATTCAGATAATAAATAGGCCTAATGAATCCCCTCTTATCCGGGAGACTCATCAATATTTTCGCCCGATTTTCATCGATACCTATTGGTGGATTCGCTGCAAAATAGCCTGCAAGATAACTGAATCCGAGAAGAATGGCAAGAAGAATTCCCATCTTATCCTTAAGAGGATTCCTAAATCCAAGAAATGAGAGATTCTTCTTCAATACAGCTTTGGCATAATATATTGCTGCTGGAATAAATATTATTACAGGATAGCACAGGAGAAAAGTAGCAGTTAAAGTACATTCGCTTGATTGTACCCTACCGTTGAGAAGTAACTCCATTTGTCTTTCAATGCAGTCGAGTCTAATCCTAAAAAGAAAAGAAATAATCCATGCGAAGAGCCTTGTGAAAAGCCCCCAATATACAAAGAACCCCTGTAGTCCAACAAGCACCAATGAAAAAATAATAGTGAGTATGAGATGTGGCTTTTCTCCCTCCAATGTTTTTCCCTCCTGTAAACTTTCCCCTTCAATAGTCATCATATCCTCTCTTTGACTGGTAGAGCCATATATGTAAACCTATTTAATACTATCCATTGCTAAAGGCCCAAAACCGCAACATTTAAGTAGTAAAACACATGGAGGAGTAAGGTGAAACCTGTGGAAAAATGTGCCATTTGCGGGGATAGCATCACCGACGACCTGTTGGAGCTTTCTTACTGTCCCTACTGCCTCACCACATATCATTTCAAGTGCATAAAGAAGCACCTTTTCCGCGAGTCCCAGTGTCCTGAGTGCGGTAAGACAGCCACCCTTCTCACCTTCGGTCACGGGGAACCACGCAAGCTTAAACTCCCCTCCACCTTCGAGAAGGAAAAGGAAGCGGAGAAGTTCGATGAGGTGGACGCCCTCCTTGCCGGGGAACCTGCCAAACCGAGAGAATCTCCTTCCAAAGAGCGTCTCCCCCAAGAACCTCTCTCCAAAGAACCCGAGGTCATGCCTGAACGTGAAGCCGAGGAGTTTGAAGAGGTGCTTGAGGAAGAGGAGTGGGAGGAGGAAACGGACAGGTCGCGCTGGATTGCCATAGCCCTCATAATCATATTATTCGCCGCCATCTTCGCCGTGGGAGCATGGTACTTTCTCAAGACCCCTTCCACATCGGAACCTGCCTCTTCAGGTGAAATCATTTTTGAAAAGATTTCTTCTCTCTTTTCCCAATCATCTTCCAAAGAGACCATCTCCAAAGGAGTTTACTTAAACCTCACGCCGAAAAATTCCCTGCATCAGAAATTTTTCATCACCGACGAGAGCGATATAAAACATGAGTACGAGTACTGGGAGGAGAGGCACGATGATTTGACGTTCTTCCGCGTGGAAAAACCTTCCGAGGATGTTGTCGTGGTGAGGAATGGGGACGGACTATTCATAAAGGCTACAGGGGGATACTCGAAGATACAACCCTACGGAGATGAGAACATCGCCTACCTTCACTCCCTCATGCCTTTCTGGAAGTACTCCTCATTCACCGATGATTCCTCCTGGAAATCTGAATGGATACTTCAGGAAAAAGCCGATTTTCTCGGACGGAAATGTATTAAACTGGATTTCGCCCCATTTTTTTTTGAAGATCTCACAGGCGTAGAGGTCACACAATCAGAGATTCTTATTGACAAGGAGAGCGGCGCCACACTCGAGGCGGTGTTAGAATGGACGGAGAACGGAAAAACCCATTCCCTCCACTATGAGGTCGTATTCTTTGAGTACAACACAGACCTGCCCGACACCCTGTTTCAAACCCCCACCCATTTCAATACGAGTGGCGTGATGTAGGACTCCACGAAGGCTGCAATGAAGAGCAATGGAATGATGAGTACAAAGAGTTTTGCCGCCTCAAGGGCATATCCCATTTCCTCTTGCGCCCTCGTTTTATCACTGTTAAGAAACATGTAACCACCCCTGAGTATTGAGATATTGATTCTCATCGCCACCGAAGTCGAAAGAAGAAAAGCGGGTATCTCCAAGATGCCATGGGGGACAAGCCCCGCGAGAAGCAATGTGACAGAACTCTGTGGGAGGTGAGCCAAAAATCCAACGAGTGCCCCATTCACGAAGAGCATACCGAAGACGGGAATAAATCCCATGAGTGGAATCGAACCGAAGAACAATCCCGTCATAGAAGACACACGCGTATTGTTGCTGAAAATCATCACAGGAAAAAAATGTGGCGAGAGACTTTCTGTCTGTTTCACCTTTTCTTTAAGTCCCTCAAGTAAGGGCGAAATATAGGCTTTCAGGCCATCATAGAACAGATATCCCACGATTCCTCCGAGGACAGCAATACATAGAGAAACCACAATGAGCCATTTGTTTCTCATAATAGCCCGTTTTATTTCAGTCCATGTCGTGAACCATGCGAGTAAGGCAAAGAGGAGCAGGGCGAGAAGTGATTGTAGGGAATCCCCAATGAGAAGAATGCTGTTATCCTTTTTCCATGCCGCAACAAATGCCGAGGTGAAAAAGAATAGACCCATCGCAAGAAGGATGAGGTATGCGAGGGGTATGGCTGTTTTAAGTTTCATGCATCGTCTCCGTTCTTTCACATAAAAGGATTTCTGTCAAAAAGGTAGTCAAGCATGGTGGTGGCATAGCATCCTTTGGGTAAAAAGAAAGAAAGCGTTAATGTTTTCTCGTTTAGTTCATGACTGAAGTCGCGCACCACGCCAAGCATCTCCCTCCATGTTCCTCTGCTTGAGAGAGAAGGGAAATGTGGCATGGAAAAATCCTCATATTTCAACCCTTCCTCCTCGAGTACCTCCTCTGTAATCTTCTTCATCCTTCCGTGGAGTCTCGTCTTGTATCCCACTATGGGTGCAACGGGCAGTACTTCCGGTATCATACTGTTTATCCTGTCTACGTTATAAGATTGCACATTCATATACGCTTCGTGTCCGAGGTGTCTGGACACGACTACGTCATCAAGCTCTGCCACATAGGGGGGAACCTCCTCGCACCTTCTCGCAAGAATCCTGTTGAAGAGAAGGGCCTGGAGTGCGTGGATGAAGAGTGTGTTGAGTCTTTTGGGAAGCGCCTTGAAGGCGGAGAGCGCACCCCCCTCCATGTTCTCGATCATGGCTCTCTCATAGCGAAGTGATTTGGGATAGTACTGTTTTGCCAGGGCATAATTGCGATCTTCATAGAGCCTCTTTCTCGCATGGAAGTATTTCTCCCCCTCCACGGGCATGGCAATGAATGTTGCGGCTGCCTCTTCGAGCTTTTTTTCAAGCATCAATTTGCCCACGAGGTGGGTTATGGGGCGAACCTCGCCGAATCGCTGGATGCCGAAATAATTCGGAAACCCCTTTTTCACCCAGTCTATTCTCCCCTCGCCACCAACATTCTTCACCGTTATACGAAACCTATTGCCCGAAAGGTCTCCAACCCTAATCCTGTCTCCCCTCTCTATTTCAGAAATCTCGAGGCGCGGGATTCTGAGTGCGGCAACTCTCTCCTCTGCGACGCCATACACGGAAATCTTCTGGCTCGTCACGGCTCTCCTGTCCTTGAGTCCCGCAAACCCAAACCGCTTCTGGGAGACGCCCAGCTTCCGTGCCATGACTTTTATTGCCATGAGTGTATCCCAGTTTGTCTTTTTGAGGGTGAAGACGAGATTGTCATTCTTGACATGGGAGACCTCCAGGATTTCCTCGACTATGAAATCCTCAGGTCTCTCCTTAATCCGTATTCTCTCCTGACACTCAAAATCCATTGGATCATTCATAGGTGCTCGCCTTCTCCCAAATGTCTATGATTTCTGCGAGGTCTCGTATGCGGAAGTCTGCCTCTTCACTGTTCCCCATGTGGACTGTTCTCATACCCACACTCCGTGCGCCTCTTATGTCTGCGGTGAGGGAGTCTCCCACATGCATCATTCTTTGTGGACTCTCTTCCAGTTTTCGCGCCGCGTATTGGAAGATTGCGGGATTTGGTTTCCAAAATCCTACCTCATTGGAAAAGGTGAGATACGTGAAATGATGCAGTATGCCCATTTTATCGAATATTAGCCTAATATTTTTCCCGGAGGTCCATCCTGTGTTTGAAATGAGACCTATCTTTGTCCGAGGGGAGAGGAAAGAAAGTGCTTCCTCTACGTGGGGGGCAAGAGAGGGAAGGGTGGAAAGCCAGAGTGAGGAGAGGGTTTCTTCGATTTCGTCTGTGAGATTTTTATTTGGGGTGATATGGAGAAAAGAGAGGAGAAGGACGGTCTGCTCTGTGGTATCGATATCGAATCCCCTTTCTCTTATCATTCCAATTTCTTTGGCGAAGGAGGAGAATGCCCCGTCTATCACCTCATATGAGAAATGGAATTCGTGTCTTGCAAGAATCATCTGCGCCAATTCTCTTCTCTTTTTTATGGCCGACAAATTCTTGGGTGGGTCATCGGAGAAGAGCGTTCCCCACAGGTCGAATGTCACAGCCCGCATACGATCACAGGAGTTTCAATTTCCCGCAGAGCTCGTCTATAAGATTTTCGGGTGCCGGGCCCATTGCAACAACCGTTATGGTGTTGGGGGTGATTTCCGTCAACCCCGCATCTCGGATGAGAGATGTGGGCAGTTGTGCCTTCTTGGCTCTCATGTAAAGCTCTATGAGTTCCAATTCATTTTCTACCTCAAGCACCACCTTTCTCTGTCCTTCTTCTTTCCACTTCTTGTACCATTCTTTATGGTCTTCGGAAGCAATGTCTGCGGCATCGAGTGCCCCGTGGGCGCATTGAGCCGCGAGTTTTCCACGCGAGAGCTTGAGGTCACGCCTTGTCACCAGCGCCTGCTTGTATTCCATGAAATACCGTGCCAAGGGCTTGCTTAAATGTCTTCTGGCCGAGACCGCCACCTCATAGAGTCCCAGCCCCAGATTTCTGAATTTCTCCTCTCGCCCACCCTCCGCCTTCGTGTGGCACACCCTGCACCTGTAACCTTTCCCCCTCCCCGTGGATTCCATTTTTCTCCCACAGGTACAGAAGGGAGGGACGATAATGAATTTCTGTTGAAGGATTTTAACCTCCAATTTTTCGAGGGCTAGCGTCAACCCGAATTCTGTCCGCTTTACCGCCCCCCATGCAGCGACATGGTCTCCCACAATGAGTTTCCACACCACATTCCTGAATTGTTTGGTGGGTTCATAGGCGACGCATATGATTTCATTGCCATCGGAGAGCCTGAAGGAAACATGACCTCCCACAAAAATGGTGGGGTCGTGCGTGACGACCCCCTCTATTATGACGGATTCATACTCATGCACCTCACATATCTTTTTTTTTGAAAGATGTGTGTCTGTCCCCTGATTGGTGCAAAACATCTGCCAGAAGGAGGGGAGCTCTGATTTGATCATCTCGAATGCTTCTTCAAGGAAAGGAATGTCCCCCCGTATGCCAAAGAGGACGGGGTCTACCCCCGCGGGTGTGATGCAGACATGATTGTTGAGGTAGTCGTAGTTGTTGAAGGTTTTTGGAAAGAATTTTTTATCCATTTCTACGACGGAATTTTTCTCTATTCGTCTCTCCGTTCCCCACATCTCTTTTTTCCTGTAGGCAAGTATCTCGTAGGTTACCTCGCGGAGCGGCATTGCGCAGGAGGCGAGTGCCCCGATGACACCGCGCTTGTTTCCGAATCCCACATACTCCCCATGTCTTGTCGCCATGTTGAGCCCCTCCTCTATCTCCAAGACATCGTGGAGGCACCGTGTGGAGAACTCCTCAAGCTCCCTGTCCACTCTTTCCAGAAAAACAATACCGCTGTTCGTGTGAGGGTCATCCATGGAAAACCTGCGCACAAAGTCAATGACAATGTCTTTTACCTCTCCCGAATTCTGCGTCACGAAGGACACCGCCCCATTCCCACGGGTCTTGTAGGGGATGTTGGGATTCAGCCGTATGAGGCGCGGCATGTCGAAAGGATATCCCTTCCTGTCAAGCTCTCTCAAAATCAAGGCGCACAGGTAGGTGGTGCACATTCCCTCAGGGGAGTCTGTGTCATCGATGCCCACGAACATAGATTAATCTGAGAAAGGAGATTCTTAAAGATGTAGGTTCAACATTAGCTTTCTAAGAAATGAAGAAACCTATTAACCTTCTCCTTGTCTGGGTATGAGTTATTTGGATAAACATATCTATTTTTCTCATATTTGAACATAGGATAATTCATTATAATCGCAAAAATTTCTTTATTTAATAATTCTGAGCAAAAATGGCGTACAGCGACTTGCACAGGAAGTCCAACAATATTAAATTCACCTAAATTATATATAACTATTACTTTTAACGATTCATCATCCAATACATCTAACTGTTCTTTTGCCTCAAATAACACTCTCAGAATCTTTGAACTTATCAAATCAACAAATTTAATACTTACCTCTCTAAATCCCAAACTTGTTGGTCCTTCCTCTTCAAAATATGTTATTTCGAGATTTATAAAAGTCTTTTTGAAATATATCGTATCTCTTGTATTTAACTTTATACAGTCAAGTAACAATTCCGTTGACTTTCTCTCTATTTCTCTTATCATTTCGATTGTATACTCATATTCTGATTCATCGATAGCGATAGTTATTTCATAGTGCGAAATAATTTTCTGCAGTTCGATCTGAAAATTGTCAAATTCCTTAATCGCTGAAACATAATTAAATGATTTTACTTCGAAATATATCCAGATATTATTAAATCTTACTCTGAAATCAGGTGTCTTAATACCCTTTCTTTCAGATAAAAATTCTATATCGCTGAATCCCTTTCTTTTATAAAAGCATGCCTCTCTTAATTCCGATTGAAAATTATTCAATTTATTAAAGTCATTTTTCATTTCAATTAATTTTTCTTCCAATGTTGGAATATCGTACAATGTTTCCAAACATCCTTCGATCAATTCGAGATGTATTATATTATCTTGAATTAAGGCTTTGCACAATTGGAGTATTGGATTTTCTGAGGGCATATCTCTTAAAATTTCTTCTATGAAAAATTCCTTAATCTTAGGATACTTCTCCAACCGTCTCCTTATTTCTTCCTCACTCAGCTTCTCCATTCCATTCCCCACCTTTAGATTCATTCTCTTCTTTTTCAAATTTGCTTTCCTCACTCCCTTCCTTCGCTTCCATAGGTATCCTATCTTCCTGTATACTATCCGGTGTTTCTTCTTCTCTCTTCTTTTCACTGATTTCTTTCACCTTTTCCTCTTTCCCTTCTTTTTCTGTTTTACCCTCCACTTTTTTCTCTTCTCCCTTTTCCTCTGCTCTCATCTCGCCTGCTGCCTCCTCTTTCTTTTCCATGCTTACCTGCGCTTCCTCCTTTCTCTCAAATGATTTCACTATAAAAACAAAGAGAATGGCGAATATGGCTCCTATGGCGACAAACGCATATGCATCTCTTGCATGAGATTGGGGTGCGGGGGGTAGCAATGTCGTAGAGTTCATCTGCGCACGCTTCTGCTTTTCCTCTTGCACCTTTTTCATCTCAAGTTCTCTTTGTGCTTCCTCAGACTTTTGTACGAGAAGTCGTGACTCACTCACTTTCGCAACGCCGGCTTCCTCGAAAAGGAGGGAAGCCTGCATGAATGCCTCGCGTGCCTTCACATATTCGCCATCCTGAAAAAAGGTATTCCCACTCAGGAATAGTGCCTCCCCCCTTTGTGCGAGGTCACACCTTTTCAGAAACTGCCCTTCCATCAAGATCTTTTCTCCAACGTCTGAATCGTCTATCTCACCAAGGATTCTGTACAATCTCTGCGATTCATATAATTTCTGTTTCGCCTCCTCGTACTTTCCTGTATTGAAAAGCTCAATTCCTCCATAGAGAAACCCAGACGCTTCCTGCCTCACTTTCTGTGCATGCCTGAAGGGACCGCCTGGCTCGCAAAGCCATGCAAACGCATTGGAGGCGAGGAGAAGTGAATCGCCGCGTGCATGCTCATCGAGAAACGCGTCTGTGGAGAATACGGCTCTCCCCTTCCCATATGTCATCACCCCCACCACTGTCTGGTCGTACTTGGTCGTGACGACGGGGAGAAAGCCTAGAGAAGAACTCTGAAGGGTGCCGAAGTGAGTGAGGAGCAATTCCTTCATTGAGGAGGTGAGGGGATGGTTGCTCCAGGTGAGATATTCCCCATAGATGTAATGATTCACATACTCGACCCCAAATGCATCTGAAAGTGAGTTGAATCCTTCCCGATTGGACGTTCCCGCGATGCCTCCGTAGAGCGTCGTCGCGTACTCCCCAAAGAGGATGAGCCCTCCTCCATTCCTGACAAATCGTTTCACCGCCTCCACCTCCTGTGGGGTAAGGAGGGTGAAGGGTACCCATTCGACAAGCACATCATACCCCTCAATGGTCTTGTAGGTGAGTTCGCTGCCTTCATTGTAGTCGATGATGTAACCGAGTCCTGAAATAAAGCCCTTGGGACAGGGCACGGGTGCCATGAACCCCATCAGCTTCACCTGGGTAGGTCTTATGACATGTGAGTTATCCCAGAGAATCTTTCTGCTTTCAGGAGCCCCTCTGGCAGTCATGAGAATCATGAGGACAAAAAGGATGAGAAATTTTTTCATTTTCCCACATCACAGGGAAAGCCATTTAAACCTTTCGTTTAGGAAAACCACTGCTTTCCGTCCCCTATGATCATGGAGCCATTATTGGAGTCCCCTTTCTTCCCATACGACAAAAGACAGAATCCCATCCCTGTATCGGAGCGATCCCACCACCACCTTTATAACCTTTTCCATTTTTCTATTCCCATGCTCAAGGCGATACTCTTCGATGCAGGAGACACCCTCATAAGGATGAAACCTTCTGCTTTTGAAATTTTTAAATTCATTCTTGAAGAATTTGGGATTGCCATTGATGAGGAGAGCTTGCGACGAGGGTATGACACTGCGGAGGAATACTACAAAGATTTCTTCTTCACCAATGTCGAGAGGGTGGGGGCAGTGAGCAAGCTTTCTCTCGACGAGAGAAAGGAAGTCTGGATACGCTATAATTCTTTGGTCTTGGAAGCGTTAGGCATCGAGAAAAACAGGCTCGAAATTGCCAGGTCCATAAATGACAGGTTCGATGGTGAGGTACATTTTGTGAAATTCCCTGAAACAGAAGACGTATTGAAGAAATTGGACGCATACACACTCGGCGTCATATCTAATTGGAATCTGGCACTCTCCATCGATGAGGTGTTTGAGACATTGGACCTCTCGAAATATTTCTCATTCCTCATCGCCTCATGCGAGGTGGGGTACGACAAACCCCACCCGGAGATTTTCAGAATAGGATTGAGGAAGGCATCTGTCAATCCCGATGAAACGTTGTATGTGGGTGATTCCTATGAGGCGGATGTGGTGGGAGCCAGGAGGGTGGGCATCACACCCATCCTTGTCGACAGATACAATAATTCAGGCTCACACGATTGCATAAAAATAAAAAATCTTGATGAGCTGCATCTCCATCTCACTTGACAAGCTTCTCAAGTCCAACCTTTCTCTTGTCGAGCATAATGGAGAGTATGTCATACCATGCCCTCTGGAAGGCACGTTCCTCGGGGGCTCTGAATGGCTCCTCGGAACGTTTCTTGAAGTCCTTCCTTATCTCCTCTGTCTCTCGCTTGAGCATCTCACCCTTGATGACCTTGAGGAAGAGTGAGTTGGGGTCATTGCCCTGGACTGCACTTATCATGCCTGAGAGGGCTGAAACGTAACCATCCCTCATGTTTTCAGGCACCACCTCCCGGAGCTTCTCAAGATTTTCCGAGGCAGCCTTCATATCCTGCCTCTTGGCGGCTTCGATGATACCTTTTATGTAGGTGTCCATCAGCTCAACTCCTCCGCGAGCTCCTCGGCTTTGGCAACTGCCTTTTCTGCGAGCCTCTCGGAAATCAATTTGTCAGCGACCCTCTGTCCGAGCGCCTCCCTGTCTATGATTTTCACCCTGTCTGTCTTCACCACATCAATCTCCAAGTCTATGTAGCGAATCTTTGTGGGATAGAACTCAACGGGCGTACATATGTTGTAATAGGAACCCTTGTACCTTCCCTGCGGCGAGTAGTACTTGTGGACGATGTACCATGACTTTTCCTGAACCTCTGTGACTATCTTGTCGCCATTGTCTTTCTGGACATCGAGCCCGTCGTAGACGCCATTCCCGTACACTTTCCTCTCAAGCGTCATGTCGGGGTGGGAGAAATAGGCGATGCGGGCTTCCCCCAGGTTTATCACCCTGCCATCGAGCTTGACGTGCTCTATGCGGATGAGGTTCCTCTCCTTCGGTCCAAGAAGACCCCGTATCATGCCCTCGAAATCATCGACGATGTGGTGTTTCCTCAAAATCTCCTCATACACGGCGAGGGCGAGCGCAATGTCTTTGCCTCCCGACTTCAGTTTGTGGTGGTTGGTGGAGGTCGGAATGAGGTTGTTTCGTATGAAGTCGAGTTTCTTTTTCGTGTCTGAACCGAAGATGATACTCACATGTCTTTTTCCCGGACGGAGCATTCCCACCGAGGAACCCTTGTATCGCTCGAAGAGGTCTTTCAGTTCACCCGACAGTTTCTCCACTTCCTGCCTGAGCAAATCGTCTGGGGCAGTCATCGAGGCGGTTCTCCACAGGACCCCATAATTATTTGGTACGGAGAGCTTTCTCCCGAGCTCGAAGAGGTGCGTCCTGTCCCGCCTGTCCTTTATGTTTTTTGAGATTTTGATACCGCCCTGGGGAATGAGTATGACATAGTCTCCGGAGAATGTGATGTTTCGCGAGAGGAGGGGAACGTTCTTTATCTCGGCTACTTGGACGAGTAACTCCACCTCGCCACCTCCCTCGTCCTCCATGAACCCATAGACACCACCCAAATCCACCTTGCCCCGAAAATTCTTTCCCTTGTACAACCCATACAATTCCACACGCGAGGGAATGGTGACTATGTCGATGAAGTCTCCCCTCAAGTCATCTATGAGTCTTGAGAGGCTCTCCTCTGCACCCACCACCGATATGCCCTGCCTGTCGAAGTTATGTTTCACATCGACGTCTGGGGATGACTGGTCTTGGGGAATCTTGAGGCGTGATGCAATTTTTCCGGACACATGACAGATACGATAACCCTTATCCACAAGATATTTTGTCAGCGCAGTCGCATATATTCCTCTAATCCTTACACCGATATTCTTCATGACACAACTCAGGAAGCCTATTTATTAACCTTTCCCCCTTTGTGGCTCCCTCACCTTTAAAAGAAGGAATGAAGAAATCGACTCATGCTCACCCTTCTTCTCGCCGAGTGTGAGGTGGAGGAAGTTCCCTCAGAAATTATGAATCATCCTCAGATTCATCACTCTGCACGAAGGAGGGGAAAGGATGCGGAGCGCATGCTCCTCGATTCAAATCTGCACTGGAAGGCGATGAGGACGCTTCCCGATTTTGAGAGAAGGGGACGACCCGACATACTCCACACGAGTCTCCTTGTCGCCCTCGAGTCGCGCCTCAACAAGCGCGGATTACTCCAGACGATGGTTCACACTCGAAACGACATCCTCATACACATCAATCCCGCCACGAGGTTGCCTCGTTCGTATGTGCGATTCTGCGGCTTGTTGGAGGATTTGTTTGTGAAAAAAACAATAGAAGGACTCATGTGGATAGAAGAGAAATCACTCTCCAAATTGCTTTCGGAATTCGAGAACGTGTGTGTCATGGAGGAGAATGGCACGCCTTACGAGGACAGGCGCGAAGGTGTTGTGGTGGTGGGTGGGTTCCCCCATGGCGGATTTATGACCCCATTGGAGTATCCCACATTTTCTCTTTTCGGAGAGCCGCTTGCAGCATGGAGTGTCGTCTCCGAGGTGGTGGTGCGGGCATGCCTCTGAAGCGGAAGAAGAAGAGGGAAAAAAGGATAGCGTCCGAGAGGATAGAAATTTTATTTTCAGAAGCCGAGCGTGCGTTCGCGCTGCATCCTTCTCGGAGCCATCGTTACGTGGAGATTGCCCGCAGCATAGCCACAAGAACAAGAACAAGAATCCCAAAACCATTCAGGCGACGCCTCTGCAGCCATTGCGGGAAATTCCTCGTGCCTGGCACCAATGCGCGCGTCAGGACGAGGGAAGGAAAAATCGTGGTGAAGTGTCTGGAGTGCAATCATCTCATGCGATATCCATTCGTAAGAGAAAGGAAAGAGAAAAGAAAAAAGGCATTCAATTGATGCCCAGCTGTTTCTCCTTCTCCTTCACGAGCAGGGTCGTCTTTATAACTGTGTCCGGGTTGAGTGACATGGATTTTATGCCGCATTGCACAAGGAATTCCGCAAATTCAGGAAAGTCTGAGGGCGCCTGTCCGCAGATGCCAATATACTTGCCCTTCTTGTTGGCAACGTCTATCACCTGCTTGACGAGTCTTTTGACCGACAGGTTCCTCTCGTCGTAGATGTGGGAGACGAGTGCAGAGTCGCGGTCGAGCCCGAGTGTGAGCTGCGTGAGGTCGTTGCTCCCTATGGAGAACCCGTCGAACACCTCGAGGAATTCCTCCGCCATCAACACATTGCTCGGTATCTCGCACATGGCAATGACCCTTAACCCATTGACTTTCTGTTTGAGTCCGTACTCCTCCATGACCTTGATGACGCTTTTTCCCTCCTCCACCGTCCTGCAGAAAGGAACCATGACAACGAGGTTTGTCAGTCCCATCTCATCTCGCACCTTCTTTATCGCCCTACACTCGAGGGCGAAGGCATCCTTGTAGTTGGGCGAGTAGTAACGGGAGGCACCCCTCCATCCAATCATGGGGTTCTCTTCTTTGGGTTCGAAGGACTGGCCACCTATGAGATTGGCGTACTCGTTGCTCTTAAAGTCTGAAAGTCTGACGATGACGTCATTGGGGTAGAATGCAGCTACGAGGGTCGCGATACCCTGGGCGAGTTTGTCGACGAAGAACTCAGGCTTGTCCTTATAGCCATAGGTGAGTTTTGTTATCTGGTCGCGAACCTTTTTCTCTTTGATCTTGTCAAAATTAAGGAGAGCGAGGGGATGAATCTTGATGAAGGAATTGATTATGAATTCCTCGCGTGCGAGTCCCACACCGTCGTTGGGTATGAAGGAGAGTTCGAATGCAATCTGCGGGTCCCCTATGTTCATCATCATTTTTGTCCTGGGGCGTTTCATGTCCTTGAGATTGGTCTCCTGTATTTCAAATTTGAGCAGGCCCTGATAGATATACCCCGTGCTTCCCTGGGAGCAGTCTACAGTGATAGGTGTACCATTCTTTATTTTTTCCGTGCCATTGAGCGTTCCCACGATGCAGGGAATGCCCAATTCTCGTGAGACGATGGCTGCGTGGCAGGTCCTGCCCCCCTTGTTGGTCACAATGGCCGAGGCAATCTTCATTATGGGCTCCCAATCGGGATTGGTCATGTCTGAGACGAGGACATCCCCCTTCTTGAACTTCTGAATCTGACGAACGTCTGCGATGATACTCGCCTTCCCCTGCCCTATCCTTTCTCCCACGGAGTTTCCGGTGACGAGGACCGTTCCCTTCTCCTTGAGTATGTATTTGGTGAGCACGGACATATCTTTCATAGAGTGAACTGTCTCCGGCCTTGCCTGGACTATGAAAAGCTCCCCCGTGATGCCGTCCTTTGCCCACTCTATGTCCATGGGTTTGAAGCGTCCCGCCTTCTGCGTGTAGTGGTCTTCGATGACGCATGCCCACTTCGCGAGCCTTAGGACATCATCGTCTGTGACACAGAATTTTCTCCTGTCTGCCTCCGGTGTGGGGATATTTTTTATTGGATTTATCTTACCGGTAGAATATATCATCTTTTTCTCCTTGGTTCCCACCTTTTTACTCACCACGGGCTTGTATCCTTTCAGAAGCGTTGGTTTGAAAACGTAGAACTCATCAGGGTTCACGGCTCCCTGCACTACGTTCTCTCCGAGGCCATACGCGCCGTTTATGAACACGACGTCCTTGAACCCGGATTCGGTATCAATGGAAAACATGACACCGGAGCATGCTTTATCTGAGCGCACCATCTTCTGGACCCCAATGGAGAGCCCAATGGAGAAGTGATCGAACCCCTTGTCTGTCCTATAGGATATTGCCCTATTGGTGAAAAGCGAGGCGAAGCACCTCCTGCATGCATCGAGAAGCTGCTTTTCCCCTCTTATGTTGAGGTAGGTCTCCTGCTGCCCTGCAAACGATGCGTCGGGAAGGTCTTCCGCCGTTGCAGAGCTTCTCACCGCCACATCGACATCCTTTGTCTTATAAAATTCGCAGAGTTTTTTGTACTCCTTCACTATTGTTTCCTTGAGCTCTGCAGGTAGTTCGAGATTTTTTATGAGATTGCGTGCCTTCGCACCCCTCTCCGCGAGATTCTTCATGTTGTGGGTATTAAGTCCCGCCAGGGTATCCTTGAGCCGTGCCTTCGCGCCCGCCTTCTCCAGGAGGTAGAAATAAGAATATGCCGTTATGGCAAACCCGTTGGGAACCTTGACGCCTTTGGAGGTCAGTTCCCTGTACATCTCTCCGAGCGATGCGTTTTTTCCTCCCACGAGAGGAACATCTTCAATGCCGAGTTGGTCAAACCACAGAATGAATGCCGTCTTCTTGTCCATGAAATCACCGGGTTTTGTTAAACCCTTGTTCTGAGTTTTTTGAAGCCTTTAAAAAGCTTTCCTTGAAATGAAGTAGTTTGTTCGACGTAACATGAAATAAATATTTATAAGGGAAGATGAATAGATTGAAGGAGGGCTAAAATGACGGAAATAGGTGAAATTCTGGAGGAATATCCTCAGATGACATATGTTGTCCCATTCGTCTCTGTCCTACTTGTTTATTTCATGTTTCCATGGCTCAATCTATATCCTACAGATGCAAACAGTGCCCGCTATATGATTAGTGCGCTCGTTCAGAGCGAGGCGGCTATTATTGCAATTGTTATTTCTCTCAGTTTGGTAGCTGTCCAGTTAACAGCCTCTTCTTATTCCCCAAGAGTAACAGACATTTTCAGGAGAGCTAAAGACCTTTGGTTATTACTAGGATTATATATTTTCTCCATAGTATTTGGCTTAGCTGTTCTGAAATTGATAGAAGAAAAGAATCCTTCAAATTATGAGATTTATATTCTACTAGTCTATTATCTAAGTGTTTTTGTTTTCACTACCCTAATTCCTTATTTATGGATTACTCTAAATTTTCTCATGCCGTCTACAATCATTGAGAAATTTGCAAATGACATTAAAAAAGAGAATTTACTCAGAGGAGACCCGATTTTACCTATAATAGATATAGTACGTGGTGCGATTATGAAATATAATTATGAAGC
>Ga0315268_10000748_pt1 | contig 37839 bp, 42 predicted proteins | sample C1_top_MG_FD_204535 | JGI IMG/M metagenome (GOLD analysis project Ga0315268, IMG submission 204535) | Sediment microbial communities from Yellowstone Lake, YNP, Wyoming, USA - C1_top | ecosystem: Environmental > Aquatic > Freshwater > Lake > Sediment | place: USA: Wyoming | collected 2017-08-01
GACTGCACCAAGTTTAATCGTAGTTGAAGCAGTCAGCGTACCGCTGGTGGCGGTAATGACTGCCGTCTGCCCGGCAGCAGCCCCGACGGCAGACGTGAACAAACCGTTATTTGTAACTGTAACGACAGCGGTATTGCCGCTGCTCCAGGTGACCGAGGTGGTAATGATCTGGGTGGTGTTATCCGAGTAGGTGCCCGTCGCGACGAGCTGCGCGCTGGAATACAGGCTAATGGTCGGACTCTGTGGTGTCACGGCGATTGATTGCAATGTGGCGGGGGGTGATGATCCACCACCGCCACCGCCGCATGATGTCAATAACAATGTAGCTACAAGCCAAGCCAGTACAATCCCGCAATGTTTTGTTTTCATCTTAATCCTCAAATTGCGCAGTTCGCTAACGAAACCAGCTTACTTTCAATTCTATATTATTTATAGGTACTTGTACGAATGGCACTTACTTAACGGCATATTGATTATTAAACAGTCTGTTACAGCTTTGTTTCGTTACCAGAACGCTAGTGAAGTTGTTATGAGAAACCGTATAAAGTAGGGCAGAATCGCTGATTCATTCCATATGCTCGCATTTCCCCATAAATGCAACTACATGATATTAATAAATATATTGCTTAAGTAAGTGCCATTCGGTACTTGTACCTTATGCTAAACGTCCTATATTGATGTGTTTGAATTACAACCAACTCACTCGAAAGAATTGTTAGATTGCATCGCTCCCATCGCTTATGACTTCTAATTTGGATCGGAGTTTATTGGTAAGGGTGCGAATTTCTTGAAAATCGCCATCAATCCATCCGTAGGTACGCGGAGCAAAGCCCCCTGAAGGAAGTGTACGCGGACGCATTGTATCCGCGCACAAAGGAACCGGATATCGGCCTGCCCAGGTCAGGAATTGCTCAAGACGCTCAAGCAATATGCGCTCGTCCATTGAGAGGTTCAGCCCTACGTCATCCGCGAGTTTGAGAAGATCGTGGGTTTTGAAGGAAAAATTGCCGGAGCTATCAAAGGCAGGCCGTTGGGTAACAAGCAAGGCCTTAAGCATATTTTCGATGGCAAAGCCAGCAAGCATCAATGCTGATGAAAAGGTGCTAGGAATATAATTGTTTCTTTGTTCGTGAGCTTTTGCTAGGTCTTCCTTGACTTGCGTGGCCAATAACTCAAAAGCCCTCAGCAGTTCGTCAGCGGTGAGAGTCCATGTCAATGGCTCAGAGGCAAGTTTCTTGTGTTGATCATCCCAAAAGTCACTTGGGCTGCGCTTGTCAATTTGTAGTTCAGATGCCAAGGTATCTCCTATAATCTAATGGATTTTAAACTGACCTACTACCTACTGGGCAGCGTTAGTATAAGCAGGGAAACATGTAGCTTTGTGATAAGAGATTGATATATTGTTGCCCTACAAGTTTCCATATCAATACTTTTCAGACTCTACCGCGCCAATAAAAAAGCGGAATATTGCCAACACTACGACGTTAGCCACAATTTCAAGAACATCTCCAACGTCGTTGGCACATTCAAAGCAACAGTCACTACAGTAATGACCCCACTGTCACTTCACAGTGATTTGAATATTACCTGTAACCTGCGTAGAATTGCGGCCTTCGCGGACGTCGTATAATGGCAATACCCTAGCTTCCCAAGCTATAGACATACCTCACTCATTAAACTTATTGCATTAGTTCAAAAAAATTAACGGGATTTCAAACGTCCGCGCCAATAATTCGGGCGTTTTTCTTTGATGCGCCACCGCAATGATGACGATAGTGTCAGCTTCAACCGCGTAGAAAATATTGTGGCAAACTACGGTACACACGATGCGTCGAAGCAAAGCATCATTAATCTATCGTCGCGCCAAAAATATTCGTGCAGCTCAGTTACTTCTTGGACATACCAAACTCGCTAAACGGGACAGACCACGTTTTATTTTTACCTATCTCTTCATGCACCCACGAAGGATCAAGGTCTGCGCCATTCGGCCAAGAAAGCGCGCCGAGCTCAATACTGACCTGCTGAAATAATTGTGCATCTTTAAGCTCTGCATACATGCCTGCATCAGGACTATTCACCAGTGTAGACATATCCACAATGCCGTTTGTACCGTCATTGCAAGTGATTGACAGCTGATAATTTGGCAGTACGTTAACAGCGCGCACACGCCACGCTGCAGCGGCTTTTAATCCAACGGCGATATTTTCTTGGGTAACTGTTTCGATTGACATAGATTCCAATCCTCCATTAACTCGGCACGATGGAGCACCGCCCACTCAAGCACGAGAGCCTGCGCGCGCCTCGGCAGACTACCCTTGATCACATCCAGTGTACGGATATCGACCAAGGCTTCATATTCGCCATACATGGCATGAAAATGGGGAGGTGCATGTTCCCGCCAGAACATCTGGATCACGATCCCGAAAAACTGGCTAATGGTTGGCATATCCTCCCCCCTTGTTGCTGCTTAGTCTAGCAGATGCTGAAGCCGAAGGTAATTCGGCATAGCACTTTTCCATCGTTTGGCACCGAACAGCCCATGTTCGGGTAAAATGTTATCTCACATTAAATCAGTAATCTCCCGGAAGTGATTTCAATCTCAATCAACGGCGCCGTGCAGCAATTCGACTCGCCTCTCAGCGTCGCAGGCCTGATCGAACACATGCAACTCGGCAATAAACGCATCGCCATGGAACGCAATGGCGAAATCGTGCCGCGCGGGCAATTCAACTCTCAAATGCTGGCCGACGGCGACAAGCTGGAAATTGTCGTTGCGGTTGGCGGCGGTTAATTTTAGAAAGCAAGGCAAACAATGAATCAAGACAGTTTAATCATCGCGGGCAAGACCTATTCGTCGCGCCTGCTGGTCGGCACCGGCAAATACAGGGATTTTGCCGAGACACAGGCGGCGATCGAGGCCAGTGGCGCGGAGATCATTACCATCGCGATCCGCCGCAGCAATATCGGGCAGAACCCGAACGAGCCCAACCTGCTCGACATATTGCCGCCGTCGAAATACACCCTGCTGCCGAACACTGCAGGCTGCTACAGCGCAGACGATGCGGTGCGCACCTTGCGCCTGGCACGCGAGCTGCTCGACGGCCACAGCCTGGTGAAACTGGAGGTGCTGGGCGACCCGCAATCGCTCTACCCCAACGTTGTGGAAACTATCGCCGCCGCGCGGACGCTGGTGAAAGACGGCTTTCAGGTGATGGTATACACCTCGGACGACCCGATTATCGCCAAGCAGCTGGAAGATATCGGCTGTGTCGCGATCATGCCGCTGGCCTCGTTGATCGGCTCCGGCATGGGTATTCTGAACCCGTGGAATCTGCAACTGATTATGGAGCGCGTGCAGGTGCCCGTGATCGTCGATGCGGGCGTCGGCACCGCTTCCGACGCGGCAATTGCGATGGAGCTGGGCTGCCACGGCGTGCTGATGAATACCGCAATTGCGGCTGCGCAAAAGCCGGTGCTGATGGCGAGCGCGATGAAGATGGCGGTGGATGCGGGACGCACAGCGTACCTCGCCGGACGCATGCCGAAGAAACTCTACAGCGCCTCGGCCAGCTCGCCTACCACCGGAATGATCACCGCCGGAACTGCCAAGGCCGCCTGATGGAGTTGCGCGACAGGCATATCCGCAGCTTTGTGCTGCGCCAGGGGCGCGTGTCAACTGCACAGCAGCGCTGCCTCGATACCCTGATGCCGCGCTTTGGCATTCCCTACGCAGCGCAGCTACTGGACCTGGATGCCGTCTTTGGCCGCAGCGCACCGAAGATACTGGAAATCGGTTTCGGCATGGGCGAACCGACCGCCTTTATCGCCAGAAATCATCCGCAAAATGACTACCTTGCGCTTGAAGTCCATATCCCGGGTGTGGGCAGCCTGCTGAAGCAGATCGATGAACAAGGTATCACCAATCTGCGCATCATGCAGCACGATGCAGTGGAGGTGATGCGCGACATGCTCGCCGACAATGTGCTCGACGGCGTGCATATTTTCTTTCCCGACCCGTGGCACAAAGCGCGGCATAACAAGCGCCGCCTGGTCCAGGCACCGTTCATCGCGCAACTGGTGAAGAAAATCAAAGCGGGCGGCTATATCCACGTGGCGACCGACTGGCAGGACTACGCGGAGCAGGTGCTGGCGGTGCTCGGCGCAGAGCCGTTACTGAAAAATACCGCCGCAGCCTATGCCGAAAAGCCCGCTTATCGTCCGCTGACCAAGTTTGAAAATCGCGGTCTGAAGCTTGGGCATGGCGTGTGGGACCTGGTGTTTCAACGCGTTTAAACTTTTAACTACACATCCTGAATACCTAAACATCAAGGGTTCACACCTTTATGTTTGCATTGAATAGCTGCCCCTGCTAGACTTGTGCAACTTATTGCACAACTGAGACCAACATGAAAGTCGTTACCTATTCCCATGCACGCAATGCGCTCAAATCCGTACTTGATGATGTAGTTCAGGACGCAGACGTGACCATAATCAGCCGCCGCGATGCTGAAGGCGACGCCGTGGTGATGTCGCTTGATAGTTACAACAGCATCATGGAAACGTTACACCTGACCAGTAATCCAAAAAATGCTGCGGCATTGGCTCAGGCAATTGCACAGGATAAAGCAGGCCAAACCCAGGCGCGGCAATTGCTCGACACTGATTAAACATGCGCGCCATTCACTTTGTACCCGATGCGTGGGAGGCTTACCTGTACTGGCATGATCAGGATAAAAAAACACTGAAGCGTATAAATCTGCTGATTACTGCTGCCGCGCGCGAGCCCTTCGCAGGAATCGGCAAACCTGAACCACTGCGTGGCGACCTATCCGGATACTGGTCAAGGCGTATTGATGATACGAACCGCTTGGTTTATCGCGCAAACGACACAGAGCTGGTGATTATTGCTTGTCGCTTCCACTACGACGGATAACCGTTTCACTCAAGATACTCAGGGAAGAATTAACAAGAAGGATTTATCCATGAGTCTGAATCGCCAAAATGAAAAAGAACGGATTCGTGCAGTCATTGCAAATACGCAGCCTTCGTCCGCTCATCTGCTGCATATTCTGTTCGCACTGCAACAGCATTTTCTGCATATCCCGCGCGAGGCCGTCGTTGAAGTCGCACGGCATCTCGATTTGCCGATTGCCCAGGTTCAATCGGTAGTCGAATTCTACTCATTTTTTCACCAGACTCCGCGCGGACGCTACGATATCCTGTTCAGCACCTGCACCAGTTGCGGCTATCTGGCTGGCGGCGGGAATCTGCTCGAGATGCTGCGGCAGCGGCTGGGTGTGGTTGCGGACGAAACGCGCGGCGACGGGCTGGTCAGCATAAGCGAGACTTCCTGCATCGGCATGTGTGACCATGGTGCCGCGTTGCTGCTCAATGCGCGGCCAATTGTGCGTGTGGATATGGCAAAAATTGAACTCATTGCCACCCTGATCGACGCTGAAACGCCGCTGGAAGATTGGCCTGCCGACTGGTTCAATGTGGATGACAATATCCGCAGCAAAGGGATGCTGCTGAATAATGAATTTTCAAACGGTAATGCTTTGCGTGCGGCCTTGACACGCGGCGCAGAAGGCACACTGAGCGAAATTACCGATTCAACCCTGCGCGGGCGCGGCGGTGCCGGATTCTGCACCGGCAAGAAATGGCAACTGTGCCGCGAGGCAGCCGGCGCGGCACGCTATGTGGTGTGCAACGCAGACGAAGGCGAACCCGGCACTTTCAAGGACCGCGTACTGCTGCACAGCCATACGGATACGATATTTGAAGGCATGACCCTGTGCGGTTTTGTGATTGGCGCAGAAAAAGGCTTTGTTTATTTGCGCGGTGAGTACCGCTATCTGCTGCCGCACCTGCAGGATGTATTGAAGCGGCGCCGGAACCGGAATCTGTTGGGTGACGGCATCCTTGGCCACGCGGGATTCAATTTCGACATCGAAATCATCGTCGGTGCAGGCGCCTATATCTGTGGCGAGGAATCGGCACTGATCGAATCGATGGAAGGCAAACGCGGCATACCGCGTGTACGTCCTCCGTTCCCGGTGACGCACGGCTATCTCGGCCAGCCCACCGTGGTCAACAACGTTGAAACTTTGTTCGCTGCCGCGCATATCGCCTTGCGCGGCAGCACATGGTTTAAAGCAGCGGGTACCGAAGAATCTGCGGGCAGCAAAATAATCAGTGTCAGCGGCGACTGTGCAAAGCCGGGCATCTATGAATATCCTTTCGGCGTCAGCCTGCGTCAGATACTGGAAGATTGCGGCACGAGCAATGTGCAGGCAGTGCAAATCAGCGGCCCGGCGGGCACGCTGATCAGTTCGGCGGAATTCAATCGCACGCTCGCCTTTGAGGGTTTAGCCAGCGGCGGCTCGCTCATGGTGTATGGTCAAGAGCGCGACATTCTGGCTATCATTAATAATTATGCGCACTTTTTTGCGCACGAAAGCTGCGGCTTCTGCACCCCATGCCGCGTCGGCACGACATTGATCAAGAAAAGCATGGATAAAATCTTCAATGGACATGGCACACGGTATGATGTGGACGAGATCAAGCGCGTGGCCGCAGTCGCCAGACAAAGCTCGCATTGCGGCCTCGGCAAGACTATCGCCAATCCGGTGCTGGACGGCTTGCAGCGTTTTCCGCAAGTGTTCGAACAGCGCTTGCTGCATCGCGATTTTGCACCGCATTTCGACCTGGATGCTGCACTGGAACAGGCGCGGCAGATGAGTCATCGCGACGATGCAGCTGCTCACCTGGGCAACTTATCCCCTTCTCCCGCAGGCGGGACAAAGGAAGTATCTTCATAGCGAAAAGCATTATGACTGCCATAAAAAATGCGGAACAACAAAATACGCTGAACATGGACGGCAAGGAAATCCCTTTCCGCCAAGGCCAAACCATCATGGATGCGGCACTTGCAGCAGGCGTTTATATTCCGCATCTGTGCCATCACCCCGGGCTCATGCCGCACGGCAGCTGCAGGCTGTGCACGGTCGATATCAAGGGCCGCAGCGTATCGGCCTGCACCCAGCCCGCTGCAGCCGGACAACAGATCAGCAGCAACACGCCGGCGCTGAACGAGGCACGCAAGACGCTGACGCAGATGCTGTTCACCGAAGGCAACCATATTTGCCCGTCCTGCGAAAAATCCGGCAACTGCACACTGCAGGCGATGGCCTGTCATCTGGGCATGCTGGATGGACATTTCCCGCAATTTTTCCCGCGCCGCGCCGTGGATGCCTCGCATGCCACCGTCTGGCTGGATCGGGACCGCTGCATCCTGTGCGAACTGTGCGTGCGCGCCAGCCGCGAGATGGATGGCAAGAACGTGTTTGCGATTGCCGGGCGCGGTATCAACGCACACCTGATTGTGAATTCAGCAACGGGAAAACTGGCCGACAGCAATCTTGAACCCGGCGATCTGGCCGCACATATCTGTCCGGTAGGCGCGATCCTGATCAAGCAGCACGGCTTTGAAGTGCCGATAGGCTGGCGCACCTTCGATCTGCACCAGATCTGTGAAGCCGGGCTGGAGCAGGTCGTCCTTTCCAAAACGAGGCAACACCATGAGTAAGCCCAAAATCATGATGGCCACCGCCTCTTTGGCCGGCTGCTTCGGCTGCCATATGTCTTTCCTCGACATGGATGAAAGGCTGGTGGACTTGCTGAAACACGTCGAACTGGACCGCTCGCCATTCACCGACATCAAGAATATCGGGCCGTGCGATATCGGGCTGATTGAGGGCGGGGTATGCAACGAGGAAAACGTACAGGTGCTGCGCGAGTTCCGCGACAAATGCAGGATACTGATCGCCGTCGGTGCCTGCGCCATCAACGGCGGCGTGCCCTCCATGCGCAACCATTTCACGCTGCGCGAGTGTCTGGAAGAGTCCTATCTCAACGGCATCGGCGTGGAGAACCCGCAGATACCGGCCAGCCCGGAGCTGCCGCTGCTGCTCGACAAGGTGCACCCGATACACGACGTGGTGCATGTCGATTATTACCTGCCGGGCTGCCCGCCGTCGCCTGAAGAGTTCTTGCTGGTGCTGGGCGCGTTGCTGGAAGACAGGGTACCGGCGTTGCCGCGGAAGCTTATTCATTACGATTAGCGCGGCTTATGCATTTTTGATGCAAAACATTCAAAATCAGGCTATGGTTAGGCTATGGAACAGAACGAGACATCTCAATCCAGTCTGCGACGTGTAGCCATAGACCCGGTCACGCGTGTCGAAGGGCACGGCAAGATTACCCTGTTGCTTGATGCCGAAAACCATATCCACGAAGCACGCTTTCACATAGTCGAATTTCGCGGCTTTGAGAAATTCATCCAGGGCCGCCCATACTGGGAAGTGCCATTCTTTGTGCAGCGCCTGTGCGGCATCTGCCCGGTCAGCCATCAATTGGCGGCGGCCAAGGCGGTTGACCAGCTGGAGGGCGTAAGCCAACTCACGTCAACGGCGGAAAAGCTGCGCCGCCTGCTGCATTTCGGGCAGATATTGCAGTCGCACGCACTGCATTTTTTTCATCTTTCATCGCCCGATTTTCTGTTCGGTTTCGGCAGCGATCCGGCGCAGCGCAATATTGTGGGCGTGCTGGAAAAGTATCCCGAGCTCGCACTGAAAGGCGTGAAACTGCGCAAGTTCGGGCAACAGATCATCGCGGCAATTTCCGGCAAGCGCATCCACGGCACTGCCACGGTGGCAGGCGGCATGAACAAGGCGCTCACCGTTGCCGAGCGCGATGCCTTGCTGGCTGATATGCGGGATATTCTGGCCTGGAGCCAGGAGGCCGTCACGTTGAATGAACACCTTCACACTTCGCATGCCGAACATCAAAGCTTCGCCACTTTGCGCACCAATTTCATCAGCATGGTCGGCAGTGGCGGCGAGCTGGAGCTGTATCACGGCGGCCTGCGCGCGCGCTCGGCAAACGGCGCAAGCATTTTCGACCAGTTTGATTACCGCCATTATCAGGACATCATCCGCGAAGAAGTGCGGCCATGGAGCTATATGAAATTTCCTTTCCTCACCGCCTTGGGCAAGGAACAGGGCTGGTATCGCGTCGGCCCGCTGGCGCGCGTGAATAACTGCGACTCCATCTCCACGCCGCTGGCAGAGGCGGCGCGCAAGCGTTTCAGGGATTTTGGCCACGGCGGTTTTGTGCACGACACGCTGGCCTATCACTGGGCGCGCATGATCGAAGCGTTGCACTGCGCCGAATCGATCAACGAACTGCTGCATGATCCCGACATCACCGGCAGCAGCCTGCTGGCGGACAGGGGCGACAGGCGCAGCGCGGGCATCGGCGTGATCGAGGCGCCGCGCGGCACGCTGTTTCACCACTACCAGATCGACGACGAAGGGCTGATCACCAAGGCTAACCTGATTGTTTCCACCACCAGCAACAACCAGGCGATGAACGAATCGGTGCGCTCGGTTGCGAATGAATATCTCGACGGCCACGAACTTACCGAAGGACTGCTCAATCATCTCGAAGTTGCAGTGCGCGCCTATGACCCCTGCCTTTCATGCGCGACGCACGCGCTGGGCAAGATGCCGCTGCAGGTGGAGCTGATCGATGCGGGCGGACTTCTGCTTGAGCGCATCAGCAAGGACAGCAATGGACTGACAGAAAGGAAGGTGTAATAGCATGCCCAGACTGCTTATTTTCGGTTATGGCAATCCAGGTCGCGGCGATGACGGACTGGGGCTCGAACTGATCGAACGCATTACAAGCTTGAATTGTACGGACGTCGCGTGCCAGATCGGCATGCAATTGCAGGTCGAGCACGTCGACGATTTGCAGGAACATGACCAGGTGCTGTTCATCGACGCGGACATGTCTTGTAACGCGCCGTTTGAATTCTCCGAAGTCTTTCCTGAAAAGAATGACAGCTATACCAGCCATGCGATGAATCCGGCCGCGCTATTGCATGCCTATCGTCAAGTCTACAAACAGGACGCGCCACCGGCCTTCCTGTTGCGCATACGCGGCTACGATTTTGAGTTGGGCGAGTCATTGAGCGCTCAGGCATCTGCCAATCTGGAAGCCGCAGCGAAGCTGGTTTATAACGTGTGCGCATCCGCATGCATGCGGGCTTAGAAGCGGTTGCATAAAGAGTTTTTCACGTTTTTCCAGGCAATAGGGGAAGCACATATGTTCGAATTACGGATACATGGTCGGGGTGGTCAGGGCGTGGTGACAGCAGCGGAGATGTTTTCCGTTGCGGCCTTTGCCGAAGGGCGCAATGCACAGGCCTTTCCCAGCTTTGGCTCGGAACGCACAGGAGCACCGGTGGTATCGTTTTGCCGCATCGCCGACAAGGCGATTCGCCTGCGCGAACCGGTGATGGAACCGGATGCCGTCATCATCCAGGACGCCACGCTGCTGCATCAGGTTGATGTGTTTGCCGGGCTTAAAAAAGATGGCTATATCCTGCTCAACACCAGCCGCAGTTTCGAACAACTCGGTTTAAGCGACCTGGCCAGTGGCAGGCCGCCCGAACGACTGTGCATTTTGCCCGCCACTGAAATCGCGCTTAAACATATCGGCCGGCCGATCCCCAATGTGCCCCTGATTGCCGGATTTGCCGCACTCTCCGGCCTGGTACGTCTGGAGTCGGTGATCAAGGCGATAGGCGAAAAATTTCACGGCAAGGTGGCGGAGGGCAATATCGCCGCCGCAAGCGAAGCCTACAATCTGGTCAGGGCAAGAACAACGGAGAAAACGCAACTTGCTTAAGCAAATCGAAGGTTCGCGCGCTGTTGCCGAAGCCGTTGCCATGTGTCGTCCCGAGGTGATCTGCGCCTATCCGATTTCACCGCAGACACACATCGTCGAAGCACTGGGGGAAATGGTCAAGAGCGAACATCTGACCCCGTGCGAGTTCATCAATGTCGAGAGCGAATTCGCCGCGATGTCGGTCGCCATCGGCGCCTCCGCCACCGGTGCGCGTGCCTATACCGCCACTGCCAGCCAGGGCTTGCTGTTCATGGCCGAGGCGGTTTACAACGCGTCGGGCCTCGGCCTGCCCATCGTGATGACCGTCGCCAATCGCGCCATCGGTGCGCCGATCAATATCTGGAACGACCATTCAGATTCCCTGTCGCAGCGCGATTCCGGCTGGATGCAGTTGTTCGCCGAGACCAACCAGGAGGCGCTGGATCTGCACATTCAGGCCTTTAAACTGGCCGAAGAATTATCCCTGCCGGTGATGGTATGCATGGACGGTTTCATTCTCACCCATGCCTACGAACAGGTGGAGATGCCGACGCAGCAACAGGTCGACGCCTTCCTGCCGCCCTTTGAGCCACGCCAGGTGCTGGACCCGCGCGAGCCGGTTTCAATCGGTGCGATGGTCGGGCCCGAGGCGTTCATGGAAGTGCGCTATCTGGCGCATGCCAAACAGATGCAGGCCCTGGAGCGTATTCCGCAACTGGCGGCCGAATTCAACCAGGTATTCGGACGCGACAGCGGCGGCCTCGCGCACACCTACCGCGCCGAGGATGCCGAGACCATGGTGGTGGCGATGGGTTCGGTACTGGGCACCATCAAGGACACCGTCGACGAGATGCGTGCTGACGGCCACAAGATCGGTGTACTTGGCATCACCAGTTACCGCCCCTTCCCGCTGGCGCAGGTACGCGCGGCACTGCAGAACGCCAAGCGCGTGGTGGTGCTGGAAAAAAGCCTTGCAGTCGGCATCGGCGGAATCCTCGCCACCGATGTGCGCATGGCCATGTCCCACCTGCATGTGCCCGGCTACACCGTGGTGGCAGGCCTCGGCGGCCGCGCGATCACGCGCAAATCGTTGCACAGGCTGTTCCGCGAGGCGGGGCAGGACGCGCTTCAGCCTCTGACCTTTCTGGATCTGGATTGGGATGTGGTCAACAAACAGCTGGCGCGCGAACGCGCGGTGCGCCGTTCCGGGCCAGCGGCGGAAAGCATACTGCGCGACATCGGCAGCGTCGCTTCAAAAATCGCGTAAGGAGATAATATGAGTTTCCAACCCGTCAAGTTTTACCAGACCGGCACCTTCACCGTCGGCAACCGTTTGCTTGATCCGGCCGACAGCAGTGTCCAGTCTCGGCAGAATCGCAGCAATGCCATCAACTCCGGGCACCGTGCCTGCCAGGGCTGCGGCGAGGCGCTGGGTGCGCGTTATGCGCTCGACGCGGCAATGGCGGCAACCCATTCGCAACTGATTGCGACCAATGCCACCGGCTGCCTGGAAGTATTTACCACGCCTTATCCCGAAACGTCGTGGCAGTTGCCGTGGATGCACTCGGTGTTCGGCAACGCCGCCGCGGTGGCAACCGGCATCGCGGCGGCGCTGAAGGTCAAGGGTCGCCATGAAGTGCGGGTGGTCGCGCAGGGCGGCGACGGCGGCACCACCGACATCGGCTTCGGCTGCCTGTCCGGCATGTTCGAGCGCAACGACGATGTGCTGTATATCTGCTACGACAACGAGGCCTACATGAACACCGGCGTGCAACGCTCGTCGGCCACTCCGCCCGCCGCGCGCACCGCCACCACCATGCCGCTTGGCGCTCATCCCGGCAATGTGTTCGGCCAGGGAAAATTTGTGCCTGCGATCGCGATGGCACACGAAATTCCCTACGTCGCAACGGCCACCGTGGCCGACCTGCGCGACCTCGAAGCCAAGGTGAAACGCGCGATGGAATTTCACGGCGCGCGCTACATTCACATCTTCGTGCCCTGTCCGCTGGGCTGGGGCACTGCTTCTCACGACACCATCCGCATTGCGCGGCTGGCGCATGAAACCGGTTTATTCCCGATATTCGAAGCCGAGCATGGCGTGCAGGTCAGCGCACTGCCGATACGCAAACAGCTGCCGGTGGAGGAATATCTGAAGCCGCAAAAACGCTTTGCCCATTTATTCGGCACCAAACCAAAAATAGATGTCATCGCGCAAATACAGGAACGCGCCGACCGCAACATCCGCAGGTACGGGCTGGTGCAACAACAGGGGGTTTTATAAATGGATAAGCCATTTGCGATCACACTTGACCCCGGCTCATCCCTGGCCAACCACACCGGCTCGTGGCGCACCATGAAGCCGGTGTATCTGGACAGGCTGCCGCCGTGCAATGCGGGCTGTCCCGCCGGAGAAAACATCCAGGGCTGGCTGTTTCATGCCGAAGCGGGCGACTATGAAAAAGCCTGGCTCGTGCTGACCCTGGACAATCCCCTCCCCGCCATCATGGGACGCGTCTGCTATCACCCCTGCGAAAGCGCGTGCAATCGCGGCCAGCTGGACACTGCGGTCGGCATCAACTCGGTCGAACGGTTTCTCGGTGACCAGGCGATCAGGCGCGGCTGGAAATTCGTAGCACCCGCCGCAGCTTCCGGTAAGCGCGTATTGGTCGTCGGTGCCGGGCCATCCGGGCTATCCGCCGCCTACCATCTCGCGCGTCTCGGCCATAACGTGGAAATCCACGAAGCCGGCCCGCTGGCCGGCGGCATGATGCGCTTCGGCATTCCCAAATACCGGCTGCCGCGCGACGTGCTGGATGCGGAAGTCGCACGCATACTCGAACTGGGCGTCACGCTCAAACTCAACGCCAAAGTGGCGGATATCGAAGCAAGCATGCGCGCGGGTCATTTCGATGCGTCCTTCCTCGCGGTCGGCGCGCACATCGGCAAACGCGCTTTCATTCCGGCAGGCGATGCAGCGCATATCATGGATGCGGTGTCGGTGCTGCACAGCATGGAAAGCGAGGACAAACCGATGCTGGGGCGCCGCGTGGTGGTATATGGCGGCGGCAACACCGCGATCGACGTGGCGCGCACCGCCAAACGGCTGGGCTCCTCCGAAACCATCATCGTCTATCGCCGCACCCGCGAAAAAATGCCTGCGCACGATTTCGAGGTGGAAGAGGCGCTGCAGGAAGGCGTGATGATCAGATGGCTGTCCACGATCAAGCAGGCCAACGAGGGCAGCCTGAAGGTGGAGAAGATGAAGCTGGACGAAAAAGGCTTCCCGCAGCCCACCGGCGAGTTCGAAACCATCGCAGCCGACTCGCTGGTTCTCGCGCTCGGCCAGGATGTAGACCTGTCGCTGCTGCAGGGCGTGCCGGATTTGGAGATCAGGGACGGCACGGTACAAATCGGCAGCAACATGATGACCGGGCATGCGGGTATCTTCGCGGGCGGCGACATGGTGCCATCCGAGCGCACTGTCACAACGGGCGTCGGGCATGGCAAAAAAGCCGCACGCCACATCGATGCCTGGCTGCGCGGAACGACTTACGTAGCCGCAGTCAAACATGAGCCTGTCACTTTTGATATGCTCAACCCGTGGTATTACTCCGACGCACCCAAGACAGTCCGCCCGATGCTGGATGCGGTGCGCCGCAGCACCAGCTTCGACGAAGTGCAAGGCGGACTGGATGAAACCAACGCCTTGTTCGAGGCGCGACGCTGTCTGTCCTGCGGCAATTGTTTTGAATGTGACAACTGCTATGGCGTGTGTCCCGACAACGCGGTCATCAAGCTTGCGCCGGGCAAGGGTTTTGAATTCAATTATGACTATTGCAAAGGCTGCGGCATCTGCGCGTCGGAGTGCCCGTGCGGGGCAATCAGGATGATGCCGGAAGACATCTGATTCATGCATGAAATGTCTTTGGCCGAGAACGTGCGCGAGATCATAGAGAATGCGGCAATCGCGCAAAAATTCAGCCGGGTGAAAACGGTATGGCTGGAAATCGGCCAGTTGTCCTGCGTAGAAAAATCAGCCATGCAATTCTGCTTCGAGGCGGTGATGCGCGGCAGCATTGCGGCACAGGCAAAGCTGGAAATCATCCACGTTGCCGCAGAAGCATGGTGTAAGCCTTGCGCCTGTACGGTGCCGATAACCACGCTGCATGATGTGTGTCCCAAGTGCGGCAGCTACGGGCTTGAAATCAGCGGCGGCGATGCGATGCGGGTCAGGGAACTTGAAGTCGAGTAAAGGGAAATCGAATATGTGTACAACATGCGGCTGCGGAAGCAGACAGACACTCATCGGAGGCCGGACGCACAGGCTGCACAACCCACACGAGTCATTGCACTATCGCGTTCAAGAAAAACATCATCTAAATATTATTGAACAAAAACAAGGTGTTATAAGTACACCTATTCCTGCTTCCACGACAGATTCCAGCCCATCCAGATTGATAAAAATTGAGCGCGACATTCTGGCAAAGAACAACAGCCATGCCGCCGGCAACCGTAATTATTTTTCCGCGCATCACATCTTCGCGCTCAATCTCGTGTCCAGCCCCGGCTCGGGCAAGACCAGCCTGCTGGTAAAAACCATCGCAGCGTTAAAAAACACACAGGCGATCGCCGTAATCGAAGGCGACCAGCAGACCGACAACGACGCGGCACGCATACGCGCAGCCGGCGCGCCTGCGCTGCAAATCAACACCGGCAAGGGCTGCCATCTGGATGCTTCGATGGTGGGGCAAGCACTGCAGCAACTGCAGGTGCAGGACAACAGCCTGTTACTAATCGAGAATGTCGGCAACCTGGTGTGTCCGGCGAGTTTCGATCTGGGCGAAGCCCACAAGGTGGTGATCCTGTCGGTGACCGAGGGCGAAGACAAACCGCTCAAGTATCCCTACATGTTCCGCGCTGCCGATTTAATGCTGCTGAACAAATGCGATCTGTTGCCCTATCTTGAATTTGATGTTGATCTCGCGATCAGCTATGCCATGCGTATCAATCCAAAACTTAAAGTGATTCGCATTTCAGCCACAAGTGGCGAGGGCATGACTGAGTGGCTGGAGTGGATTAAGACGGGTTGCGTCAGTGCTGCCGCTGCCGGGCAGCAAATTGCACCCGTGGAAGCGCTGCTTGAATAATCCCGTTATCCTGCCGGCTAACAGCCCACCGGTGCTCGCCTGCGGTGCCTGGCTGAAAAATACCATCTGCATCACGCACGGCAACGAAGCGCATGTCTCGCCGCTGATCGGCAATCTGGATAATGCCGACGCAAGACTGATGCTGGAGCAAAGCGTGGGGCGTTTGTGCGCAGAGCTTGATGTGCAACCGGAAGTGGTGGCGCACGATCTGCACGCGGATTTTTACAGTACCTTTTTTGCACTGCGTTATGCCGCACAGCACGGCTTGCCTGTGATCGCGGTGCAGCATCACCATGCGCATATCGCAGCGATTTGTGCCGAACACGGCCTTAGCCGGCCCGTGCTGGGGCTGGCGCTGGATGGTGTGGGGCTGGGCACGGATAACGCGCCGTGGGGCGGTGAACTGCTGCGCGTGGACGGCGCCCGGTTTCAACGTCTGGGGCATCTGGCACCGCTTGCGATGCCGGGCGGCGATCGTGCCGCCACTGAACCCTGGCGCATGGCGGCAGCGGTGTTGTTCCAGCTGGGGCGTGGCGCTGAAATTGCACAGCGTTATCCCGAACAACCTGCGGCACAAACGGTGGCGACAATACTGCAACGCAAACTGAATTGCCCAAACACTTCCAGCATGGGCCGGTTGTTTGACGCTGCCGCAGGCCTGTTGCGCGTGAACAACATACAAACATTTGAAGCGCAGGCCGCGATTCAATTGCAGGAGCTGGCGCAAGCTTATGGTCATATCGCACCACTGGCCGCAGGCTACAAAATTACCGGAAATAGGCTGCTGGATTTCTCGCCCCTGCTCGCGGTGTTATGCGATTGCAACGATGCCTCGTATGGCGCGGCACTGTTTCACGCCACAATTGCAGCAGGCCTGACAGACTGGGTTGAGCGTTCCGCCGGCACGCAACACATCACGGATATTGCGCTGGGTGGCGGCTGTTTTCACAATGATTTTCTGTTACGCGCATTGTCTGAAAAACTCACATCCAAAGGACTGCGCGTGTTGACGGCGCAAAAAATGCAACCCGACGACAGCGCGATTTCGCTGGGTCAGGCGTGGGTCGCGCTGCAAGCTCTCCAGCAAGGAAAATAATATGTGTCTCGCCCTCCCCGCCCGCATCGAACAACTCATCGCCGGCGACAGCGCCATCATCAACCTCGGCGGCGTGCGCAAGGAAATCTCGCTCGCGCTGGTGGAGGACATCGCAGTGGGCGATTATGTGATCGTGCATGCGGGTTATGCGCTGCAAAAACTCGACCGTGAAGAGGCAGACCATACGCTGGCATTGTTCGCAGAAATGCATGCGATGAATGAACGGGATGGTGATGCAGCATGAAGTATGTTGACGAATTTCGCGATGGAGAACTGGCCAAAAACATTGCCGCCAACATTGCGCGCGCGGCGACCAAGGCATCGGAATATAGTTTGATGGAATTTTGCGGTGGCCATACCCATGCACTCTCGCGCTACGGCATCAGCGACTTGCTGCCGGACAATGTGCGCATGATTCATGGCCCGGGATGCCCGGTGTGCGTGCTGCCGGTTGGGCGCGTGGATCAGGCGATACGCCTCGCACGCGAGCATAACGTGATTCTGTGCACCTATGCCGACACGATGCGCGTGCCCGCTTCAGACAAGCTCACACTGATGCGCGCCAAGGCGGGCGGCGCCGATGTGCGCATGATCTACTCGACACAGGACGCGCTGAAAATTGCACGCGACAACACGCAGCGGGAAGTGGTGTTCTTCGCCATCGGTTTCGAGACCACCACGCCGCCCACCGCAGTGGCAATCACACAGGCCGCCGCTGCAGGTCTGGAGAACTTCAGCATCCTGTGCAACCACGTGCTGACACCGGCTGCGATGCACGCGATTCTTAATATTGAAGGCGGCGTGAAACTGGATGGCTTCGTCGGCCCGGCGCATGTGTCCACCGTCATAGGCAGCAAACCCTATGAACCCTTTGCCAATGAATATCAGAAGCCGGTGGTGATCGCCGGTTTCGAGCCGCTCGACGTGATGCAGGCCATCCTGATGCTGATACGCCAGATCAACGCCGGGCGCGCCGCAGTCGAAAATGAGTTCACGCGCGCGGTGACCCGCGACGGCAATCTGAAGGCACAGGCGCTGGTGGATGAAATATTCGGGCTGCGCGACACATTCGAATGGCGCGGCCTCGGCAGCGTGCCCAACAGCGCGCTCAAACTGCGTTCTGAATACAGCGCATTTGACGCCGAGATCAAATTCGGCATCGAATATGTGGCGGTGGCCGACCACAGGGCCTGCGAATGCGCGGCGATTTTACGCGGCGACAAGCGCCCGCAGGAATGCAAGATATTCGGCAGCGTGTGCACGCCGGATAATCCGATTGGCTCATGCATGGTTTCGTCAGAAGGCGCCTGCGCAGCGCATTACAGCTACGGGCGTTTTCGGGAAGCTGCCTGATGAAAAAAATTCTCCCCGGCTACGCGCGTCCTCTCGATTTCAGAAACGGACGAGTCGAAATGTCGCACGGCGCAGGTGGCCGGGCGATGGCACAACTGGTCAATGAGCTGTTCGCTGCCGCGTTTGACAACCGCTATCTGGCACAAGGCAACGATGGCGCGCTGCTGCCACCGGCAAACGGCAGGCTGGTGCTGTCCTGCGATGCGCATGTGGTCTCGCCGCTGTTTTTCGCCGGTGGCGATATCGGCTGTCTGGCGGTAAACGGCACCATCAATGATGTCGCGATGATGGGCGCTAAACCCCTGTATCTGTCGGCTTCATTCATACTCGAGGAAGGTTTTGCGCTGGCAGAACTGAAGCGCATTGTGGACTCGATGGCTAAAGCAGCTCGCAATGCCGGCGTACCTGTCGTCACCGGCGATACCAAGGTGGTCGAAAAAGGCAAGGGCGACGGCGTCTTCATTACCACCAGCGGTGTCGGCGTGGCGCGGGAAGGCATCACGCTGTCCGGGAATCTGGCGCAGCCGGGCGACAGGATTTTGCTGTCCGGCACAATCGGCGATCACGGCATGGCGGTGCTGTCGCAACGCGAAAACATGAGTTTCGATGCGCCGATCGTGTCGGATACTGCTGCGCTGCATGGCCTGGTTGCCGCAATGCTGGACAGCGGTGCCGAACTTCGCGTTCTGCGCGACCCCACGCGCGGCGGGCTTGCCACCACGCTGAACGAGATTGCCAGCCAGTCCGGCGTCGGCATGATGCTGCAGGAAGCGGCAATCCCGATCAACAAGACGGTGGAGGCGGCCTGCGAGTTCCTCGGGCTTGATCCGCTGTATATCGCCAACGAGGGCAAGCTGGTGGCGATCTGCGCCGCACCGGATGCCGATCATTTACTGCAAGTGATGCGCTCGCATCCGCTTGCAGCTCAGGCTGCCATCTTCGGCGAAGTGCTGGAAGACGCACACGGCTTTGTGCAGATGACCACCAGACTCGGAGGCCGCCGCGTAGTTGACTGGCTGGCAGGTGAACAGCTGCCGCGCATATGCTAATGCAAGTATTTGATTATATTGAATAAATATCTGGCGGAGCCGCTATTCGCGCAAGAATATCTGCAGCAAATCATTCAAAAAGCGCTGCCCGGTCTCGGTCGGAGCAATGCGCTGCAAATCACGCTTTAGCAAACCACGCTGTTCCGCCTGTTCCAGCTCCTTGCGTATCAGCAGCAACGGCAGGCTGGTGCGTTCGCTAAACAGTTCGGCAGAAAATCCACCGTTCAGCCGCAGCGCATTCATCATGAATTCAAAGCACAGATCGTCGCGGCTCAGTGACTGTGCGGTTTGTACCGGTGCTCCTTGCGCCACCTGCTCGAGATAAGCCTGAGGCTGCTTGTAGCGCGCCTGCCTGAGCACGCTGTCGTGCGAACTGAGCTTGCTGTGCGCACCCGCACCGATGCCCAGATAGTCGCCAAACTGCCAGTAATTCAGGTTGTGGCGCGACTGTTTTTTGGGCTGCGCAAAGGCCGACGTTTCGTAATGCTGGTAGCCTTGTTCGGCCAGCAGCGCTTCGATGCGCTGCTGCATCTCGCTGCTCGCATCGTCGTCCGGCAGCGACGGCGGATAGCGGTGGAACAGGGTATTGGGCTCCAGCGTCAGATGGTAACAGGAGAGATGCTGCGGCTTGAATTGCAGCGCGCTGCGCACATCCTGCTCCGCCTGCTCCAGCGTTTGCTGCGGCAACGCATACATCAGGTCGAGATTGATGTTGTCGAAATGTTGCTGCGCAATTTCTACCGCACGGCGTGCGTCAGCCGCGTTGTGTATCCGCCCCAGCGCCTGCAGATGCGTGTCGTTAAAACTCTGTATGCCGAGCGACAGACGATTTACGCCCGCGTCGCGAAAGCCCTTGAACTTGTCTGCCTCTACCGTGCCGGGGTTGGCTTCCAGCGTGATTTCCGCATTGATATCCAGCGGCAACAGCATGCGCACCGCACCGAGTATCCTGTCCATCGCCTGCGCGGAAAACAAGCTGGGAGTGCCACCGCCGATAAACACGCTGAATACCTTGCGTCCCCAGATCAGCGGCAGTGACTGTTCCAGATCACGAATCAGCGCGTCGACATAGGCGGCTTCCGGCATCTCGCCGCGCGCCTCATGCGAATTGAAATCGCAGTAGGGACATTTGCGCACGCACCAGGGAATATGGATATACAGCGACAGCGGGGGGAGAGCCTGAAAATTGACGGCCTGATTTTTGAGGCCTACAGCTTGCAGCTGGTGAAGAGTCATTCGAGTTTCAGTTTTTGCAACAGTATTTTCAGCGCCAACGCGCGATGGCTGATTTGAGCCTTCTCTTCCGGCTTTAGTTCCGCGCTCATCTTGCCGAACTGCGGCAGCCAGAACAGCGGGTCATAGCCGAACCCGCCGTCGCCCCGCTCCTGCTGCGCAATCTCGCCATGCCACTCGCCCTCGGCGATCAGCGGCTGCGGATCATCGGCATGATGCACCAGCACCAGCACGCAGTAATAGTGCGCGCGGCGGTCGGACACTCCCCGCATTTCATGCAGCAGTTTTTCGTTGTTGCGCGTATCCGATTTGGGGTTGTCGCCCGCATAGCGGGCGGAATATACGCCGGGAGCGCCACCCAGCGCGGCGACGCAGATGCCCGAATCATCCGCCAGCGCAGGCAGCCCGCTTGCCTTGCTGACATGGCGCGCCTTGGACAGCGCATTTTCGATGAAGGTGCAATGCGGCTCTTCGGCTTCGGAGATGCCAAGCTGCTCCTGCGTCAGCACTTCTATGCCCAGCGGTGCCAGCATGGCCTGAAATTCGCGCAGCTTGCCGGGATTGTTGGACGCGATAACGAGTTTCTTCATGTTTAAAAGTAATCCTGTAAAAACGGCATTTGATCACGCGAACGCGCTGGGACTGTTGCACTTGATTATACAGCCACTGCCGCGCCGGCAGCGCAGACGACTTTGGTATTGCCGCATGCTATCGGCACCGAGCCTGCGCCGCGCCTGGTGTAAAGGCGCGTGACGCGGATTATTGCGGCACGACCGGGTCAGGACGGATAGAGTGCTTCGAACACCGGCTCATCAACATCGTGCGCATCCTCCGCGTCGCCCCAGCGCATGGCTACCGCGGTGGTATTATCGGCATGCATGCCTTCACGCTCCAAAGACAATTTCATCAGTTTTTCCAGCGCTCCCGGCAACGGTTTATCCCTGTCCATCAATGAAGCTGTTATTTCATCCGGCCGCAACGGACCCCATAAACCATCGCTGCATAGCAGCAACACATCGCCCTGATGCAAAATTTTCTCCGGCTGTGTTTCAACAAAAAACATGTCGCCTTCACCGCCCAGACAATTGGTAATTCGGTGGCGATCCGGATGGGTTTTCATTTGCTCCTCGCTGATAAATCCCAAATCCGCCCATTGCTGCACCACTGAATGGTCATGTGTTACCGCCGCCACCTTGTTGTCGCGCAGCAAATACACACGCGAATCTCCCGCATGCGCCCAGCACGCTTGTCCGTTCTGGATCAAGGCAGCAACACAAGTCGTACCCGGATTGCCTGCCAGATTTTGATCCTGCGCAAACTGGACGATCGCCGCATGCGCCTTGTGCATCACCCTGCTCAAAAACGCTTCGGGCTCGCGTATTTGCGGCTTCGCTTCCTCGGAAAAAGCCTGCATATAGGTCTTGATGGTAATTTGTGCGGCAAGTTCGCCGTGCGAATGGCCGCCCATTCCATCTGCCAATATCAACAACAAGGCCTGATCGTTATAGGCATGCGCAACACAATCCTGGTTATATTTCCGCCCCCCCTGATGGCTGGACTGGTAAATTGCAAAATTCATTTTTTATACGAGAAAAGCTGAAGAAAACGGGCTAAATATATATGCGAAATTTGGGCACAGGCGTAATCGTAATATAATGTAGCCTATTCAGCCTAATTTATTATTTATCGGCAGCTATTCGAGGGTAAGCAATGATCTGCAGCATGACCGGCTTTTCCGCAGTATCCATTGAGCTTGACACCGGTTCTCTGTCGCTGGAAATACGTTCGGTCAACCACCGTTACCTTGATCTTTTGCTGCGCATTCCGGATGAGATGCGCATATTGGAGCCGACGATACGCGACGCAATTTCTGCGCAAATGGCGCGCGGCAAAGTTGAATGCCGCATTGGCTTTACTGCCCGTACCGCGGCCAACAATCCGGCTCGCATCAATCTGCCGCTGCTACGGCAACTGGCACTATGGAACACAGAGGTGCGAGACGTGCTGCCTGCAGCCCGCGACCTTGGCGTGGCCGATATATTGCGCTGGAACGGCATCCTGGAAAGCAATGCGCTCCCAGCGGGGCAACTTCATGACAGCGTAATCAAATTATTGCAACAGGCTTTGACCGACTTCAACGCTGCACGCGCGCGTGAAGGTGAAAAGCTGAAAGTTTTTCTGCTGCAGCGCGTCAAGGAAATAAATGTGCTGCGACTTGACATCGCACCCCGCATACCCGCAGCGATCAAGGCTTACGAGGCGAAACTGCGTATACGTTTGCTCGAAGCACTGGGCAGTCATGACGATGAGCGCATACGCCAGGAAATATCCATGTTCGCCGGCAAGATTGATGTGGACGAGGAACTTTCGCGCCTGCACACTCACTTAAGCGAGACTGAGAGAGTCCTGGCAAAAGGCGGCAGTGTGGGCAAGCGTCTTGATTTCCTGATGCAGGAACTGCATCGCGAAGCAAATACGCTGGGCTCAAAATCAATGGATGCCGAGGTTTCGCGCGCCTCCATGGAAATGAAAATTTTGATCGAACAAATGCGCGAACAAATTCAAAATATCGAATAATGCTTCAATATGTAACCTCATTGCCACGTTTCACTTCGGCCAGATCAATCAAACCAGATTGGCCATATTTAAGACTACTATGGATACAGAATACCTGTCTCTTTGCCTAGCAGCGCCCGTGAAATGTGACCAGGGACGATATAATTGCCCTAACTTGTTTAAGCTTTTACCTGTAAAATTCCATCACATTCAATTCTTTTAGTAAAAGCCTCATTGAGGGACTGAGAGGCGTAGAATTTATCCTGTTGCACCATCTATTTCAAATTTTCCAAGTTGTGAATCGTGTTAATATTATTGTCGTCTTAATGCTCCAGACAACCAGAAACATCGAGACCTAAGGTCATCTAGAATACCGAGCCATGGGCTGCCGCTTTTCATAAAAGCGTTCAAAACCAAGTGATATTTCGAACTAAATGTATATATACATGGTTGATTTTTTCTCAAAAAACATTGCCTCCATTTACTATCTATAACACTTTACGAAAGCGTGTATCAACGGTGAAGTTGCGTAATCGGATTCATAATCTGCTTCAATCAAGGCAGCTAATCTCCATTCCCCGCTTATTCATGCTGTGTGTGTGTGGCATGAGCACTATCGCCATAGTTAATAGCCCGGCTCACGCTGCAGATTTATTACAAATCTACAGGTTGGCGCAAAGCAACGACCCCACCTACGATTCTGCGCGTTATGAGTTTGCAGCCGCCCAACAAAAATTACCACAGGCTCGTGCAGGTCTTCTTCCTGTGATAAATATTAATGGAAATGAAAACAACAACGACGCCTCGTCAAAATTTGGCAAGGATCCATCGGTATATCGCGAAGTCAACTCATGGTCATTGTCGTTGCAACTTACACAACCACTATTCCGCCCTCAAAACTACTATGCATACAATGAATCCGAGTCAATGGTCGAGCAAGCACAGGCAAAATTGAAACAAGCCGAACATGACCTTATTTTACGAGTGACACAGGCTTATTTCGATGTTCTTATTGCCCAGGAAAGTATAGAAGTTGCAGATGCACAACTCAAAGCTGCTGAAGAGCAGCTTGCGTTGACCACCCGTGGCTTTAGTGCAGGTGTGAATGCAATCACAGATATGCATGAGTCCAAGTCACGAACTGATCTCGCACGCTCCCAGCGTATCGCTGCGCTCAATGATCTGGAATCAAAGCATGCTGAATTGGAAAAAATAGTTGGCCAAGAAACCAAGACGCTGTCCATTCTGCGACCTGCTGCAATAATACCCAAGCCGCAACCTGAAAATGACCGTGAATGGCTTGAACATGCTCGTGAAAACAACCCTGCGGTACTTGCAACACAGGCAGCACTTGGTGCCGCAGAAGCTGCGGTAAGCAAAAACCGTGCGGAATATGCGCCTACGCTCGATTTGGTAGCGTCACACGGCCTGGATTATTCATCCGGTAGCGTGAGTACCCCCTCGGATTTTCCCACTCGTACACACTCAACCAAAATTGGTGTGCAGTTTACTATTCCACTGTTTGCAGGTGGAGGAACCAGCTCACGTGTGACCGAATCAATTGCCAATGCGGGTAAAGCTGCATCCGAACTTGAAATTGCGCGACGCAAGGCAGGAACTGATGCAATACAGGCATATTCGGCTATCGTTAACGGGCTGGCTCAAATCGAAGCACTTGAATCTGCTGTAACATCCAGCAATAGCTCCGTTAAAGGTAAACAGATTGGATATAAACTGGGTGTCAATATGAATGTCGATGTATTAAATGCCGAACAAGAACTCTACACGGCACAACGAGACTTGGTCAAATCACGCTATGAAACCTTATTACAGGGTTTCAAACTCAAAGCTGCCGCAGGGATATTAACCGAGGAAGACGTATGGGCAGTAAACCAATTGTTGGTGCATTGAATTTCTGGATGAACGCAGCTGATATTAGCATTCAAGTATGTTTCTATTTGAATCGCGCATTATTTAACACTCAATTATCCTGAACACACAAAAAAATTTGATTAACCGTAAATGAGACATAAAATGAAAAATGTAATTTTTTTGGCATTATTCTTGGCTGGATGCACATCAACCTCCGGAATAATTCCTGATGGTAAAGATGCTTATATCGTGATTGTATCTGGAGGTCACAGATTTACTTCTTCCAGCGATTTAAAAATTGACGCTTATAAAGAAGCAAATGCATATTGCAAGAAATTTGATAAACAACTTGAGACTATTTCTGAGAGATCAATTCAAGCTGGTGTTCTCGCAAATTCTTCTGAAGCAGAGCTTAAATTTAAATGCATACCGTACTAGAGAAATTCTGATCAACTCATTTGACCCGAACGATCATATAGATTCTGTTTTCCTGTCAGCTGATTTTTATCATCAGCATGTTTCAACAAAAAACCCACAGGATCAATTAGGTATCCCGGAGAAAGCTAACAAGGACTGTAATTTACGATCTTGTTTAAGCGTGGATATTCTTATCCCTGCATTGTGTCTCTCTGCAACAATTTGCGAATAACCCACAAGCAACCTTAATAACCCGGGATCTACCGCCCCCTTGCGCACGGAAGCCCGCTTTATTATCCCCAGTAGTAACGGTGCATATCGTTTAAACAGGTCATCCTCCAGACTTACGAAAGCTTCTACCGTGCCTGGCTGCCCCTGCCGTGCACTGCGACCGAAAAGCTGCCGATCCACCCGGGCCGATTCATGAAATTCGGTCAAAATAACATGCAGGCCGCCTTTATTTTTCACTTCTGCTGCAAGTTTGATATCTGTACCCCGGCCAGCCATATTTGTTGCAATGGTAATGCGCCCTGTTTGACCGGCTTGGGCGACTGTTTCAGCCTCCTCTTTGTCGTTACGGGCATTTAACACGGCATGGGCGATACCGCGTTCATGAAAGAGTACACTCAAATTCTCCGAAGCTTCGACTGATCGAGTTCCTATCAAAACTGCCGCACCGTTTTTGCTCAACTCAACTGCACGCCCAACCACGGCATGCCAGCGGTCATCCGATTTCGTCCAGCATCGGTTGGGGAGCCGCTTGCGTGTGCTGGGCAAATGTGTGGGTATTCTGAAAACCTCCAGGTCATACACGCGCCTTAGTTCCGGCATAACCTCTGCTGCAGTACCGGTCATGCCGCATAACAGCAGATAGCGACCGAGAAAACGCTGGTATGTCATGCGTGACAGCGTCTTGCGCTGACCGGTAATTTCGCAGCCCTCTTTGGCTTCTATCATCTGGTGCAGGCCGCTTTCCCATGAACGATCAGGCATTACACGCCCTGAAAACTCGTCGACGATCTCAATCTTGCCTTCCTGCAGAATATAGTGCTGGTCACGGTGATAACAAGACAAGGCAGTCAACGCTTTTTGCAACAACTCATTCCGCCACAATGTAGATGTCCATACACCGGTCAAATCAGCAGTAATTTCGCGCATGTACTGCTCGCCCTTGCCGGTAATCCACACTTCGCGATGCTCGGTAATATTAAAGTGCTCTCCCTGCACGAGGTGCCTGGCTCGCTCAAGCGCGGTGTGATAAAGCTCGCCTCCATGCTCATCCGGCACTGTTTCGGAAATAATCAGCGGCGTGCGCGCCTCGTCTATCAATATACTGTCTGCCTCATCGACAATTGCGACATGCAAGCCTCGCATCAGCACATTGGGCTGCTGGTCTGCACTGTACAACTTGCGCAAGCTATAGTGCGTTGCCAGCGCGTCGCCGGTCGCAATGCGATCCTTCAGGTAGTCAAAGACAACCTCTTTGTTGGAAACATAAACCACATCACGCGCATATTCCACACGCCTCTGCTCCGGAGTCATACCCTGAATAACGATACCCACACTCAGATTGAAGAAGTTATAGAGCGGAGAATTATCCTTGGCATCCCGTTCCGCCAGATAATCATTTACGGTAATCACGTGCACAGCTGCACCTGCCGCTGCTGCTGTACATGCCGCCAGCGTGGCGACCAGGGTCTTGCCTTCGCCGGTATCCATTTCAGCGATCATGCCCTGTAACAAAGCCCAGCCGCCTATCAACTGTACATTGTGGTGACGCATACCCAGTGTGCGCAGTGAGCCCTCGCGCACGGCCGCAAAAGCACGCGCCAGCAGCTTATCGGTAAAGCCGTACTGGCGCATTTCCATACAGGTGGCATTCAGCGCTGCCACCAGACCGGCATCGTCCAGCGCATGGATTCCCGTTTCAGCGGCATTTGCCCCTGCAACAAATTTTTTTACCTGCTTTCCGCGTGATTTCAACTTCGGGCTACGCGCGATCAAGGCACGTAAATACTCCTCAAGCACAGGCTCGCGCTCTTGTGCGCGTTCAATGTAAACCCCATCAGTCACATTAATGGAGCGTCCTTTGATTAATGCGGAGACGTTAGACATGGAACCGGCTCAGGAATAATTGCCTTACCCGACGATACAACTGCCTCAGCAGGGGCTCGCCAATATGGTCAAACCTCACATAGACACGACCGCCAAAAGCGCTCGGGATCGCATCAGTCGGCAAACTGAGATCAACAAAAAATATCCGCTCCAGCGTTTTCAAACCCTTGCTGTCATTCGGATCAACCGGAATACGCCCCCCACCGCTCTGGCTCAAGGCAGCAGTAGGCAGCTCCATCAGCCCGCTGGGCGTTTCGCGCACCACCTTGACAGCATATTCGTTGGGTATGGAATCGGCAAAACGCAACTCCACAGACTTGAAACGGTTGCGCACCAAATCAATATTTTCCTGGGTGACTGCAGCGCGTGCGATCAATTGCTCCCTGTCCATAAGATAGCCGAGCAATTCACCTTTCTTGAAATACTGCCCCCTCATATCCTGCGATTTCGGAACAGTCAATATGCCATCCACTTCACTGTAAACAACAAGCTTTTGATAACGTTCGCTAACACGCTCCAGAGAAGTTTTTTCGTGTTCAAGCTGTTGCAGCAATACCTCGCTCTGCACCGGATTTACAAAATGTTCAACGTTGTATCGAGCCTGAGCCTCGGCAACCTTGGCGCGCCCCACTGCCAACTCGGTTACCAGCAAAGGATCGTCCATCACCAGCAAAGCCGTCCCTTTGTGCACCAGCGCACCTGGTTCGACCAGCCATCGCTGCACAGTTCCATTCACACCTGCACGCACAAGTGCCTGATCGGGTAACCACACAACTCCCTCGGTTTGCGTACGCAACGGCATGGGTACGAATAACCCGAACAACAAGACGACGACCGCGAAAGCAAGCACCAGCTTGATCGCACGCGAGCGATACCGGTGCAAGCTTGGACTTTCCATCAAGTGCTTGCCTGCCTTCCATAGCGGCATCACAAAAAGACCTATGGCTGCCCAGATTGCGAGTATCACGCCAAAGATAAAAAACTCACTGGCAACAAAAAGTATTATGGAAACAGTGACAAATATCCGATAGAACCACGAAATGACGGTATAGCTCGCAAGCCAGCGCTTTTCAGACAGCGTCTCATCGGGCGACTCAACTTCTTTGGCGCCAAACAAATATCGATCTGATAAATACGTCAGATACTTCTGCCCGCGCTGGCCCAGATTCGGAATCTCAATCAGATCCGCAAGGATGTAATAACCGTCATAACGCAGCAAAGGATTGCCGTTCACAATCACAGTTGAAACACCCGCGATCAGCATCACGTTAAATGCGACAGCCCTCACCACACCCGGCTCAACCAGCACCCACACATACATCGCCAGCGCCGCCAGAAATAGCTCTGCAAGCATACCCGCCGCGCCAACGATCATCCGCCGCTGCTTCGAGCGGAACGCTGACGCAGCAGAAGCATCAACATAAGGCACAGGCACGAAAATTAAAAACATCAGGCCCATCTCGTGCACCGAGCCGCCCCATACCTTGGTCGCAAAACCGTGGCCTAATTCATGTATCGCCTTGACGACAGGATAAACCAGCGCCAGCACCACTAAATTGCTGGAAGACAAGACGTGGTCTGATAAATTTAATGTAAGCTCTTTCCAGTTCTCCCCTGCCAGCAGCAGGGCTGGCAATATCACGGACAACCAAAGTATGGCGCCGGATGTTGAAAACAGCCATGCAAAATAATGCGCAAAGCGGGTGAGGAACGTTTCAGGATCAAGCAATGGGATTTTCAGGCTGGTTGGCTGGGTTAGCCATTGCTTCCATTTGAGTGTTTTACGCTTTTTGTAACGTTCAAACAACTCCGCAGTGTCGGGTGTCACATCGCAGTGCAGCAAATCATTTGAATGTAGTTGCATCAGCAACTCCACCATCTCATCCTGTGTCGGTATCGCATCGCCGCCCGCGCGGCAGGCGTCGTCCCATAGCTGCTGCATGGTCAGAATGCCATCCATCCTGCTAACCAGCGCATACGCGCCCGGTGATAGACGATGGTACTTTCCCCCTGTCGAATCCTGCAACACAAACCAGCGCTTGCCCCGATAAGTGTGCGGAAAAATACGCGAATGCGGTAGCAGGCGAGGCCTGAGTTTCGCTGCGTTATGCCACGACTGGCTGAATACCGAACGTCCCATAATCCCGCCCTAAGGCATCCAGTTCCACAGCGTTAAACGCAACCAGTCAGTGAAGGTATGCGTCAACACCCACCATAGGCGATGGTCACCCACACTGACCTTGGCCACCCCTTCCATACCCGGACGCAAATGCGCAGGAACTTTATCCAGGCTGGCTTCAACGCGGAAGAAATTACGCCCATCCTTGGCCGTCGCCATTGGCGTAATCTTGCTCACTTGCAAGGGAATGGGCTCCCCCACAATACCCGAGATCATTAGCTGGCCATGCTGGCCGATTTGCACATGGCGCATCTCGGTCTCATCGACCTGCAATATCACGCGATAAGATTCCAATGGCGCGATCTCAAACAGTTGTTTGCCCAGCTCTACGGGCGATCCAATCAACTGGCTTAAGTCTCCGGAAATAATCACGCCATCAAACGGCGCGGTAATCTGCACGCGATTAATTCGGTCTGTCACCAGCGAGTATTGCGCATCGGCCTGCTGTACCTGGGCGCTCAATATTTGTACATCCGACATTTCATGGTTCGCCATCGCCTCGCGCAGCTTGCGTGCATGCTGCTCGCGTTCACTTCCCCATTTGTGTTGCTCAAGTTTCAAATCGCGGTCATCCAGCAGGCACAAAACCTGGCCCTTTTTGACTATATCGCCAGCCCGCACATAGCTAGCCACGACAAAACTTTCAAACGGGGCAACGGCGGACAACTGCAATTCACCCTCAATCACAGTCTTTGCCGTCACACGATAATCAATCTGAATCAACGCCATGGACATGACCAAAATAAGCAACAAAGATGCGCTGAATTTCCAGATCAGATGTCGAGGTCCAAACAGACGCTCCAGCAATTTTTTGCTGTCTTCGCGAAAATGAGCAAAATAACCGCGTTCTGCACTGCGTTTTTGATCAATCACTGCCGGCAACAAACTTGCCAGCGAGTCCACCCAGGCGTATTCAGCCTTGTCAAAGCCGTTGCCTGTATTACGTTCCAGTGTGAGTATACCCACGCACTCGGCACCAAGCTGCAGGGGCACAGAAAGAATGTATCTGGCTCCGCTATCGCGTGCCAGACGGGCATGTGCAGTATCCTGCTGCGCAACCGACACAGCTTCCTTTTCGGCAGGCGCTTCATATGCAATCGGCTCCATGCGGTCATGCACATCCTCCATTGCAGCCTTGTACATTTTCATGATGCTGGCGTTTTTTTCAAACCAGGCAGCATTGGACAAGGCCGCAACACGCACAGAGCCATCCGTAACCAGACCGACAGCGACGCGGGAACAATGCAACACACGCCCGACATGATTGGCAATATCAAACACAGTTTGTTGCAGGCGCCCGCGCCGCAAAGCTGTCGCCAGCACCTCCATCACCGAACCTATGCGCTCACTCTTGCCCTGATTGGCCGCCAGTTCACGCCGGTTAAACAAGTCATGCAGCCATGCCACACCCCAATGCAACTGACGCAACAAGGAATGAACCTCAGCTTCGGAACGACTGGCCGCCTCAAGCACAACCGCACCCACCATACGCTTGCCCACCTCAACCGGATAAGCCACATGGATAAATTGCTCCGATTTTTCCTCCGGGCGATGCACAACGCCCCTGCCCTCCATCAAGGCACGCTCGGCCACCTTGCCAAGAAATGACAAGTCACGCGCCACCTCTGGCCAGACCGCGACGGGTAGAAAGGTATTTTCATCAGCAGATTGAAACAGAACCACGCCAGCCGCGATGTCAGTTAACTGCCTGCACAACAAAGCCAACCACGCCTGGCAAAACTGCTCATCACTGCCGGGGGCAGAAAATGCGCGCCATATTCCGGCATCATCTATCACTGACCAGCTTCCCACGTTATTCTTGTTCTGCTCTGTAGAACTTGTCGTCATCAATAAACCCCTCTTGCCCGCAGGCAAGCTTCATTCTTATCCAGGGCGATCCTGCATCATGTTGCGCACGCAGACGGCCATATTTTATGGTACTTTTTCTGTCATGGCACGTATAATATCTGCTTGAAAAAAATGAGCAAGAATATCTTGCCGACGCGTCTGGATTCGGGTTCATTTCATCAAATCAACATGAATATAAAGTACAACACCTGCAGTATAAAACGGGACAGCTTATAGCTCAAAATAATGACTCGAACTCTGGCAAAAATTATATCCGGCGTACTCGCAACCCTGCTCTGGAGCAACGCACACTCGGCTGCAACTTTCGAATGCCTGATAGAACCGACACAAACCGTTGACATCAGCAGCCCGGTGATAGGCCTGCTCGAAAAAGTAAATGTACGGCGCGGCGACAAGGTTCGCAAAGGTGAAATCATCGCAACCCTCGAATCAACCGCCGAAACAGCCTCGGCCTCCCTGGCGCGCTACAAATCCGAAATGACCGCGCCTACCTTAACCGCAGAAAGCAAAGTCGATTTCTCCCGACGCAAATATCAGCGCCGCCAGGAAATGTACGTTCAAAACTATATGTCGGCGCAGGATCGCGATGAAGCCGAAAGCGAAATGAAACTCGCCGAGGCTGAGTTAAAACTGGCGCAAGAAAACAAGGAAGTTGCCAAACTCGAATGGCAACAGCAAAACAGCCTGCTTAACTTGCGCACCATCCGCAGCCCATTTGATGGAGTTGTAGTCAACCAGATCATATTCCCCGGCGAAGTTGTAGAACCCAGCGGGCAGAAAAAAGCCATCCTCAAACTCGCCCAGCTTAATCCCTTGCGCGTCTATGTCATCCTGCCCATGGCGACTTTTGGAAAAATCAAGACCGGCATGAAAGTTGACGTCAGACCCGAACTGCCTGTCGGCGGCCATTATTCCGGCGATGTCATGATTATTGACCGTATTGTTGATGCGGCCAGCGGAACCTTTGGCGTATTCCTGGAGATTGCCAATCCCAAACTAACGGTGCCCGCGGGAGTCAAATGCAGCGCCGACTTCCCGATTAAGCTCGACGCCGTAACAACCAGCCTGCCTGCGAAAAAAAGTCGGTCCGAAATCCTGATGAAACCCAAAGACGCTCAGGGTGCTGCCTTCTGATGCCAGTTGCAGCGGCATTGGCAGGATTTGCGGCGCCTGATTGGTGTTGGCCACCGTGACTTCAAAGGTATGCGCAACTTCAGCCGCACCGTCGCTGGCCTTGATAGTGAAGCTCTGTAATGTCCTGCTTGTTGATTGGTTACTGGGATATTGCCGTCCTGGGCGGCAAACAGGTCGGACGTCCAGGTGATGACGAGATTGCTGTTGCCGTTGGTGCCTTTCTGTACATCCAGGTGCATGCCGCGCGGCAAGGTGGCGTTTCTGATGATTTGCTCCAACCGCTTGCAATTATCCCCTGATAGGGGATAATTGCCGTTATGGAAAAACGCACTCCCCATTACTCCTTGATCGAAATTCAGGCGCAAATGACGTCGGTTAAGGAAATGAATCTCGCGGAGTCTGCCCGTTTGGGAATTCATGCTGCAGGAATGGGGTGGGAGGATGCCTTGACTGTCGTGCGCAGTTTGCTGCGCAAGGACTTCTACAAAAGCATGACTACCCACCACGATCATCGCATCTGGCAGGATGTGTATCACGCCTCTTGGCGTGAAAAGGCGCTGTATATCAAGTTCCAAAAGGCAGGTGCGTTTTTCGTTATATCGTTTAAGGAGCTTTAGTATGAAATCGAAATGGCATAAACAACCCTGCCCTCTGTGCGGTGAAGGAACTCTCTCGGATTCCACCAAAAAAGTTGAAGAACGGTACAAGGGCGTACCATTTACCATGCTTGTGCGAGGTGCTTTTTGTAACCACTGCCACGATGGCTTTCCCGAGTTCGATCCGAAACAGGAAGCGGATTGGCTTGCCTTCCGCGACCGCATTGATGCCGAAGAATCAGCCGAACTCACCCGTATCCGTAAAAAACTCCGGCTCACCCAAGCCAAAGCTGCAGTGCTGGCCGGCGGCGGCAAGAATGCCTTCTCACGGTATGAGAAAGGCAAAGCCAGGCCTGTTGCTGCTGTCATCAATCTATTCCGGCTACTGGATCGCCACCCGGAATTACTCGAAGAGCTGCGCCCCGAATAACGAGGATATCGAAGTGCTGCACACGCCGCCTCAGTTTCCATCGGCAAGCAAAAAGGCGTACTCATCGGCTCAAATACGAAACTCCACTACCAGTCATTTTGGTTAATGTTTCGTCATCACCCCCTACTCCTTCCCCTTCGAGCAGGCGGGTCAGGGCGAGGTCATGACCACCCAGGGTGTAGGTCTGGTCGCTGGCGCTTTGGGTGTTGAGGGTTTTTTGGGCGCTGTCGATGATGATGTTGGCGTCGAGCGTAGTGGTGCGTCCCATCAGGTCCCATGCGGACAGGCGCAGTTTGTAGCTGCCGTTGTGCAGCAGTGCCGGGTTGATGGATGGCTCCCCTTCAAGTTAACCGACTACTTGCTCTGGCTGGCCGCATCCTGCTTCGTCTCCTTGTCTGCACCAATAGAGCTGGTGAGCCAGGCGGGTTTGACATTGCGTGACCTTTTGTTGCGGCGGGCTGGCGGAGAAATGGTCGTTGTCGGACAGGATGCCGGAGTCAGTGTTGCATTGAAACGATCCGGCAACATCATTTCACGTATTTTCCAGTCCGATGACCAGCCGCTTGCCAAGTAACTGAGTCTGGGCGATGCTCGGTGTTGTTGTAGGAACAATGTATTGGCATATGTAATGTGTGTAATGTGGAATTGATCAAAAACCGTAATCTCATTGATGCATGGGCTTTTTTATTGATTATCCACAGCTTTGTCAAGAATTTATGTAGATTGTTTCACTTAAACCAAATAGTGTAAGCTTTACTTGCAACATTAAACTAATTGGTTTAATGTTATTTCCATAGCCAACAAGCGAAGGGGTTTCGGTGAAACAAAGCGAGTTTAAAAGGTGGTTGGCCAGCCAAGGCGCAACATTCAAGGATGGAACAAAACACTTGAAGGTGTACTTAAACGGCGAGATGAGCCACTTACCAAGACATCCATCGGCAGAACTTAAAACAGGCCTGGTTGAAGGCGTTAAAAAAACAACTGAAATTGAAGTAATGCAATCTACGCAAGGAGCTTGCCAGCAACACCAGAAATACAATTTAACCCATAGAGGTAAGAAATATGAGATATCCAGCACGATTCAAACCAGCACCCGAAGGCGGCTTTGTAGTGACCTTCCGCGATATTCCAGAGGCGATCACTCAAGGCGACACAGAAGCCGAAGCGATAGTGATGGCCGAGGACGTACTTTACAGTTCGATGGAACTTTACTTTGAGGACAAGCGCCCTGTGCCGTTACCCAGCGCGGCCAAGCGCGGTGAACATTTGGTTGATTTGCCTCCCAGCGTGTGGGCAAAGGTTCTATTGCTCAATGAAATGCTTGCACAGAACGTAACGCCAAGTGAACTGGCGCGGCGCTTGCACACCACACCCCAGAACATGAATAAAGTGATTGACCTTGGGCATGTAACCAAGATTGATATGCTGAATCAGGCGATGCTGGCCATGGGCAAGCGGCTCGAAGTTATCGTAGCTTAACCATTGATCTCCGTTGCCTTGATCCGGCTTAGTCGTCGGCCCTTCGCGATCACTTCCGACCGCATCGGTAGAGGGCGAAGCGCGGCAGGCCGGACAGGGTGAGTTGCATGGGGTTGACATCGGCATCGACGGCGGTGACCGGGATGTCGAGGGTGGCACCCTTGTCGACGAAGACGTTGGCGATGTCGCCGATGTCGGGGGCGCGGTTGGCGTTCCTGACGACGATGGGGATGGTGACCTGGGTAGACAGCGGTGAGCCGGTGCCGTCGCCATCATCGGTGGCGATGTTGGTGATGTTGGCGCTGCTTATTTTTCGCCTCCATCTGGAACATTACGACCTTTGGCCTATTTCACATGCTAGCTTCAGCATCACAGCAAAGGATTGGCAAGAGCAAGGCTAAAAACCGCTAGAACTATTTGACATTCGTACATCATGCTTTTTCTTCAACTTCCCTAATGATCTCTGCCAGTAAGGAAGGTCTGATGTGTAACGTACTACGCCTCGGTATATCAGCTAGCAGACGAAGAACCTCCTCTTTAGTGCGTAACCCTCGGCGCACAGCCCGAACCAATAAACCAACTGTGCCGTGTGCTGCGATCCCCACAACATTCGCTGCCATTCTGGCCGCAGTGTCATCCGTCAGCAATAAACTCTTCGTCTGTGCCAAGCATAACGCCAACGCCTCTCGTTCACCCGCATGCAGGGTGTACATTGCCGTCAGAGCATCCGCAAGCCCGGCAGTATCCTGCAGCGACTGCCTTGACAGGAAGGTACGGGATGATGACAAAGCTTCTGGGCGATGACTCTCCACTTCGCGCCAAACGGTATCGGGTACCAACACTTGCCGAAAGTCACCCAAAATATCAAGCGCCGCAAGTTCGTCCAGATGAATCAACGGACCTGCATCTGCAATAACAACAGGCAATTCCTGAATATCAATCTCGCCCACGCAGACCCCAATCAACATCGCTCCTGATAAATTGTTCCGTAATGATTTCCTGGTGGGAATCGATGTAACGGCGTAATGACTCCGCAATCAATGATTCCATGTCGCTGACCCAACCTTGCTCAACCATGGTTTGTGCTTGCTGCCACAAACGGTCAGGTACTTCAGCATGAATAACTGTGCTCATAATTTTTTCTCCTAATTATTTCGAATGTCATACGTTTTCAAAGAGCTTTTTCACTTCAACTCTTTTGTTTTGCTCTTCCAAATCTCTTTCAATCCGCCATGTATCAAGCTCTTGCTGTTGACGTATATATTCCTCATATTCAGCAGTCAGTTGCTTTGCAGAACGAAGATTCTTCCTCCAGAAGTTTGCCCTTATGAACCAATCTGAGCGGAAGAGAATTCCTTTAACGTACTTGATCGGATTCAAAGTATTGTGTTTGTATTCAAAATGCCTGATGTACTCCTCACGTATCTCCATTTCGATGAATTGGTCATTGAACACCTCACCCCACTTTTCAAAATCGCCTTTTTCAAGGCCCATCGCTACCGCAAGATTATCAACCGGGTGAAAGTAGACAGTACCATCGCCAAAAATATTTATTGGACGACCATCCGCGTCGTAGAGTTCAACTATTTTTATAACAACTTCGTCGTATGTCAAATAGACTTGGCTTCCTTCGACCAAAACTTTCTTGAAAGGAATTCTCGATAATGAAGTCTGCGTTGGTACAGAATTGACATCAAAAAGCGTCAGGCTATCTTGAAATTTCTTGCTATTTTTTTTCGCTGTTACAGTCAGTACAACCTTTGAGAACGTCTTGTTGTTTATTGCTTTAATCCAAAACATCGGGCAGATTTTAAGCTCACGCAAGTAATATTTGCCCAAGTGAATGTCATATTGCAAATCATTGCACAGTGGCTTGGGAAATCGCCCAAGAATTTCCCTATGGCAACGGTACATCGTCGATATTTCGTAAGCGCGGCGGAAGAAGAACTTTTCCAGCGAAGAAATAACAGCCTTAATAATTCCAAAGGTCATGCTCGATGATATATGCATAGCAACCTCTCCTAATGAGTCACATAATCTGCCGTCCTCTCCAAGCTTGTTGCACTCACGAGCGGTCAGCAGCGAATAAACCTTGTTAATATGAACAGTTGGAAAGCTGTACTTATTAGGATTGTAAGGTTTTGTAGCACAGAGTCAACCGTAAATCCCCTACTCCTTCCCCTTCAACCTAACCGAGAGCTTGCTCAGGCTCGCCGCATCCTGCTTCGTCTCCTTGTCCGCACCGATAAAGCTGGTGAGCCAGCTGGGTTTGGCGTTGCGGACTTTCCGGTTGATGGCATCTTCATCATCCTTGAAGATGGATGATGCAGGTTGGGTGCTCCAGCCGGTGACCGGGGCGACCTGGTCTCTGCCGTGCCAGTTGATCCGCTTGTCGCCGGCAGGGATGCCCAGGATGGTCGTGGACGCTGCTTGTGCCTGTTCGGAGCGCAGTATGATGCTGGCGCTGTTTCCGGAGGACTGAGGGCTGAGGGCTGGGGACTGGGCGGGGCTGGTTTCGGGTTTGCCGATCTCGAAGTACGCATCCGCCATCGCCGCGGTGTGGCCGTCCTTGAAGGTGAC
>Ga0315268_10000749_pt1 | contig 37832 bp, 39 predicted proteins | sample C1_top_MG_FD_204535 | JGI IMG/M metagenome (GOLD analysis project Ga0315268, IMG submission 204535) | Sediment microbial communities from Yellowstone Lake, YNP, Wyoming, USA - C1_top | ecosystem: Environmental > Aquatic > Freshwater > Lake > Sediment | place: USA: Wyoming | collected 2017-08-01
GTCACGAACCCTATCTGCATCCGCACGAAATCAGATTCCTTTATGTCCCTGCCCATGATCTTGATGGAGCCGGATGATGGCGCGAGAAGTCCGGACAGCATATTGAACGTCGTGGTCTTGCCGGAACCGTTTGACCCGAGCAGCCCGAATAGCTCGCCCTCCTCAACCTTGAAGGAGATCCTGTCCACTATGATGCGCTCGTTTATGACCTTGACAAGCTCCTTCACTTCCACCGCGCCAGGCATACGCTTGAGAAATCGTCAGGTGCCGATATAAATCTTTCCTGAGCAAATCCGAACAGGTGGCTCGTCTGGTAGATTTCAGGTTCCCGGAAGAAAGCATCAGGAAAGGCTCCAAGACATTCTATTTCGCATGCCGTTTCATGAGCAGGGAGAGACGCAACGCATTCTACGCGATATACGCATTCTGCAGGCATACAGACAACCTTGTCGACGACAACGAGGGGAAACCCAAGCTCCAGCATATGCTGATCTCGGATTGGAAGAAGAGGTTCCTCGAAGCCTTCGAAAAAGGCGAATCAGAGGACCAGATACTCGGCCCGTTCGTCTACATCATGAAAAAACACGGGATTCTGCTCAGGTATCCGCTCGAACTCATCAAGGGCGTGAGCATGGATATCGGAAAGAAAGAATACGCGACTTTCGCTCAGCTTCGGCGCTATTGCTATCGCGTCGCATCCGTGGTGGGCCTGATGCTCATGCATGTCATGAATCTCGGCGAAAAGATATCCAAGATGAAGCGCTATGCGATAAAGCTTGGGATAGCGATGCAATTGACAAACATCCTGCGCGATGTTGGGGAGGATGCGAGGATGGGCCGCGTCTATTTCCCCAAAGACGAGCTGGCCCAGTTCGGCCTCTCGATAAAAGACATACTCGAATTGCGCAAGACCGATCGCCTGATAGATTTCCTGAAATTCCAGGTCAGGCGCGCGAGGCGCTATTACCAGGAGGCCGTGAAGGGGATAGCTATGATCCACAAGGATGCCAGGGTCGTCATCTCCATGGCCTATACCATGTACCGCGAGATACTCAAGGTCATTGAGGAGAACGGCTACGAGGTCTACACAAAGCGCGCATATGTGAATACGATGAGGAAAGTCATCCTATATGTTCGGATAATATTGATAGGTGTCCCGGTAGGATGCTGAACGTTCCGTCCGGCTCGCCCGGGTCATCAAAAGACGGCACTAAAACGCATTAAGCAGGCGCATCTTTCATCGCTACGAATCTCATCGCCGCAGCCAGTTTCGGGTCGGAGCGGATTATCTCAATATTCTGTTCGGCTTCACTCTGGATAGCGCCGATTTTCCTCTCAAGCGATGCGATAAACTCATCCGCCCCTTCACAAGTGTACACTGGATTCCTGGCCTTTACCTCATTGATGGCTCTGATGGTTTGATTTATCGTGCTAATCGCACTTGGATAACCTATCTGCGCGCTAGTTTTCAAGGCATCCCGGATTCTCGGATTCTTCAACGCATCCAGCAGTAGTTCTCCGCTCCCCCATGCCTGGTTGATATCGCTGATCGGGACCAAGAACGCGCAATACGTGAAATATGCGAGGGAAGGTGAACTGATGTTCGGCAAGGAGAAATGGGCTCTTTCCGGGAATGCCCTCAAAACACCTATCATGTTGATGCTGGAGTTCGCCTCTACCATCGAAGTCAAGTAGATAAACTCCAGCGCCTGTCTACCCTGAGCATTAATATCAAGCATCTCGAATTCAAGTCTGATGCCATCCCGCTTTTTCGCGAAAACCCCCAAGCTTTCACCATCGAAATTCACGACTCGGCGCTCCGTGGTGCTCTGGGGGAAGAAACCAGAAGATTCCAACAAACCTTTGAAATGCGCTGCTTCAGTCCGCAAGATGCGCTTACCAACTGCCTTGGTTCTCTCTCCCCTTGCGACACCGAATAACTCGACGCTGTGGCATGCCATTATGTTATGTTATGCCTTTTGGTTTTTTATATATAACTTATTTCTATCGATTCCTACTCCCGCATCTTAAATCGAAGCAGGGCAGCAATCTTGCCGAGGCCCTTCAGCTTCATACCGGCATCCCCTTCTGAGGAGAAGATAACGACATCCGCCTTGTTTTTATCAGCGATCTCAGCTACGCGTTCCGCTTCCTTATCCGTCCTCAGATACTCGTCCAGAATAAGCAATTTGTCGATTGCGAACGCTTCAGCTGCTTTTTTTGTTTCCGCCAGACCATAGACCGCGAGACCCGAATCCTTGTGAATATTTTTTATCAATTCCTCTATCAGCTTCATCTCCTTCTCGAAGCGCTCCTCACCCATTATCTTCTCGATGATTCCGCGATTGAACAACTCGTTCACTCCACTGCGTTCAGCATAGCTCACAGATTCGAATACGATGCGCTTGATAAGTTCAGGATTCTTTCCGTTAATGTATTTTTTGAAATTTTCTTTTGCGAATCCTGGCCCAGCTACGACAAACCTCTCCTCATGCCGCTCGATCTCAGCCATTATCTTACCGAAATAGTCCTTTTCCTTCTCCTCATACTTCTCGCCTTTCTTGCTTCCAGAGCTATAGAACTCGGCCCCGTATTCGACCCCGAATGGCCTGAGCACGGCATTCAGCGCCTTCTCGTCATCCATGACAATTATCCGAAGCTTCGGCTTCTTCGACTCCTTCTCCGCTTCCTTGAGCCGTTTCAGCTCGTGCTCTTTCCATTGCTTCACGACCTTGATCCTGTCCCCTGCAGATGCATCTATCGTGTGATGCCTCCCCAGTTGCACATACTCCTCTGGTTCGCCCCAAATTATCGGGCCGAGAATCCGCAGCGAATTGGAGTTCTTCGCAAACTCGATGCGTTCGGCTTTCACCCGTATCGTGACCGGCTTCTTCTCCTCCTTGTTGCCGACCTTGAATGTGCGCATGGTCCTTGCTTCGACTTCGTCGCCTGGGGAGAGCACCTTCTCAAGGTGCCACATATCATCCAGGGTATCTATCTGGATTTTCATCTCACCGCTCTTGCGGTCGAAGAATACGACCTTCATCCTGAACCACCTGAACTGCCCGATGTACTTTTATCAGAGTAGAAAGCGCTGATGTTGCCCTTCAAAGTATCATTGATCGTTGGCCAGGTGGTGATGATGACTCCGTTCACAAGCACCTGCGGGACATAGAGCTCGCTCGAATTAAGGTCCGTCTGCGCGCTGAAATTGTCATACGCCCATCTTCCTATCTGGGTGGATATGTCGTATTCCTGCCATATCACTTGTGGGAATTCCAGTTTCAGCCTATCCATGTCTGGTTTTATCGTGAGGCAGGCGCTGCAATGCGGAAGATAGAAATAATAGATTATCAGGTTCCCATCCCCAGCCGTCCTGTTCGAGAAATCGAACTGCGGCATCGGCGGGGGAGTGTAATCTGCCATCATGACTCCGGTCGTGTTCTGGGCCGGAGGCGGGATGATCGGATTCGAGAACAAGCCGTTTGTTGTTTGGGTTTGATTCGAGACCGGGCCTTCCGTATTGGCGCTCGTGTTCTGTGTCGCGCCATTTATCGTGTTTATCTGGTTCTGTATCGACCCTGCTTGGCTGGATGCAGATTGGTTCGCTTCCGTGACCTTGGCTTCGCTCGCTCCGCCCGTGCAACCGAGCAATAGGAACACAGCGACAACAAGCGCCACTACGCTTTTCATGGTTTCCAACTCGCATCGAACGGTTATAACATTATTGTTTGTTTTTTGTTTGTTTCCCCCGTTGCTACTGCATCGCTTTATCCAAATCCAAAACCCATTATCAGCTCTTAATAATATTCGCAGACAGATATCTCCGAGGGAGATTTATGGATCCGAGATTTTTTCCATCAGCGTCAGCCATATTCATGCTGCTATTCTTCTTGCCAGGGCTTGCCCATGCCTCGTATTTCCCGCGTCCCTGGGATAACCAGACCTGGGTCGCTACCAATCCGTATATCTGGGATTACGGGGTCGAATATTGGTTCGGGGTGATTCAGCTCCAGAAAACGATAGATAGCATCAGCCTGAATGATATGGATCCTGAAGGTTCGCTCAAAATCAACGGGACGACTGCAAAATACCTGGCTCAGGCAAAACAAAGTGCAAGAATCGCATCATCAGACTCCCGTTCATGCACGGAGGCGCTTGTGGCTGACGATATGCTCATCTCCTTCCCGCTGGCCGCCCCTATCGGATTCTTCGATGCCTTCACGAGGATAGCATCCTGCCTGTCCTACCGTTCCGACTGGATATCCACCATCGAGCCGTCGCTGGAAACGCTCGAGATAGGGATTAGTGACGCAAAATCCGCGATGCAGCGCGCCCGTTATTCCTATGAAGGCATTGACCAGGCTGGCCTCTGCGACCAGGATTACACGCTTGAAGGCAGCGGGCATTGCGCCAAGATGTCAGCCATGTTCGATTCGATCGACAACAACATAACTGATGGCGCGTACGGCGATTATCCGCTCCTCTTCAACTATTCTTCGCAGATCCGTTCAGCTCTCTACAACCCGGTGCCTGACCTTTCGCTTTACCGGAGCTCGATCGGATTGATTTGGGGGTCTGGTGGGGTAATCGAATCCTTCGATCTCAGCTCCAGCGAAGCAGCTGAAGCCAAAGCCGGAGCAGAGCGCAGGTTCCAGGTCGAGGCGAACCTTTCCAAAAAGCTGAAAACCGACCTCAAGGACAAGCTCGATGAGCTGGGCAAGGAGGATCTCGCCCTGATAGACCGGGCACCGCAGAGCAGCCTGGTCCATGCCAGCGGAACAGTGCAAGCGCGTTTGAATGAGATGAAAAAACAGCAAAGCGCGCAATCGAAAGCGATCGACGAGTCTTCTGCAGTTCATGATGCCCGCGCGCAAGGTTTCCTCTCGAACTCCATCCTCGCCTTCATCTCGCTCAACAAAGAATACGGGGATTTGTTCAGCGATGCAAATTCTCTCCTCGATGACGCAATATCATGCGAATCGCAGGAAAAGCAGGATGCGCAGGACGAGCTGGGCCGGACTGAAGATTTCATCAAATCAGGTAAAGGAAGCGCGGAGGCTTCTGCGATATACGATCAGGCGGAATCAAATTTCATTTCAGCAGCCTCGGGCCCGACAATCGGCAAGCGTTACCTCTCATACTCGAAAGCCGCAGAGCTCGCGCGGAAAGCGCGCTCTTCCCAGACATTGCAGCAAGTTCTAGATTCGTCCCAAGATTTATCCAGCCTGAAAGACCTCATCGCTCGGGCCGAGACGGACGGTATCAATGTCGAGACAGAAAAAGGCGATTTGAAACTCCTCGGATCCATTCAAGGCGCCGATATCAGCGCCTACATCGATTCCGACACAAAAAATATCATCGCGAAAGCGGGTGCGAAATACGACGACAATATCCAAACCACCCGAAAGCGCATAAGAGAGGAGCTCTCCCTTGCCGGCCCAAGCGCTGCAGACCTCTACACGGATCTCGACCGCGACGAGAGCGGCATTTTCGACGATTCCGGTTCGATAATCTATCCTGATTCCATCGGAAGGCTCAAGAAACTCCAATCAGATTATGCCCTTCTCGGGCATACGCTCGATTCATACATGGCAGATATTGTTGGAAATTCAATGTCCGCGACCGCATACCCAATAATAGGAATAGTGGAGCTCGACCAACCCACAGACGTCATGGTAGATACTGTCCTCGCCAACAACCATCCTTTCAGCGCGAGAAACATCACAGCAAGGATATCCCTAGGTTCCGCAACCCGGAACATGAAGCTCGATTTCGCATATTCTGATATCATCGGGGGCAAAGAGAACATCACAGGCTTGAAGATGGCGGATAGCGGTGCCACTATCGCCCTGGGCCTTCCAGAAGTCCAACCATTCGAGACCTTGCGCGTCACGCTCGACAAAAATATCACGCTCGCGCATAGGATGAAACGCACGATCCATGCTGAAGGCATCGGCGATGGCGCAGCATCTGTCCGATCTGAGACGATTTTCAAACTAGATTGCGACATCCCGTATCTTGAGACCGGTTACGACCCTGATTCAGCCATAATCGATGGCGCTCCGATCGATTCGCCGCTCCAGGCAGGCGTTCATAACCTGTCATCCGAAACAATCCTACAGGATGCCTACGACCAGGCAATCGATAATATCAAGACCTTCCCAATAGGCCTGAAAAGCCAGGTGGAATACGATATCGAGATACTGCCTTCCATGGATTTGGACAGCGCCCTCGTCCTGGTCGATATCATCGATGATTCTAACATCTCGCAATTCCAGGCAGTCTCAGCAACAGGCGAGATGCTGAAAGACAAGCAGAGGATCTCGCCATCGCAGTATTCCATGCGGATCATGGGCCTGAAGAAGGGCAAGAAATCCACGATAAGGGTCAGCTACCAGATAGACGATACCGAGTCCTTCGTGCTGGAGCAGATAAGGCAGACGGAGAGCCAGAACCTGAGCGCAGATGCGCAAGCCCTTCTGGATTCAGCCCGCCTCCAGGCCAGCGCTGGCAATAATACAGCGGCATTAGCGTACATAGAAAAAGCAAAGGCCCTTTCCGCAGCGCAGGGCGTGCAGGATTCAAAGCTCCAAGCGAAACTCGATGATTACTCTAAGAAACTCGCAAACGAGCTCGCCCTGATAGACTCAATCATCGCAAAGGCCAAGGGCGAGAACTTGTCGGATGATCCTGCCGGGAACAACAGCTACCCCCTCCTTGCGAGACTGGAAGCGAGAAAAACCGAGCTCGAGAAAATCCTCTCGAAAATACGGGCAGGCATGAACATCAGCGATGAGGTGGATACGCTGTCCAATCTGGATTACGACTGGCTTCCGAAAGAGATAGCGGCTTTCAGGAAGGACTCATATTCCCGCTACAATGACCTCAAGGACCGTTACCTATCGTCCGGCAATTCAACGCTTCCCGGGTCGTTCTCTGATTTCGAGAGCGCGCTCAACCAGCTCGATGCGAGCAATGATCCGGCATACGCCCCTTCGCTCGCTGCAACGCTTGCGAAAGCCGATTCGGATGTGCTTGCTCAGGAAGCATCAGCGGCTTCCCAGAAAGCAGACCGCTCTGCCATGCTGGGTCGGGTGAAGACGGACCTGGATGCTGTCATGGGCAGGTATTTCGATGAGGCGGCAGCTGCCAAAGGGACCAGTTACGAGAGCATGTTCGACCAGGCGAAGAGCGATATAACGAAGAAGCTAAGCGACGCCGAAGCCGCTCTCTCCAAGGATCCGCGTATACTCCAGTTGAGGCTGGATGACCTGGAGCGCAGCAGGAAATCAATGCTGCTCACGCTCGTCTCGCTGAAAAACCAGAGCGAGAACAGGTTCTCGGTTCTGAATGCCGCCTTGAACAGGAGCGACCTGGATGAGAATACCAGGAAGAACCTCTCCGACCGTATGTCTATTGTCCGGGAGCTGATCGATTCGGATCACTACATCAGCTCGCTCCGCGCGCTCGATACCATCTCCAAACAGCTCGATTCGTATTCGAAGAAATCCGACAGCGGCACCCTCCTTCTAGGGATAACCGCAGCCGCGATACTCGCCACCTTAGCAGTCTATCTCTTCACCCGGCGCAAGGACGAGGTGCTTGAACGCCTGTCAGCCATAGGAGCGCCCATGTTCCAAACGACGCGTAAAAAGAAGTCCCTGCGCAGGCTGGACCGTTCAAAAGAGCCCGAAGGGTTCCAGACCGCCGTCGAACGGGAGGAGCCTGCCCGACCCTAACCTCTTATAATCCTTATCTGCGAGGAAGCGGCCATGGCAATCGACTTTGGTAAGATTTTGAAGGCATCCACGATGCTGCTTGTTGTTTCTTTGGTCTTCAATTTGATCATCATCGGCATCCAGGTCCTTTTAGGCTTCCTCGGCTATGGTGCCGGGGCGGTGGGTGGGTCCACAGTGGGATTTGTCGCAGGCGGAATAGGCGGGATCATCAGTCTTGGTCTGTCTTTGGTATGCATCGTCGGCAACCTCGCGATCATCGCATATTCCGGTTTCAGCGGCGCTAAGAAAGGCCTTGACCTGATAAGCTGCGGCCTTGTCGGCATGCTGATTTACACGGTCGTCGGCATTGTCACTGGCGGGATACAGCTCGTCATCGGCATCCTCGGCCTTGGCGCCAACGTGCTCTCGAGCGGCAACGCAGTCACAGGGGTCTTAGGAGGCGCATTCGGAGCCGGCATCATGGGCCTGGCCCTAGTCTGCGGCTTCGTGGTCTTCATCCTGGGGATGATTCTGAACCTTGTTATCGGGATCATCGGCGGAGCGATAGGCGGAGCAAAGTGAATAGACGAACGCTTCATCCGCATTTATCTTTATTTTTTTCATTTTCATTTATTTTTTCGCTCGCTTTCCATTATTGTCTCTTTTCCTGAAAACCAGCAGCCAGACCATCGCTGCGCTCAGTATCACGACTTCCAGCGGATAGAACGCGATGACGAAATTCCAGTCTGTTATCGCGAACAGGTTCAATGTATATCCTGCCAGGAACATGATCCAGGTTAGTTTATCCTCGCTCTCAGGCTCATAATACCCCTTCCTGATCGTCGGGAGGCTGCCTATCATATCTACGAATGTCGAGATGACAAGCGCTGCCGCCGGTTCATTCGTCAACCACCATGCTATCAGCCCTATACCAGCACCTATCAGGCATGCGACATCGAAAATCGTATGGCCCCCCTGGCCGTATCTCACCGACAGCATGGCGATTATGAAAATCCCGACCATCCCGGCAATCGGCACCCACCCGCTGTCTATCCCCCCCGAGAGTCGGTAACTTGCCGCGATAGTGATCCCGAGCGCTGCCCAGATGAACCAGCTCGCCCTGTTCGGCTTGTTTTTCCCCTGAAGGGTGGATCTGATATATGGAATGTAAGCGGCGAGGATGACCAGCGCTGCTATTATGCCGATAGCTGAAGTGAATTCGCTCATCTATCGGGTGATTCGGAAATAGGGGCTATAAAACGAGCGGAAAGACGGTAGGATTATGGTTCGCTCATCTATTGATAGCAAAATGCCGGAACCCACCGGTTAGCGTTCCATAAATGAAAGCTTAACTGCACAAGGCCGTTGTACGATTTCTTGAAATCATCAATAATCACTGGGTACTCAGCATGAAGTGCTTCTCTTTGCGAAATATTATTTAATATTTTTTCTTTGGTGGAATCATCATAATTGCTGAGCTCGTCTCCCATGATATAAAACTTGAAATTCCTATCAGTGCCATTCTGCCAGGTTTTCATATCCAGCATATCTACCATAGTTTCCCGTATCGCGATTTCTACGCTATCAGTCCCGATTTTCGTAATCACGAGGCTGTCTATCTCGTAGATATGATACGGGGTATAATTCATTCTACGCAATGATGCGATTTCCTTCCCTTCTGATCTAGAGCCGAGCATTGCCATTTGCTGCCGTTCGTTATCCTTATTGGAAACCGGAAGTCTGGCATCGACGCAGGCCTCAAGCCCTTTGGTTCTTGTTTCCGATCCTTCTCCCTTACAATCCCCTACCGCTTCTTCGATAAGACAGGTTTGGAAGCTTTTGCAACTGGATTTAACTTTAGCGCACCTCTCTTCTATGCTCGGTTTCTGGGCCTGGACAGAGGTCATTTCAGGAGCAGCAGCCGGTTGGTTCGCTTTCGTATTATACCCGCTTCCGCTGCACGCAACTGCGCCAGCGATGGCGATGCCTGCCAATGGAGCTAGCTTCCTTCCATGGATTAGTGTCATAAATAGGACTGTGGTTGGTTAGTTTTAAAACACTTTGCATCACTCTTGGCGACAGAATAATAATAGGAAAAAGAGAGCGAAAATAAAAAAATACAAAAATAATCAAATGCGCGCGTTCGTTTCAGTCAGTCAGCCCTTTCGGGGTCACCCTGAACACGGCTTCCCCTTCAGGCATGTTCGGCGAATCCACCAATCTTGCGATCCTCTTGTCGTCTTTCCCCTTCCTCACATACAGACGATAAGTCGACATATGCGCAAGCACATGGCCGCCGATAGGCGTTGTCGGGTCCCCGAACAGTATCCCCGGGTTGTCCATGACCTGGTTCGTCACATAGACCGCGAGGTTGTACTTCTCCGCAAGCTTCTGCAGCATGTGCACATGCTTGTTCAGCTTCTGCTGCCTCTCGCTGAGGGCTCCTCTTCCCAGGTAATCAGCCCTGAAATGCGAGGTCAAGGAATCCACCACGATCAGCTTGATATTGTTGGTCTCTATCGTCTCCTCTGCTTTCTCCATGAGGATTATCTGATGATCGCTGTTTTCCGCCCTCGCCACCTGGATGTTCTTCAGCACAGCCTGCGGATCCATTCCCTGCGCCTCGGCAAGCTGCACGATCCGTTCAGGCCTGAACGTCGCTTCAGAATCCACGAACAGCACCCCGCCGCCGAGGCCTCCCTGCTCGACGGGTTTCTGCGCATTCACCACAAGCTGGAACCCTAATTGCGATTTCCCGCTCGAGAACTTCCCGTACATTTCCGTTATCGCCATGGTTTCGATCCCGCCGCCCAGGAGCTCATCGAGCGCGCTGGATCCCGTTGTGATCCTGTGGATGCTCTTCCTCCTCTCATAGACCATATCAGCTGTCTCGAAACCTATCTCCACCATGGTCTTGGCGGCTTCGATGGCCTTCTTGGCGGATTCCACACCCATCCCGCCGGCTTCGGCCAGCTCGTGCGGCATCGCAGCCGCTATAGAGGAGAATTCGCTGAACCCCGCAGCTTTCAGTTTCTCTGCCGTGACCTCGCCGATTCCCGGCAGATCTTCTAAATCCTTGTAATATTTCTTCTTCCCCTTATCCTTGTCTTCGCTTGCCATGATTATCACCAATCATCTTACTACCCATCCCCGCGTTCTTCGTTTCTATATCGATCCGCTCAATCATCCCCGAACTCTTCCGGTTCGTGCGTCCGTTTCGCCATTGTTTTCACCTGCTCTTGTCATTCGGGAATACCAGGAGCTTGAGCTCGCCGATACGCAATGAGTAGAACTCGTTCCCGTTCTTGGATACGCTCTTCCACATGCCCCCTACGTTCTTGTAGATGACAGCGCCGTTCTTGTCGCGGTCAGCCTGGACTATCCTGAAATCAGGCTTGTTCCCGCTACTTCCGCCCGAGCTTCCACCGCTTCCGCTTCCTCCAGTTTCGTTCGCTCCACCAGACCCGCCAAACCCACCATTTCCCGATGCGTTCGCGTTGTCCTTTCCAGCCTTTTCCTCTGTCAGTTCCTCAAAGCCCTCATCATCGAGCTTGATTTCCGTCTCCTTCATTTCGACACCCCTAAGATATACATATATACTATGTATACTTATATGAAGATTGACCCAGAGCCAGTATTTATAGAAAAGGACAGTTCATTTCCGCGGAGGTTTCCCCCAGTATTCTTCAGTGCCCAGGTAATGGTTTTAATCTAGCACAATAAGGGCAACAATCGGGGTCCGGACAAAGAATCGGCAGGGGTGCACCTATCGGATGAAAAAAGATTCTCTCTCATCTTTCAGGTCGGTTTCAATAATCCGGACGACTGTTCCTGTATGAAGCTCGCCGCGCCGGCTATGGCCGCGACGATGACACCGCCGATGAACATGCTGATGCCTGCCGTCTGCCATTTCCCCCTCGTATCCGGAGGTTGCGTCTGGGCAAGGCCGTACATTATGCCGCCCAGGATTATCAGGATGAGTGATATGACCGGTGCTATCCCTGCTAGAAATGCCGCTACGTTGGAGGCGACAACTTCCATTCCTACTGCCATACAGTAAAAAGGTGAGATAAAATTTATAAACGATGGTAGGCCCCAGGAAAGAGACCCTACCCAGTGCTGCAAGTCGCGACCGGCATCCAAGTCAGGCGCTTGCTACATCCTGGCAAGTTTCCTGATGAAATCGACAAGCCTGCACGAATACCCGTATTCGTTGTCGTACCATGCGGAAATCTTGGCAAGTTTCCCCTTGGCTTTTGTGAGCTTGCTGTCCACAACGGCTGAAAAAGGGACGCCGATTATATCAGTAGACACGATCTCGTCCTCGGTATAGCCTAGGATGCCTTTCAGCTCCTCGTTCGATGCCCGCTTCAGCTCCTTGTTTATCTCCTCAGCTGTAGCATCCGTCTTCAGAAGGAGCGTCATATCATTCATGGAGCCGCACGGCACAGGGACCCTGAAGGCAAGGCCATCCATCTTCCCGGCAAGACCAGGTATGACATCGCCGATCGCCTTGGCCGCTCCTGTGCTTGTAGGTATGATATTGATGGCCCCTGCTCTCGCCCTTCTCAAATCATTGTGGCTGCCATCCACGATATTCTGGTCGTTGGTATACGCATGGACCGTGCTCAGGAAACCCGACTCGATTCCGAACTTGGCATCGATGACCTTCAGGACCGGCGCCAGGCAGTTCGTGGTGCATGAGGCTAGCGAGAACACCTTCATCTCTTTCTCGATCTTATGATCATTCACACCTGGGACGATAGTCGCATCAACCTCTTTCCCCGGCGCTGATATCACCACAGCTTTCGCCCCTGCTTTGATATGCTTCTCGCTATCAGCCCTGGACCTGAACGTCCCTGTGCTCTCCAGGACGACATCCACATCCAGCTCCTTCCAGGGGAGCTTCAGCGGATCCGTTTCGTTTATCCATTTTATCGTGTGATTGTTCACGACCAGGTTGCCATCGACCACCTCGACTTTCCCCTTGAACCTGCCGTAGACGGAATCATACCTGAAGAGATGCGCATGGCCTTCGACAGGGCTGCGCGTATTTATCGCGATCACATCGAAATCCTTGCCGAGGGCTCCCTGCTCTATCGCCGCTTTGAGGAACGATTTGCCTATCCTGCCGAATCCGCTGATTGCAACTCTCATGTACCCCGCCTCGGTATTACGAAAAGAACTATTGGCCGTATATCTGCCTGATCGCTATTAAACTTTTTGTTTATCCAATTCCCGACTTCTTCTCGATCTCCCTAATCACTTCATTCAGCACTTCCTTGACGAAACCGACCTTAACCTTGATGGCACCGGCCTTGACATGCCCGCCTCCGCCATCCACGAAGTCGGCCATGCTTATCTTAATATTCTCAGCAAGACCGTTCGCGCTAAGTCCGAGCGCCACTGCTTCATCGCTTATCCTCATGATTATCGAGCGTTCCGTGTAGCCCAGGCAGATGAAGGCTTTCCCCTTGTTTTCGGGCGCGTCTCTTATCTTATCGTATACTCTGGTCGTGACCTTGGACGACGGTGGCCACTCCCCTCTCTTCACAACGCGCCCGAGCGGGAAAATGAATGTTTCGAGTTCCGCGTTCTGGGTTTTGGAGCTTTTCATACCTTCCATCGCCTTCCGGGCTGCTTCTTCAATGCTCTCCTCGGCCTGCGTAGAAATCGATGAGAACAGCTCGTCTTTTACCATCACGCTCTTGTAGAAATCGAGATTGTTGCCGAAGGACACATGCGAAGCCAGGTAATCCAGGACCATAGCCTTCCTGACTTCCTCCTTTCCGACCGGCAGGATATCGCTCTTGTCCCCGGCGCACGCGATCTTCGCAAGCTCGAGCGCTTTCCCCTTGTCGAACCCTATCGCACTTGCGATCTCGCATGCGAGGTATCCTGCCGTGTATTTCGATGCTTTCTTATCCACCTGGAACGGGCTTATCGTCTTTTCCGGAGGCGTCTTCCCGAGCGGATGATGGTCTATGACGACGTACTCTATCCCTGCCGCCTTCAACAGCTCCAATCCCTCTGCGCACGGGTCGCTGGAACCGAAATCCAATAACAGGACAAGCGGCTTGTTCTCCTGGCCGATCAGGCTTATATCACGGAGCGCGTCCCGGACGCCATATATCGCCGAATTCTGCTGGAATGCCTTGCAATGCAGAACGCCTGTCAGCGCGAACGCGCCACAGATTCCGTCCGCATCGCCATGAAAACGAAGAAGGATCGAGCGGCGCAACCTTTCTGCAACTGTCAGTTCCTGTGCAGCGCTCTTCAATTTCGGCCAGAGCCCGACCATGGTCGGATCGTCAGGGAGAAGCGCCGGCGAATCCGAGATCGCGATGCTTGATTTTATTTTTTTTGTGATCATTTCGTATTCCAACTTCTCGCTCTCCCCACCCAATATCTCGACCTTGTGCGCAATCAGCTTCAATTCAGCGCTCAGCTCTCCTTGAACCTTTATGCAGGAGCCGGGAGAAATGGTCTCTTTGCAAACAATGCGCCTTTCCTCCCCGCTGTCAGCGCCCAGAACTCCGTATTCATTCTCGCCCCTTACCCTGGTGTAATAGGAGCGGATGACGATCCCTTCAACCTTTCCTGAGCTCAGACCATCACCCTGACGCTGTCCCCATTCTTCAGGGCAAGCCTTTTCTTGATGTTCAGCGGGCATATCAGCTCCATCACATCCTCGCCATGGTGCGTCCGGAGCGGCACGATAAGCGCACAGCCTTCCTCTAGGCCTTTGATGCTGCACTTATAGGCGAAAAGGTCGCCATACGACCTGTTCTTGTCCTTGAATCCATTTATGATCAAGGGATCCATCTGCAATATGGCCTTTTTCTTCCACATCTCGTCTTTCTTGATCCTTATGTTGAGCGTTCCGGGATACGGGACGAACCCCAGCTTCTCCTTGATGCGCGCCTTGTAGCCCTTCATCGAGAGATAATATCTGCCTTCGCCCAGTCCGCCCACCACCTCCCCATTCAATTCCAGCTCCAGTTCGTGCGTATCGAACACGTTCTGGAGCGTGGAATATAGGTTCGCGATCTCGTCCTTTGATCTTTTCGTGAGCATGATACCCTCATTGCTCCGCTCGATCTGCCCTTCCTTCTCGAGCTCAGACAGCCTTCTCGATGCGTTCTGCTGGGACATGCCTAGGGCTTCCCCGATCTCCGTTGTCGTGATGCGGAGTGGCTTGGTATCTGCTCTGCGTTTGAGGAGCAGAAGAAGCAGTTCGTCCATATTATGGTTTTGTCGTCGGTGTTTTATAATTGTTATCAATCATTATCGTTTCCGAGTTTTGCCTATGGAATTCGTTTTCGAAGGCATGAGCCTTTCAATCCCTGACGACGTCTACCAGCCCTCAGAGGATTCCTTCATGCTTGCAAAAACCGCAAGGAAAGCCAAAGGCAATGTCCTCGAAGTCGGCTGCGGTTCCGGCATCGCCAGCCTCGCATGCGCGAAAGCGAACCCCAAAAGCAACACCCTAGGCATCGACATTTCTCCCGCAGCAGTCAAATGCGCCCGCTCGAACGCGAAAAAAAACAAAATAAAAAACGCCCGCTTCGAGACTCGAGACTTTTTTAAAACTGATATTTTTGGGGGAGTCGGCGCTTTCGATTCCATCCTTTTCAACCCTCCTTATCTCCCGACAGAATACAATGAGAAGCTCGAAGGCCCGTTGAACTTCGCATTCGATGGCGGTAAAGACGGCCGTAAGGTCCTGGACCCGTTCCTGGCCCGATTCGACCGGTTCCTGAAGCCAGGAGGCTCCCTGTTCCTGGTCCAGAGCACACTCAACAACCCGAAAAAAACAGAGAAAAAGCTGAAAGCGCTTGGCTATTCCTGCAAAACCGTAGAAAAGGAGGAATTCTTCTTCGAGAGCGTTTTCATCATTAAAGCCACGAAAAGCAGGAATCCGCACCTTTAAATTCGCCGTCTGTGTAATAATATACGGAATGATGACGTGAACAACCTCTGAGGCCCAGGCCTAATGGGATCCTACATCCTTGCCTGGCCCGATGATTGAGTCAACAGCGTCTGACCATTTGCGCTAATAATCAACGTTATCTCTCATGGTCGGCCACCGGCATCGAATTTAAACCTTATTCACGTAATAGGTTGCCATGGCAACCGAAGAAGAGATCATCGCCTCCTTCACAGACATAGGCATCGCGCATCACGACGCCATCGTCATCGCCGACTGCGTCATCACCCGCAAGTCCTGCTCATGGGTGAACACTGACCCTGTCGACGACAAGATGATCAAGGACCTGAAAGACGTGATAGCCAAGAACAACTACCGCATCATCGTGAACGTCCAGGCAGTCCCCACCCGCTCCAAGTTCATCTAGGAGATAAAGGTCCCGAAATAATAGCCCGGGCAATAATGATCTGATTCTATGCGACCAATCGCCTGCGACGGGGTCTTGATCGAGCACGGGAAAATTCTCCTTGTCAAACGCGGCCATGAGCCTTTCAAAGGACAATGGGCGACCCCGGGCGGAAGGATAGAAGACAACGAGACCGCCGAGCAATGCCTGGTAAGAGAGATGAAAGAAGAAATCGGGCTCAAAGTGGAGCCAGTGAAGCTCATCGGCATCTATTCTGACCCGAAGCGCGACCCCCGTCTCATGATAGCGATAGCCTATCTTATCAAGAGGGTCGGCGGAGAAGTCCGCGCAGGTTCCGATGCGGCGGACGCCAGGTGGTTCGACCTCGATTCGCTTCCCGAGCTCGCAACAGACCACGGGAGGATAATCGCCGACGCTGTTTCTATAATCCGGGAAATAGAGGATCTGGAATAGTTTTACTGTAGAGCAAAGTAATTTATCAACACTTCCATACACTATTTAAAACGTTGCCACCAGTACAATTTCATGCGTGAAGCCTCAGTGTATGCCAGAATCCGTGCCAGCCGTCCTAGCATCTTCCATAAGCCAGAAGAATTCAGGAGATTTTCAGGCCTTCTCGATTATACCAGCCAAGGCGAGGCAGGCCGCGAACGTTTCATATCCGGTTGCCAGTCATTGTACCGGGCTTTTAAGAGACGATATAAGCCGACGTTTCCCCTTGATCCGATTGAAACCAAACTTATAATAGAAAATTTCGCAAAAAAAGCCTCCGGAGAATTTAATGAACCCCATCCATTTATTGCAATAGTCGTTACTTCGCGTCTGGAAGAAGATTATCTTCGATTAGGAAATCTCGTCAGTCTCCCCCCCCAAACCCCCATTGCTACCCCGATGCTAGTTCTAGATAATGACAAGAATGGGGATCCCCCCGACAACAATCTGCTATATGGGTTAGTGCGAAAGTTCTACAGATTAATGAATTCAATAGATGATTTCAATACAACTCTCAGGGATAAAATACGCCTATCCTCCCTTGAGGATATAGCAGAAATGATCTGGCAGGTATACCGCAATAATCCTGAATGTTCGTTAAGGGCTCCATGGAGGAGCTACCGCCTTGAAACACCAGGCAAATACGAAGAGAATTTCCTCTTGCGCGAGCGTTCCAAATTATTATATTCTTACCCCCCACACGTATTCTCCTCTGATATCTACGGGCAAATGCCCAAGCGAATCTTTTTCAAGGGCGATGCCAAACTTTATGTCAAATTCAAAAGCGGCAGCTTCGAAGCATTAAATATGAATTTGCATCCACTGCTTCCTATCCGATCGCAACCCTCTTTCGTGGCAATCGGGATGGACCTGTTCGGGGCCGATCATCTCCTGAAAGCCGATGCGATACGCTCGCGCGGGATAGATGTGATGGAACCTGTCGGAAGGGTAATCTCTCTCGATAGGGAATTCGGGATATTCCGCTGGGTAAAAGGCACGCCGCTTTATCATGTAATTGATCCACATTTTTGGGAAAAATTCGGCAGCCTTCTTCGGGAAGTACATCAGAGGGGAATAGCCCTTAATGACGCGGCAGGCAGAAATGTCATAGTCAGGCCGGATGAAACGCTTGCTTTGATTGACCTGGAGCACACCTGGCTTACAGCCGGCAGGCCTCTTAATAAGCCTGAACGGATGGTAGGCCTGGAAAGGGTACGCCGCGAGCTTTCAGATCAAAATGAAAAATTGGCTGCATTCGAAAAAGGATATAAAGGAAAATAGAAAAAATCACTCTTTCTCTATGAGAGCAAGATCCCCTAGCGCCACGAGGTCCTCTTCGGCCCTCGCTTCTGCCTGGGCCTGCTTCCTCGCAGCATTGCGGAACGTCTTCATCTCGTCATAGAACTTCTTGAGGTCCTCGCGGATGACCTTGAGCTCGGTCTCGATCTTCACGATCTCGGCTTCGCCTTCTGTTATGTCCTTCTCGACATACATCGCTTTCCTCCGCGCCCGCTCGACCTCGCGGACCTTTGCCAAATCCTCCTCGACCTTTCTTAGCTCCTTTATCAGGTCCCGCTCCATCTTCGGCGTGTAAGCACTTGTCGCTATCTTGAACTCTATGGCTTTCTTCTGCTTGTGGAACTGCCCGGTCCTGACATCCTTTGTCTGCTCTAGGAAAGGCTGGAGGGCCTTCTGCTCGTACTTCTTGTACCGTATCCGTCGGTTGAGCACCTTTATGCGCTCTATCAGCTCAGCCTTGCGCTTCTCGAGCTCCTCGATCTTCGCGCGCAGTTCTTCTTCGGTTGCCATAGAATCACAAGAGTAAAAATAGGCATTCTCCAGTGGACTATAATTGTGATAATGTATTTATAAATATTCTTTGCCTCAGTAAATCCTAAAGTCGTGATTCTATGGATAAATCATTGCTAGATATAGCCTTCTGGGCTGTCCTCGGTATAGCGATAGGAATCGCCTTGTATTATGTGTTCGTAGCGCCCCCGCCTGCGCCCCCGGTCCTGCAGCCGGTCCCGAATGTCACGAACCCGGTTCCCAACCAGACAACGAACCAGACGCAACCGACGCCGGCCGTTCTTCTTCCAACTGTGGATCTCATAACTATCAGCGCGCCTGACTGCCCGATGTGCAATGCCAGCGGCCTTGACCCGGCGATCCTCTCCCAGGCCTTGCCGCAATTCAATGCCACCATGGGCACTGCAACGGTCGTCCAATCCGATTCCCCTGAAGGCATCGTTCTTATATCCAAATACAACATCACGATACTTCCGAGCGCGATTCTCGCACCGAGCGCGAAACTGAACGATTCGTTCGACCAGGTATGGCTCAAAGGCGCAGGGACGATCGAGGCTGATGGCAAGTACGTCTACCGCACTGTCGCCCCGCCCTATTATGTGCTCGAGAACAAGACCATAGCCGGGCTCGTGGATGGGGTAGCGATAAATGCGACCGGCTGCGTTGGATGCATCGATTCCTCGATATATTTCTCCTCGCTTGAGAGCATGGGGAGCATATACTTCCAGAACAAGACCATCCTGCAACCGGACGATGCGCAAGCCAAGCAGCTAATCTTGGCGCACAACATCACGAAGCTGCCAGCGCTTTTCCTTAGCGAGAATGTAGGCGTGTACCCGTTCTTCACCCAGAACGTCGCGAAACTGGGGCAGATAGAGAACGGATGGTTCGTGCTCCGGAACGTCTCGCCGCCGTATGAGGACCTTCTGGACAATAAAAGCGTGAAGGGCCTTGTGAAAGCGGTCTATATCGTCAACAACAGCTGCGCAGACTGCCTGAACGTCTCGCAACTATCGGATTACCTGACAGGTTCTGGCGGCGTATACCTAGCAAATACGACGACCTATGACATATCGTCCGCTGATGCCGCTGCCTTGGTGAAGAAATACAGCATCAGCGCGATCCCGACCGTGCTCTACTCTCCAGAAGCCTCAGTGTATATGGGTTTCATAAGCGCTTGGGAATCGATAAACAGCACTATCGAAAAGGATGGGTGGTTCGTCTTCCGTTCGCACGGACTGTTGACATCAGCTGTTTACCAGAACATCAGCTCGTCGGGTTGAGCTGAACTTTTTTAATTTCTTAATTTATTTTTTCATCCTTATCTTCACCGCTATCTTTTGTATATCCTGTCGTGATGGTCGAACCTTTCGAAAAGTATGTGGTTCTCCTTCCTAAAAACCCTGAAAATCAGCACGAAGCTCTTGTCTATGTGGACGCGCTTGTAATCCGAGAGGTCATGCCTCAGATTTTTGTAATGGTCTATACTTTTTCCATCGCTTTCGATTATCTCCCTGATCTTCTTGTATATGATCATCGAGCGCTGTGGATCCTTATTGGAGAGTTTTTCAAGGGTTTTTCTCAGATGATCTGAGAGATCGAAGCTGAAAGCCATTATTCCGCCCCGGTCAGTTTCCTGAGCTCAGAGACCGTCATCTTTCTCATGCCATGCTTCCTGACATGCTCTTCAGAGGACCGGATTATCTCCTCAACCACTTCCTCGCGCACTTCTTTCCCGACAAATTCATCCCCGAACATCTCAACGAATTTGTTCAGCGCTTCAGACTTGTTCTTGAGGCCGAACATCTCCTTTATCACTCCGAGTACTCGGTTCGTATAATCAGACACATGGATGTTGAGGGTTGCTTCAGACATATTATCACCAGTTATATTTTATAACATTTAATAACTAAATGTTATTAAACCTAACTACCAATCACTTTTTTCATTTCCCCCACTTCTCGTCCTTCGATCTTAGTTTCATCTCCTACTCGCTCCCGAGCGCGCCTTCCGGGAAATAGTCCACAGCATGGTCGAAGAATATCGGGAACGTCTCGTATTCGGATATGATATCCGCGAATCTCGTCCTCAGCTCCACCAAAAAAGCCTGGAACTCGTTACGGTTCCTGAATTCCGCCTCCAATCCGATTCTCCAACGCCCAAGCTGACGAACAACGAAAGTGACGTTCGGATGCTTGAGGAACTCGTCGAGCGAACGTTCGAGCTTCGCGTCGTACGCATTCGTCCCCAAGAACACCATGTACGATTCGTATCCGAGCCTTCCCGGATTCACGAGCGTGCGATAACCTAGTATAAGGCCGTTCTTCCCCATCGTTTCCATCCTGTTTTGCGCGGTCTTGTAGCTGATATCCAGCGAAGATGCGATCTCGGAATACGAAAGCCCCGCATTCTTCGAGATTTTCTGGATTATTTTTTTATCGAGCGAATCGAGCGAGAGATTGGAATTGTATTTCATCTCGTGGAACATGGATTCTGGTCGTGTTTGTTGCGTCTCATAATCCGGTACGATATACCTCCTCTGCTGGTCCCTGACATTGATATATACCAGGATTTCGTAGCGCTGTATTGATGTGCCCCATCTCTCCAGGATCTTGCTGAAGAGCTGGTCGAAGCTGAACTGATCGTCGCTAACCAGGTTGATGACGAAATCCCAGTTCCCGCCGACCTCGCCGAGCCATACGACGTTCGGATGGGTTTTGAAATATTCTATGAACGCCTGTTTCTCGCTCGCTGTTATCTTTCTCAGCTGGAGGACTATCCTGAACCACCTCTTCCCTACAACTGGCGAATCGAAAATGGTGAGCGAGTTCGAGATGACTCCTTCATTCTTCATCCGCTCGATGCGGTATTGCGCGACCTGCCTTGACACCCCGACCTTCTTCGCGAGTTGCTTGATAGGAATCCTCGCTTCCATATCGAGCTCGCGGAGTATCTTGCGGTCTTTCAGGTCTATCTTTGGCAAACTGTCATTCTTTTCTGGCATATTTACGCATTATTACCCAAAAATATATAAAATATCTCTATTTTGCAAATTTTTTGAAAATAAATTATTAATATAATAATTGTGTTAATAGATGCATGAAAAGGATGATTGATTCAGTGAAGAGCGGCGCCCTGATGCAAGGCGGTTCCTTCAGGCTGGACCTGGGGCCGACCAAAGCTGAGATTGATTCTTTCCGGCTCGCTGTCGTACTGTATGACGAATGCAGAAAAGCCGGCAAGCAGACGAAACTAGGCTGCATCATAAACGATTTTGCCCTTCCTCCGCAGGCGCGCCCCAAGGCGACCGGACGGCTGGAATTCCCTCAGGAATACCTCCAGATACTGCGCGCCCAAAACCTGATCGATGAAGGCGCACGTCTCGAGCAGATCCGGCCCGGAAAAGGCGGGGCGGTAATCTTCCTTGCTTCTACGAACGGCTTCGAAATCAGGATTTTCTACGAGAGCAGCCTCAGGAACGCCGCGCGCAAGGATGCGCGGTCCGTGTTGAAGGTCAATTTCCTGAGCGGGATCGAGGTCCCTGCCTGCCCTGCCATCATGGGGAAATTCTACTCGATCCTGGCAAAGGCCGGATTCTCCCAGCACGTCGGTTTCTTCGCCAAGGAGGACAAGCCGTGCGATGACAATAGCTGCTCCATCGGGCCGACCTTGGGGGCGCGCAGGGATATGTCCGGCTACGAACCTGAAATCCCGATAATCAATTGGTATATCTCCTCGGACGGCCGCATCATGGGCGATCCGATGCAAAGAGTCGCGGGTGTTCGATGATGAACGCCGCAAAATCCCTTCTGGTGGAAAGATTCGGGCGGATACCATCAGATATGCCCGCCAATTTCCTTCCGCTGGTGGACTGCCGTGCGTTTCCGAACCAAAAGAACCCGTCCGCGCACGAATCCGTGCCATACCAGCCGGATGCAAACCTCCGCGCGGATGAATTCTACCTCCACCATCTGCTCGATACAATGCAGTGCTCGAAAGGAGCGATCCGAAGATTCAATCCGGTTGGAGTTCGGCGCTATCTGGTTGAGAAGTTCATCGAGGATGCTTGGGTCTCTGAAGGCAACAGCAGGCTTTCCCAAATGCTCGAAAACCACATCAGAGCCAATCTCGAGCGCTTCGAAGCGCTCCCCGAAATCCGAATACTGGATTTCGGCCCATCGGGCGGCGCTATAACGGCACTGTTCACCCTCCGCGCGCTAGACCGTTTCGAGCTTCTTCACAAAGCGAGGATACATTTGCTCGACGTAGTCCCGGATGTCATCAATATGACGATTGCCGGGGATTTCGAATTCCCGCAGGGGATGGCGGAAGCGTATAGTCTAGATTTCGTAGGTAAGGATGGCTCAATTTACAAGCAAATCATCTCGCAAGCCGTCCCTATCGTCAGCGATTTCCACAACTACTCCCCGAACGAGAGATTCCACATTATCCTGAACGCCTATACGATCCACCACCTGAACATCTTCGACAAGGCGGATTGCGCTTCTTTCATGGAGAGGAACATCGAGGCTGGAGGAGCGATAGCGATTGTGGATTTCTTCGTGAAAAGTTTCGATGAGTATCGCGCGTGGCTGCTCGCTCATCTGGAATCGAACCCTGCATCACCGGCTCCGGTGGAATCGCCTTACTTCAGTAGAGGGCAGATTATGAGCCTGTTCAGCGGTTCGCTTCGTCCGATTTCTTCAGATGATTCGCTCGAAAAGTCCTGGGCGATGCTGATGGAAAGATGATAAAAAAATGGAGGGGTATCTATGAAAGAATCGAGAACCAGACAGTATCAACTGAGGGATGGCAGGGCTGCACGGGTGCTTTCAGGCCCCTTCAACCAGAAGCAGGTATTCTCTCTTCATTCCAGCGGCCTATACACCCCAGCGAACGAGGGCATCATGACATTGCGTGATCTTAGCGAGGCCCATCAATCAAGGATTTTCCGGGCAAGATTCACTTCCGGCATGGTGCGGTCAAGCGAATACGCATTTTATCCAAGAGGCTTTGAGAATGCAGATCTCCCGCTGGGGGATAGACTCGCCTATGTCGAAAAATATTTCGACAAAGACGGGAAGAGACGGACCGAGACGCACATCCTCGAAATCCCGGATGCCCCGGTGGAGCTCGCGGACGGGAGCAAGGTCGGCCTGAGAAACGCGCTCGGGATGGGTGTCATCCCAATCGGGAAACTTGCGCTAGCGCAAATCGATGAGAACACGGATGTGGTTTCAGTGACAGCCGATTTCGATCCAACGACCGATATCAAGGTCGTTGATATTTTTAGGCCCATGGGGTGGGCGCTCCCGGATTCCGACGGCTATCCATTACGGTCCCGGCCATCAGCAATAGACGTCCCTGAAGCCAGATTCTCTTGGGTCCTCCATTCCGATAAGTTCGAAGACGGTTCGACCGGATGGCACGGCACAGTCTGCTGCTATCTCCGCACCTACAAATGCCAAGACCCGTATCTCGATCAAGGTGTCTATCTCCAAGACACCAGGATGAAGACATATGGCTCTGTGATAATAGCCAGCAGGGAGAATGCCCCGTTGAAAGAAACCGCGTCTCCTTAGGATCCGGCTTCTCTTTTTTTCTTTATCTTTTCCCGATATCATATTCCAGAAGAAGGTCTTCGCCAACCCATTTCACCTTCGGCCTCGTTAGCGCTATCGCCTCGTTCATCTTCCCTATGCCGATTCCACCAATCACGGGTTTTGCATCTCTCCCTCCAATCAGCATCGGAGCGACGAACAAAAGCAATCTATCGACTACCCCGGCTTCGATGGCTCTCGCGTTGAGTTCGTTCCCTCCCTCTATCATTATCCGTTTCATGCCCATGGCAGAGAGGCCGGCGACCAATACCTTCAAATCGACTTCATGCTCCCCTAAAACAAAAACCATCACGCCCGCACGAGCGAACGCCTTAATAGTTTTTTTCTTAGCGCGCTCGCTCGTTGCGATTATCGTTTTATAGTCATGGTTGTTTTTCACGACGTTTGACCTTAGCGGGATATGGAGATCGCTGTCAATAATTATACGATAAGGGTTCTTTCCTTTCCCGTGCGAAGTTAGCGTTGGGTTGTCATGCGAAATCGTTCCTGCCCCCACCATGACCGCATCAGATGCGGCCCGCATCCGATGGACAAGTTCGCGCGATTCATCCCCGCTTATCCATCTCGAATCGCCTGTCCTTGTCGCGGTCTTCCCATCCGCGCTCATCGCCATCTTGATCGCTACGATTGGAGGTTTGGAGATGTTCGCGATGTATTTTTTGTTTATTTTCCGCGCTTCCTTCTCCAAAACATGCCCCGTAACCTCGATTCCTCTCGCTTTCAATTCCTTCCCGCCATCCACAAGAGGGTTCGGGTCCTTCATAGCAAATACGACGCGGGAAATCCTGTTTTCGAGTATTGCTCTCGTGCATGGCGGGGTCCTTTTGGCAGTGTGCGAGCAAGGCTCCAGCGAAACGTATAACGTCGAACCCGAGATTGCGAACGATTCGCCTTGTTTTTTTGTTTTTCTTTTCGTATCTTCGATCGCTTCTATCTCCGCATGCGGCCTTCCTGGTGCTCTATGGTATCCTTTTCCGATTATCTTCCCATCCTTGACAAGCACAGCTCCGACACGGGGATTAGGATAAGGATTGGCCTTCTTGGCAAGACGCAAAGCGAGCGCCATAAAGCGCCTATCATCATCCATCGGATCGTACCTTGTTCGTTTCTAATTCCCTTTTAATGAAAGCATAGACCTTATTGCAATGGCCGATGGCCTTTTCAGCCTCGCTTTTGCTCATAGTCCTATCCTCGTACTCAGCCAGCGTCTTAAGCTCAAGCAATGCATGGAGTCTTGGGAGCATTCTTGCTTTTTCATTTTCATCAGACGTTTTTGTCTCCTTGAGCAGCAGCGCAGCCTCGATATGGTTTTGGGCAGAACTTTTTTTCCCCAATCGACTTACCGTAAGCGCATCGACTATGCATATCGCGCAATGAACTGCATTGGAGACGCAAGCATCATAATTCCCCCTGTCAAAAGCATCTTCCATCGAGGTGTAGAACTCCCCGGCCTTATCCTTGAATATCTTGAATCTCTCCTTTGGTACCTCCTTCGTCCTTGGCATCATATCACGCGTATCCCGTTTTCAACCGCTTTCCTCAGCCAATGCGGTTCATTCCTCTTCAGGGCCTGCTCGGAATATATATGAAAGGACACCTCATTTCCCGTTTTCTCTGCTATAGATATCCCAAGGGTAGTGCCCAGGAGGTTCCGCAGCGTGTCGTTTCCAAAATCATATTCAAGGAGCACTAATACGTCTATATCGCTGTCAGGCCCTGATGTCCCCTCCGCGACGGAACCTATTATGTAGGCTTTACTGATAAGCGGAGCGACCACCTTCCTTTTCATCCGCATCTCTTCTATCCCCAGATTGAATCCCACCAGATGATTTGTAAGGGTGCTTTTTACATACTCCAGCGGCGAGGAAGCAGCAGGATTGACCATCGAATACACGAGGGGGTAAGCAAGGGAGCGTGTATTCACCTCCCAGGCCATTGCAGCGCCTATGCTGCAACCTTTCACGACATTAGCCTCCAGAAGCTGTTTCATCGCCTTATTGACAGCAGTATGGCTCACACCGATAATCCTTGATAGTTCCCGCTCGCTAACATTTCCCTGCTGCTTTAGCAAGAATGCCAGAACCATCCGTTTTACCTTGGAACCTAGTATCTGCCTGGCTATCCCTTCATTTGTGACTCTCATCATAAATTCTATGATAGAAAAGTATTATAAGTTTACACTTTTCTTCTCTATAAAATAGTTTATGGTTTACATGTGTAAACTTTCAAATGTTTACATATGGCAACTTTGTGTTTACATAAACGCAAATATAACTTTTCTCAAGTTATTATCGTTCATGGAAATGTTCCTGGACCTCATAGTATTGATTGTGATCATCTTGATCGTCCTTGCAGCAGTAATAATCCTCATCAACCCGCAGATTTTGGAAGCGCTCCACCTGGGCCAGACGAGCCAGAATGCCGGCGCTGCACTCAACCTTCCTTCTGGCGATGCCGCAGAGTACCTTGCCCTGAAGAATCTCTCGTGCCAGACCCTGTCCAAGGACTTCGAGATTGTCGTGCACACCGAAGCCACGCCTGCCATCAGCGGATTCATCCCAAGCAACGGGCAGGAATCCATCGTCATGGACGGCATCCTCCGTTCTTTGTCCTTCAATTCGACAAACTTCACATATTCAAAGGGCGATGAGATGAAGCAGGTCGAAATCGGAGAAACGGCCAATACCACCACTGTTTGGAAGAATGGCCGCGTATACAATTGCAGGGATGGCTGCACCAGCCACCTCATAAGCGCTAAAGAGTCCAGCGACTATTACGACATGCTCTATAGGATGCGCTCGGAATGCGCGTATCTAGGCAAGACCCCGCTGCCCAACTCCATCAATGTTTCGCGTCTGCTTTCAATCAAGGATGCGGGGCCGAAGACCTTCGGATACTTCATATGCAGGGACTTCATAATCACCGGGGATCAGGCGTATGCGCAGGCCCTGCTCCGCAACTCCACCAACCTCGACGATAAGCAGAAGGACCTTCTCTGGAACATCGCTCACTTATCAGCACCGATGGAGGAATGCCTCGATCAGGCCTCCGGGTTGGTCATCCTCCGCGACATGAGCCTGGATCTGACACGCGTATACGACATGCGTTTTGCGGACAATGGGTTCTTGACCCTCCATCAGAAGACAGAGCTGCTTGGCTTCAACAACAATGTGCCGGAATCGTTCCTTGATCTACCGACCTGAAATCAGAGCATATGTTTCATCTTTTTCTTTTTCGTCTCGAGATAGACCTTATTGTACTTGTTTTCCTTTGTGATCACCGGGATCCTTTTGATCACTCTTACCCCGTGCCGCTCTATATCTGCAATTTTGTCCGGATTGTTTGTCAGGAGTTCGACCTCCTTCACGCCGAAATGCTTCAAGATCTCCGCAGCGACAGAGAAATCCCGCATGTCCTCCCCGAAACCAAGATGCACGTTCGCTTCGACTGTATCCATTCCCTTGTCCTGGAGCGCATACGCCTTTATCTTGTTGGCAAGGCCTATCCCCCGGCCTTCCTGGTCCAGGTATATCAGCATCCCACATTTCCTGCGCTCAAGATATCTCATCGATGTCTCCAATTGGGCCCTGCAATCGCAGCGGAGCGAAGTGAGCGTGTCACCTGTCAGGCACCTTGAGTGGATACGAACTGGCATGGGGCAGTGGAAATCATGCTCGCACCTAACAAGCGCGATGTGCTCACCCCCATCCTCATCGACAAAGCAGTAAACCCTGAATTTTCCGTATTTCGTAGGAAAGAACGCGTTCGCGACCATCTTTATCATAGCTATCAGCTCCATTTGTCTTTGTGACGGCTTTCACTTTTTGCCCTTATGCCTTTCCTCGATCTCCATCTTGCCTTCAATTCCGTCTCTAAGCAGCCGGACTAGGTAGATAGCGCTTCTTGTTGCATGCGAAGCATATGGTTTTGCCCGTTCTGTTGCGGCTTCTCTGTTTGCGCCAGGGCCTATTATACCCAAAGTGACCGGTTTGCGGAATTCTGCGGACATGTCACCAAGCCTTCGGACGACATCCGTTGTTATCGCTTCATCATGCGCTGTCTCGCCTTTGATGACCGCCCCGAGCGCTACAGCCCCATCAATTTTCTTATCCATCATTTTTTTTCGAGCGACAAGCGGGATATCGAATACGCCCGGAACATGGACGATCTCGAGCTCGATTTTGTTTTTTTGCCCGCCTTTTTTTATGGTGTCGAGCGCTTCCCTTTCCATCTCCGATGTTATCTCCCCATTGAATTTAGCGACGATTATCGCGAGCCTGATGGGTTTCTCCTCCCCTCCCGTTCCCTGACTTATCCCTCCTTCATCCTCCTTCCCCTGCCTGATTCCTTTCCCAGCGTTTTCAATTAGTCGCGCAGGATCAATAACAAGCAATACCGCGTTGTGCGCGTGCTTCCTAACCCGATTCTCGCATATCTCGAAGAATTCATGCTCGCTCCAGGCCTCGTTCTCGTGCACGAAGACCTCGACGATGTGCTTGTCCGCCATCAGTTTCGCCTGCTGGATGCCCAAGGAAGCCTCATGGCCGCACTGCGTATCAATCGGAGCGCCACCTACCATACCGAGCGCCAGGCACGAATCGCATCCCGAATCCAGTAGCCTCTTGCATTCGACAGCAAGATCCTTGATGCCAGGGACAGTTCTTAGTTCAATCGTGACATCCGGATAATGCGTTTTCAATTCATCCATTGCAATAGCGCCCATATCCACGCGTGAGAACATGGTATCGACAATCCCGAGTTTCATTCCGATTTCACCCCTCCAGTATCAAGCGAATCGATTATCTCGCTCCCTTCCAAATAAACAAGCCCGTGCGTCTTCGCATACGCCCTCGCCTTATCTTTCGCAAGCGCCTTGCCAACGCCTAGCATCTCGCAGAGGACCATTGTTTTCAATCCCGCGCGTTTGCCAAGGGCGAGCGCAAGTTCAGTGTGCCCTTTCCGGTTCTCCAGCCCGCGCCCGATCAAAACAAAAACATGCCCGGGCGAATAGAACGAAGCGATGAAATCTGAAGCCGAACCGCCTGCTAACTCACCGATTTTATTTATCGTGAGCGCCCTGTCGTTATCGGTTATCCCGGTATAGACATCCTTGTGGTTCAAGGAAATCGAGAATGCGGGTTTGTCGCCGTAGGCTGTCTTGGAGCAAGCGAATTTTGCGACCAATCCGCCGTTCTTCTCCAAAATATCCGTATAGAACGGCAGCCCGATCCGTTCCGCATCCTCTTTTTGTATAGCGACGCATATGAGCCCGCCACCGTCTTTCCTGAGGGTCTGGATTATTCCCGGATTCACGAATCCCGCTCCTATCATGAGGTCTGCTTCGCCTTCGCGCTCATCGCCATCATAGACGATGATCATCCGTCCGGCCCTGAGCTGCTCTGCCGCATTTTCAAACTCTTTCATCAAATCAGCAATAGCATATCGCTATTTACCTATAAATAAGTAATTACCAGTTTTTTGGTAAAACCGCTCCAACCCGGTGTGTTTCCTATTGAGAAATAGTGTTTTACTTACTGGATATATGTGTTTATAAATAATTCCCCCCATATATACTTATATGATGAGACAGCCCCAGCCAAACCCCCGCCAGAGCACGGGATATCAGACCGAGATGGTCAGCCGCTACCTCAATTCATCCCAGGCGATAAAGCACAGGACGTTCCATGACGAAAAGCTCCCTATCCTCGAAAGCGAGGCCAGGATTGTCGGCATCAACAGGCTTGGCATCACCACGCCTTCGACCGGCAAACCGTATATCGGGACTGTGGGCCTCCTCTGTTGCGTCGGCATAGCGATATATGACCCGGATATCCAGGTAGCCGGCGTAGCGCATCTTGCTTTCGGCCAGGGTTTCCCGAACCCGATGATAAGCCTCTGCAAGATCTCCTGCGATCTGATCGCCGTGGCAGACAAGGCAAGCGGATCTGACAAGGAAGGCAAATCGAAATACAACCTATTTTATTTCAACATCTCTGAAGGCTCCAGAATGCCTGAGGAAACGATTGCCCTCCAGGAGATATCGTTGGCGACAGTGAAGGGTCTATACAAAATTGGGAAGCTCAGGGGTTTCGAGTTCAGGGACGAGCGGGACTTTTTGATAGATTCGAGAAGCGGCGAGCTGATTGTAGGCAGGCTCTGAGAAACATTTTATCTAAACGACTTTCTTCCCGCTCGCATCGTGGTGAGCTTTCCCGAAATCAGGCAATCGAAGCGCTTCTTCCCCTGAGAACACCGGCCCGTCCCTGCAGCATGTCCTGCCGCTGATGTCGCACGAGCCGCATACCCCGACCCCGCATTTCATGTACCTCTCCACGCTCACCTGGCAGGGTATGCTGTGCTTTGCGCAGAAAAGCGCAATCGCCTGCATCATCCTCTCAGGCCCGCAGCAATAGACGCAATCGAAGCCTTTGGATGAGATTAGCGTTTCGGCCTCGGTCATCACTGTGCCTTTCTTCCCGCGCGTTCCGTCGTCCGTGGTGACGTAGACCTCCCTGCAGACCGCGAAAAGCTGCTTCTCGTAGATGATATCCTTCCCGGTCTTCCCTCCGATGACAGAAACGACTTCCAGTTCGTTCTGGCGCGCGCTTTTTGCAAGGAAATACATGGGAACTACTCCATAACCCCCGCCTATAACCAGTATCCGTTTGAAGCTCTTCTCGACCGCGAACGGTTTTCCCAAAGGCCCGCGGAACGATATCATCTCGCCAGCCTTCAGTTTCCCTATCGCTTCAGAGACCTTCCCGACATTCGCTACAGATATCGTGAGCGGATACCTGTTCCCAATGCTCATGGGTTTCTCCCCGAGCCCTGGCATCCAGACCATGATGAACTGGCCTGGCAGCGCCTCTTCCATAGCATGATCGATCTCGATAGTCGTCACGCGGTAATTCTCTGGAAACGCCTTCTTCACCTTCGCGCTCTTCATCGCCAATCTCGTCCCTTGTTCAAACATGAGCAGCACCTACGATTTTCTCCAGTCTCGAATAGCCGTTCTTTTCCATCCAATCATTCATCTCACTAGCAATTATCCCGAAGACCTTCGGTCCCCTGAAATACACTGCTGTGCCGACACCGACATAGCTCGCCCCGGCCATCATCATCTCGATTGCATCAGTCCCGTTCGTTATGCCGCCTGTCCCGATTATCGGAATCTTGACAGCCCTGTATATATCATATACGCAGCGTATCGCGATGGGTTTTATCGCAGGCCCGCTCAAGCCCCCCATTCCGAATCCTAGTATCGGTCTCTTGCGAGCAAGATCTATCTTCATCCCTGGCCCGAGCGAGTTGCCCATGTTTATGCAGTCTGCCCCGGCATCCTCGGCGCTTTTTGCCAGCTTCACTTCGCCAGGGACAGATGGAGATAGTTTGATGATGAGCGGAAGCTTGGTCTTCTCCTTGATGGCGCAGATTATATCGCAGACGCATTCAGGTGTTCCCTGTCCTGCCATCATTCCATAACCCGGGGTATGCGGACAAGATATCACAGCCTCGATAGCGTTCGCTTCAAACAATCCACCCCCACTCTTCGAGCTCCGCATCGTCTCGATTTTCTCGGCGAGCATCCCGAATTCGGCCTTGTCCTTCCCGACAATGCTCACAATCAGCGCTTCGTCCTTCCTTTTCCATGGAGAGAATTCCTTCAGACCCTCATCTATCCCAGGGTTAGGGTATCCCATCGCGTTCAGGAGCCCGCATTCCGTCTCTACTATATTAGGGCCGTCATGGCCCTTGCGCGCCTCCGGAGTCAGGGATTTCGTGGTCACGATCCCGCATCCGTTATCGCAGACCGTCTCCAGGCTCGTTTTCGTGACGCCAAGAACCCCTGAAGCCAGAACAAGCGGGTTCTTCACCTTTTTATTGAAGAATCTCGAATCCAACAATGACATATCGGTTACCTTCCTTGGCATAAACCCAGATAGGGAATAAAAAACGTTCTGGCATGCCAGTCCTAGAAGCGATTCAGTTCAGCACTGCCTATCGCTGCTGTGTATTTTCCTTTTTTCCCCTCTTCCTCCTCATCACCTTTATAAATCTTAATACAGATTTCGAGCACATGCTCGGCCAAAAATCATTATTGGTTCTGATCCTGGTATCTATAATCCTCCTCGCTGGTTGCACAAGCCCGCCAACCGGCACTGGAACAACCGGCGCGCAGCCGCAAGGCGGGACTCCATCAACCGGAGGCGCAACAGGCGCAAACACCGGCGCAGCGACCGGCAACCAATCGGCCGGAGGTAACGGGGGCGCAGGAGCCGGCACACAAAATCAACAGGGCGGCCTAGGCGACATTGTCGGAAAGACATACGAACAGCTGCTAGGCCTCGGAGTCCCTGTGCAATGCGATATCACATCTACTTCGAACGGCCAGACAACTACAGCAAAAGTCTATATGCAAGGAAAAGACAATGTGCGCAGCGAGGTCGCGGTGAACACGGCCGGCTCGACCTGCACAAAAATAGTCTCGATAGGGAAAGGCAACATCTATTACATGGGATGCATGGAAGGCGCCCTTTTCCCATCAACAGGCGGGGCTGAGAATCCTTTTGCAGGCTGCGACTGGCTCTCGATGAGCGCGAACCAGAGCAGCACGCCAGGCGCAAGCACGAACAGCGTTCCGGATTACTCTGACGTCCCTTCATCGCAGATAAACTGCCAGCCCTGGATATATGACGCGTCCAAGTTCGCGGTGAACGGGAAAGTCTGCGATCTGGACCAGATAATGAAGGACCTGACGGCCAACATGCCCAGCGGCACCGGCGGTTATTGACGCTTATGACGGGGGATCCACCATAACTCCACCCATCCCTCCTTCTGATATGGTGGTCCCCCTCATAATATCATTTTTTGTTCGCCCTCTTACAATATCATTTATATTAGTTTGCCAGTTTCCCTGCATTTCTGCCGCGCCAGGGATGTTCGGTTTTATATTCTTTTCTTAGGAGAATAGACCAGGGATACAATCTTGAGATTCGGGTGGTGAACAGTACTATGTTCGATGACATTATCAAGGCAGCCAAAGACAGCAGCATGCCGGCCCAAAACGCGGCAGAAGCAAAAGCCGAAGAGCAGAAAACCGGGAATAAGCCGGATACGCCGGAGAGCGACGAGCCGAACAATGTGCGCATCGCCGTGATCGGCGTCGGCGGGGCAGGCTGCAACTGCGTGAACCGCATTTTCACCAGCAACATCAAGAGCGCGACGACGATTGCCATCAACACTGATGGCAAGCACCTGAACATGATAGGCGCGCACAAGAAGATACTTCTAGGAAAAGTCATCACTCGCGGCCTCGGCGCTGGCGGCGACACGACAGTTGCGAAAAAATGCGCTGAAGCCGACCGCGGGATGCTGAAGAAAGAGATCGGCGAGAACGAGCTGGTCTTCCTATGCGCCGGCATGGGCGGCGGTACCGGTGGTGGTGCTGCGCCTATTGTCGCCCAGATCGCAAAGGAGCAGGGCGCCATAGTAGTCGCGATGGTCACATACCCATTCGCCCTCGAGCGCGTGAGGTTGAGGAAAGCGCAGGCGTCGCTCCAGGAATTGGTCAAGGAATGCGACACTGTGGTGGTCATAGACAACAACCGCCTGGCCCAGTTCGCTCCGAACCTGCCTATCAATAAGGCATTCCAGCTCGCGGATGCAATCACCACCCGTGCAGTCACGGGGATATCAGATACGATAATGTTCCCGAGCCTCATCAACGTGGATTACGCTGATGTGAAGAGCGTGATGGAGGGCGGCGGCCTGTCCATGATCTCGCTCGGCGAAGGCCAAGGGCACGACAAGGTGCAGGATGTGGTGAAGGACACCCTCAGCCACCCCCTATTGGATGTGGATTACGAGGGCGCGAAAGGCTGCCTGATCCACCTTGAAGGCGGACCTGATTTGTCTCTCGGGGATGCGATAAAGGCAGGGGATCTCCTCACGCAAAGCTTCGATGAGGGGGCGAGCGTCAAGATGGGCGCCCGCATCAACCCGTCGCTGAACGGCGCCATCCGCATCACAGCTATCATAACCGGGATAAAATCCCCATACATCCTCGGCAAAAGCGTGACAGAGCGTGTCGGGGAAGAAAGCGCTCCGAGCAGCGGGGAGAACCTGGAATACCTTTGATGTTTTATTGATCGATGCATCCATTCCAAGAAGCAGCCGGGCTTTCCGGCGCTTCCAAATCCGTTCGAGTAGTTTGTGATATTTTAACGCGTTTGTGATATTTTATCGTTTCGAGTATTGGCGGTGTTGTGTAATGTTTTTGGGATTCGATCTTCCGATGTTCCAGTTGATGGCTTTTCTTTCGACCTTCTTGCCTGGCTCCATAATCTCCTATTCGCTTTTCCGCAAGGACGAGATGCCGTTCCTGGACAAGATCCTCATCGGCTTCGGGATCGGCATGGTCGCACTCGCCCTGATCCCATTTTTGGCATATCTTGCCCTTGGCATTGATTTAAGCTTCAATCTCGCCCTCGCTTCAACCATCATCCTCTATATCATCGCCATCGCTCTGCTCATCTATACCAAATCATATGAGGGGCCCCTTTCCTTCAAACTATCATCGGTCATTCCCGGCAAGATCACGCTGTCAAAAGAGCTCATCAAACCCCTTGCTCTCATCATCATCCTCATATTCTCATACATGGTCAGGGTCGGGAGCTTCAGCCCGGTGTTCTACGAGCTCGATCCCTACTTTTACACCTATTCTGCGCATCAAATCCTCTCTGTCGGCCACAACCAGTTCAACGACACTACCGCCTGGTATCCGGAAGTGACTATTAACCACCGTATCATCCCTGCCATCTCGTACCTGGAGTCTTCATGGTATTCGCTCTACACAAAAGGCGCGCCTTATATCAATTCAGGCGATACGCACGACAACCTGCTCCTGGCAGTGATCGCTTCCATGTACCCGCCGATAGCAGGCATGCTGGCTGTCTTCTTCATCTATCTTTTGATATCCTCCCTAGGAAAACGTGAATTCGGCATAATAGCAGCAGGAATAGCCGCATTCCTCCCGGTCTTCATCTACAAGCTTTCTGCAGGCGAGCAGGAGGTCCAGCCATACGCGTTCTTCTCACTGTTCTTCTTCTACGCCATGTTCGCGCTCTCGATAAAACGCAAGGGCGATCTCAGGTTCCCTCTTCTTGCCGGCCTTGCTTTCGCTGCTGTTTCCCTGGGAAGCTCTTCCCAGATCCTTGCCATGTCTGTCTTCATGATATATATGGCGGTGCAACCCACGCTGCAATTCCTCAGAGGCGATGACCCTGAGGAGCTCAAGCAGATCATCGTGATGGCCCTTGCCATGTTCGTCACAGGCCCGCTTCTTGGAAGCAGCATCATCATGGGCATGTTCCAGCTGGGCCGCCCAAGCCTTGGCGTTGTCCTGCCTTTCCTGGCATTCATCGCATACGCCGCAGTCCTATACCTCATCCGGCTCAAGGTCCCTGAGCGGGGCAGGGCCAATATGATGTTCGTAGGCATCATCCTGATAGCCGTGCTCCTCTATGCGTTCACGCCCGCAGGCGATATCGTTAAGGACGTGGCCTCGGGCGGTTTCGGCGTCGCGACCTACCACCATCCGCTGGACCGAACGATCGCAGAGCAGGGCGATGCGCCGACCGATTTCAGCCCTGAGATGGGCTTTATCGCTGAGACATATGGCGGCGCGGTCTCCATGATCCTCTGGCCCCTGAAGGCATTCTTCGGATCAGCGACCCAGGTGGATTCGATCACCAAGTCCCTAACAGTGATCGCAAGCGGAATCTTCTACCCCATCTCCGACCTTGTCAATGCCATGCTGTCCCTATCAGTGCTCCTGCTGAACAAGGCGCTGAACAGCGCGGTCGTCTATTCGGACCGCGACAACAGCCTTCTGCTCTTATGGGTTTTCCTTTTCATAGGAAGCCTTGCCTATTCGCTGATCCGTTTCTTCCAGAAAAAGGAGGACAGCATGTTCGTCCTGATGCTGGCCATCATCATGCCGCCACTGCTGGTCGGCATCATCAAGGCCAAATACACGATCTACGCCTCAGTCATGCTCGCTGCCGCTATAGCATACGTTTTAGGGGTCATCGCATACGCAGCATCCCAGAAGTATGAAGAGAACGAGCGCAACGCATTCCTGGTCGTCCTGTTGGGCGTGCTGGGCATCGCCCTGCTCCTCTCCCATTTCGCATACAAGCACGAGACATTGATCATATGGGGAGGGCTCGGGCTGCTTGCCGGAGCGGTCTATCTTGCGATGGGGTTCATCGACAAGGCATGGGTGGACAAGACGGTCCACAGCATCCAATCAGCCTGGAGCGGGGATGAATTGCCCAGGCACATGCTCAAGGCAGCGATCGTGCTCGGCATCTTCCTCATCTTCATGCAGTTCACGTTCAATGCGTTTGCTGATTCGCTTGTCTGGGGCTCCATCCAGCCGCTCTTCCAGAACAACCCAGCCACATTAGCGCCGAAATTCCAGCAGTTCTGCAATGAAAGCGGTGGAACTGACGCGACAGTCTGCGCAGCAGCCGGCGATCCCCTCGGCTACGCTTCGAAAGGGACTGATTACCAGTACGACCAGGAGCTCTGCCTCCTCTCGGTCTATGATAATTATAGCTATATCAGGGATTCCTCGAAAGCGCCGGCTTGGGAGAACATAGCAGCATCCTTCAGGTGCCAGCGCATGCCGAATTACTGGATAGATTCCATGGAATGGCTCCGCGACAACAGCCCGAACGATTCGCGAATCACATCCTGGTGGGATTACGGCCACTGGGAGAACTTTTTCGCGCTCAGATACGCAGTGACACGGAACGATCACGCATCCGCATCCATGATCCAGGAGACCGCGCATGATTATATCGACGGCACCCCGCAGGACCTCATAACATTCATGAAGGCGCACAGCTCTGACTACGCGCTTTTCGACATGGAGCTCATCGCCGGCCAGGGCGGCCTCGGCGGCAAATACGGGGCGCTCAACTATCTCTCCTGCGCCCGCGACAACGACACCAACGTGAGCATGAGTCCGGGGGAATCGCAATGCGAGGCAGACCACCTCTGGGAGACTGTCTTCATCTCTTCCAACCCATGCACCATTTCCACGATCTCGAACAAGACCGGCTACACTGCCTACAAGATATTCCAGGATGTCTATGACACAACGGATCCGCAGAAACCAATCTTCATCGGCACAAGGTACACGCCGTATTACGAGCCGAGGTGCGTTAATCCGACGGATGCGAACATCATCCAATACTGCGGCATGGTGATAAAGGCAGTGCCGACATACTGCGTCGGGCCTGCGACACTTGCCAGCGGCCAGTCGTTGAACACGACCTATTACCTGAACGAGACATACCCGAACGGGGACCTGAAGCTGAACAAGGCGTTCCTGCAGGGAAGCGGATATATCCAGGGCACCTACCACATGGGCGATGTCGTTGCTGTCACGCTGTTCTACACAGACGAACCTGTCTGGCTGGAAGGCGGGATCGTGAAATCCGGCTACGATGACCGCAAGGGCCGCTTCTACGACTCGAACCTGTATCGGGGCCTGTTCTTGAACTCCATCCCCGGGTTCGACCTGGTATACACCACGCCGGACAATATGGTGAAGATATACAAGATCAGCGCGAACGCGTCGGTCACATGAAGGAAGGTAGTCTGATGTATTCCTTAAAACTCCAGGAGCGACTGAAATCCAAAGGGATAGACATAGGAGACCGCATCAAGGTCGTCAGCTCAGGTGGCGAATTCATCGGCTTCCTTATGCCCAGACCCCATTACGGGGATGATGATACCCTCGTCATCAAGCTCTCCAGCGG
>Ga0315268_10000750_pt1 | contig 37827 bp, 39 predicted proteins | sample C1_top_MG_FD_204535 | JGI IMG/M metagenome (GOLD analysis project Ga0315268, IMG submission 204535) | Sediment microbial communities from Yellowstone Lake, YNP, Wyoming, USA - C1_top | ecosystem: Environmental > Aquatic > Freshwater > Lake > Sediment | place: USA: Wyoming | collected 2017-08-01
CTGGAAACACTGCTTCTTAAGGGCGAATCTTCTAGCATCTTCCTTCGAAATCTTCAACGGTATCCAAAAACCATGAATCAGAGAGAATTATTAAAGCTTGAGCCGAGAGCCGAGTCCCTATAACTTTATAGATTGGAACATTCAAAAATACCGCAAAGGAAGAGATAAACTATGACTAAACAAGCAAGAGGCGTCATTCTTCTCTGCCTAGTTTCCATCACAGCATTAGCAGCGTTGTACTCTTTAAAGCCAGTAAGAGGGTTGGTAGACGTTCAAATAATCTCTCAACGCGGGTTCTACACGCCGCCACCGACAGGGGCTTACGGCTTGTACAACGTGGTCGGCGAAGTATTAAACAATGGCACTGTGCCTGTAAACCACATCAACGTGACAGCCGCCTTTTACAACAGCCAAAACGTCGTCATAGGCACCGCTACAGGTCAGGCTTACATGGATTGTCTGCTTCCGGGACAAAAATCGCCCTTCCGTTTTGCCTTGAGTGATTCAAACGCGCCCAACGTGGTTTCTTATAGTCTATCGTCGCCAGTGTTTAACCAGTTTCCACAAGGCAAACCATTAGCCCTTCAAATCCTAAACAGCACATACTATGCGAGTGTGAAAGATGGCTACGTGAGAAACACAGGCGTGGTAAAAAACAACGGTACACTTCCAGCTTTGAATACCCAAGTTGTTGTGACTTATTATTACAAGACCAATGGCACAATTTTCTTTGCTTCAAAAACTACAGCGCATTCATCAAATTTAACTCAGGGCGCAACAACAAACTTTGAAATAAGCAGCGCGCCCCTGGTGTTTACACCGCAAAATGTTTACATGAACCTCACAGCCGAGTCCAAAGAATATCTCTCACCCGTTTACACGAATTCGTTCCAGGATACGATAACGCCTCACATAGACACGCCTATATACTATCCAACAGCGCCCGCTTCGAATCAGGTTGTGAGTGTTAACGTTACGGTCACGAAACCCGATTACGCGAGTAAAGTAGCACAGGTTTGGCTCCATTACAAGGCAGGCGCGACGCAGATATCGCAAAACATGTCAGCCTACGGAACACTGTACCGCTGGTACATAAACGCCTTCAGTGCAGGTCAGGTCGTACAATTCTGGTTTGTCGCCACCGACAACGCGGGCAACACGGCTACTTCGCAACTTTACACTTACACGGTGCAGGGTCAACCACCAGTCGGCGTGCCAGTCGAGGTGCTGATAGTCGCCTTTATAGTAATCATACTTCTGGCGGTAATCATAAAGTACAGAAAAAGAATATTCTAGGCACCTTGTTTTCCGGCTTTCAAAGCCTGAACTTTCAGCTTGAAATCCTGTAGGGGCAGGGTTGAAACTTTGGTTAAAGCCTCGGCGATGCAGACTATGACCACGTCTCTGATGTCGGTTTCCGCCAGCGTGTTTTTGTTGAGTTCCTCCTGTTGAAAGCGCCTCACCGCCTGTTTTACTTTATCGCGGAGATTTTTGGGCATGTACAATACTTCGCGTATCATCATTTTCTCATCTGCACCTCGCAATGGTCGTTAGTGAACACAATCCCACTTTCTACATTGCGCCAGGCGTTATCGTTATCCAATTACTTCCCAATAGCCAAATCAACCTCAACAGTCATAACAATCACTTATCGCACATAATCAAAACAGGACCATGCTGATTTGAATAATCACCACTATTATTCACCTTTTGCCCGAAAATAAGTTGTGAGGTGTGTTGTCCAGAAGGCAGTTTAGCTGTCTCCGTTTCGTCAACGCCCACATTATCATCCAGCCACACGGTTATCTTTATGCCGCTTGTGAGCTTAACTCGGACACGATGATAACCATAGGCTATTCCTGTCGCTACTTGTGTCGTAGCCTTCTCTGTTCCATTACTTGTCAAAATATACATCGTCGAACCGACAACTTTAACCCCGAATTTTTTGTTAGACGCAACATCCTCGTTGCCAGCAGATATGGCCAGGATTAAAAGATTGCTCGCACCATTGTCACTCATGTAGAACCACATGTAAAACTCTGGATTCTTGTTAAACAAAATAGGCGGCAAACCAGATGGCAGAAGATCACTACGGGCGTATTGTGCCACTGGTGATGGCGGAACAGATAGTTGCCAATATCCAGGTTTCCGAGTAACATAACTTCCTGAAGTTACATCGTAATAACTCGGATGCAAAAACCAACGAAGCTTAGAATTATCCTGCCATGCGTCCGTTCCACCACCAGCAGCTGCAATAGTGACATCCACTTCCTCATTCGTCGGGTCATCAGCAACCGTCAACGTCACGTTGGCGCCTTCGATAAAATTGAGCCTTCGTCGTGTGCCAACATCTGTGCCACTATTCTTTCGCACTTTTAATCGCGCAACTGCATCCAACATGTCATTTACTGCGAAAGCATCGGCGCCGCCTGTCTTGTGTGAGTCTTTGTGAAGTTTCGGCGTATGTTTCTCGACCTCTGCAATATTCACGTGTCTCATCGAGTTGGGCAGGTTTGCAGTTTCATCGTTTACAGTGATGTACGTCGCCGTCGAGGGCGCGCCACCGCTTCCTCCACCGCCGCCACTACTGGTTCCTACAACACCACTTGGTCCGGCTTTATTGCGGGCTAGGCTTTCGGTTTTGGAGCGCAAATCAGACATGACGCTGGCTAATTGCTTCGGTTCTTTCCCAAGCTCTAACGTGATTTCAAAGGTTTGTTCTTTGGCGATAAGATTGTGTTCGACGGTTAGCGTGCGGTAGTCGGCATCTATGGTTTCGTTGGGCAGAGAAACATGAACCACATCGCCTGGTAACAAACGCCCATCTTGAAGCGTCACAGCATCGCTTCTGAGCGTGATGTACTCGGCTGGGTCTTTTAAATAGGAAATCATGGCTTGGGCTCTGAGGCTACACTCGTTGTCGCTGTGGAGTTCTTCGTCCACCTCCACGAGTTCTCTCAAGCCATAAGCCTGCTGACTAGCAGTGTCTTCCTGTATGCTTTCCCAGCGTTTGCTGTTGAAGAAAAGATTGTCTATCCAGAAGCTTCCCGAGCCGTTGCCGTTGAAATAGGCTTCAAACCTTATGCGCCTAATCTGCGCCCAGTTGAAGGCTTGCGTGTTGAACTCGTCATGCGTCCAATCGTTGTCCTGTTTTTCGCCCACGCTGAAACTCTGCAAGTCCCATTTATCGGGTTCCGTGCGGAAAATGCGCCTCACTTTCTGGCTGTTACTGTCCATTAGCTCGATTTTGACGCCCACTTCTCCAGGCGCGTTTTCGCGGCGAAGCTGAAAAGTCAAGCTCGGGTACTTGTTCGAATCGAAGAGATGCCCCGTGGCGAAGTACCAGTCTAAAACCGAAGACGCGACGGGTTGAGTTGTAGACAGCCTAACACAGCAGTTACCGACTATTCTTGTCGAAGAATCCTTTGCCACACTGCAGTAGCCGACGGGTTCCCACCAGCCGTAGAGTTCGCTGTCTTCGTAGTAAATCAGTTGACCCGAGCCTACGGTCAAGTCTTCTGTCCACGCGTCTCTGTTGTTCGGATTCGCCTTTTCCGCTGCGCCATAAGCCGTAATCCTGTTGCGGATGCGGTGAATATCCTTCCTGTACTCGGCGACTTCTATACGGTCTGTTAAACTGACAGGCGATGTTTTGCTGTTGCGTTTGAAGAACTCGAACTTGCCGTCCCATGCTATTCTGAAATCAAACCCCACTACGCCGTCCTTGACAGTGCTTTGGGCTATGTCTTTCAGTATGTCAAAAAGAGGTGTGTTTTCGTATTCGAGTCGCGTGTACGTTGTGTCGCTGTTTTCAACCAGTTCGGTCGTGCCTCTAACGTGCTTCAGGGACGTGAAATCGTCGATTAAGTCTTTGACAACTTCTTCGGCTTTTGCGTTCGCGTACGTTCTTGTCACGGTGCGACGGAAGAGTTCTTCCCCGCGGTCTCTGCCCCGTAATATCAGATAGTTCTCAGTCGAGGACGCGTCGAATTCAACTTCTTCCACACGACCAGTGAACAGTTTAAGCAAAGAAGCATCAGCTCTGCTCGCCCAGATTTTTATCCAGTTGCCGACCGCCACTTGTCCTGTGTATTTTGCGTCGAAATTTTGCATCGTCAACTCGAAACTGCCGACTTCCTCCACCAAGCCCAAATGCACGCGCATGTCCAAGATGTCTTTGTCATCGGTGGGCATGAGCAAGGTCTGACTAGCAACGATGACGTAATCATACTGTGCAGATTGCCCCACAGTGCCTGAAACGCTTATGCCTATCATGTCCACTTCGCCAGAATAAAGCTGAGAAATATCGACTGTTTTTATGCCCGCGCTGGTGAAGGTTGCAATTGTAACCCATTGTTGGTCGCTTGCTCGTCGTGCTTTGAATTGCCATTGCGAAGCAGACAGCGCCATACAGTTGATAATGGCATACTTATGCATTATAGAGTTGAAATTGCAGGGTTTGGAAATCGAAACCGTATCTGTGTCTATAGTCAGCGTTGCGTTTTCTCCATCAGTAGTCATGGTTCCTCCCGTGACTGCCCATTCGTCTTGAAAGTCGTCATCGTTCAGCCAAACCCCACGCAGAACCTCGACCTTAGCAACCGGAATGGCAACCGTCATTATTCAACGCCCCTTCTGCGGAGTTCCTCCATGCTTGCACTGCCGCTGCCTGCTGAGCTGCTTTGTCTCGGTGTTCTGGCTAGTTCGGCGTTGTAGTCGCCCATAGCTGACGCCGCATCGCGTGTTGAAGAAGCCAGCCAGCCCATGTAAGCCGCCGTGGCTATAATCAAGCCAATCCCGAGCGTCAATAACGCAATTTTCATGGCTAAAGCAGAGTTTAAAATCCATGTAATCTTGGCAGACAAGACTGTCGCTGCTATGTAGACCTTCTGCGCTATGGCGACGCCCCAGCTCGTGCGCAGGAATAAACCCAAAGCAGTGACCACGGACAAAACGCTATTGGCCACTTTAGCCTGTTGAGCGTCCAAAAAACCAAACTCAGTGGCGATGTGCGTAATCGCTATGCCCGTGGCGCCTAGGCCAGTGATGGCTGCACCCAGAGACCTCACACGCACTGACAAGCTGTTGACGTCGGTGTTTATCCGTGCAAACTCGTGGCTCGCCCGATTCACAGCTCGAACAACAATGCTGACCTCGTGAAAACTCATGTTCTCGACGTCTCCGCAATCGCCTCATCAATAGCGTCGTCTAGTATTCTCTTGAGGTATGGATGATGTTCCTCGAGCGCTCTGGCTAGGAATCTAAAGGCGCGGATTCGTCGTGTGCCAAACTCCAGAAAAGCGGCGTATGGAGCAGCGGCGCACACTTTGACCATCCAGTTGCTGGTTTGGGTAGAAATTGTGGAGCGCAAGTAGCCAGTTTTTGTTGGCGTCAGTTGTTTTGCCGTGCTTTCGATCGAAGAAGCCAAACCCTCAAGGCTCTGTTGTACTTGAGATTTTAACGAAGCATCCAACAGCTGAAGCTTGCTTTCTATTTGGTTCATGCCTTCCCATTTCATGTGCACCTCAACCGACACGGTCTAAGCCTCCCCTTTTACGTTTGGCTTTCTCCACTTCAGCCTCGGTTTGATTGTCGATTTCGTTGAGAATAACGATGAACTCTTCAATAGTCTTAGCAGATTGACGCTCAAGCTGCTCTGGTGTCCAGCCGAATTCCTTGCAAAGCCTAAACTTGGACAGGCTCGGATGCGGTTTTCCACGTCTCATCGCCCTCACGAGTTTTTTGCGTCTTCCACGCTGACGCCACACAAGCGGTTTACCACTTGACTGAACAGCTCGCCCAACGCTGCGGGAACGCCGTCCTCGCCTTCGCTTAGCAGTTTCTCCAAACTCAACGGATTAGTTAGTGGCTGTTCCCTCAAACTCGCCCAAACAGTTTCGGCTTGAATAGCCACATAATCACTGCTCTGAATCTGACCAGTCAAAGTGTGATAGTGCGTGTGCTTCTGTATAATGCGACTTCGCCGAGCCCAACTGATCTCGCCGAACACGTACTTGCCTACGAATTCCTTGCCGAAACGTTCGTCAACTATCACTTCTTCCTTCTGCATCATTAACTCTCTCCATAACCATGATGCGGCTCTCGATAGCCACACGAAAATCCTCCAGCAGAATATCCTGTTCACGTTTGGGCAAACGCAGCATGCGTTCACCTATCTGCTCCCACAGTCGCAGCCACTTCTTCTTCAAATATGCCTCTCGACCAAAGTTCCTCAAAGGCTTCAGTTCCATAGCATCAGCCTCAGCTTATTGTCATGGTCTTCGCTGTGAAGGGCAACTTTTGCGCGACCAGTTCACTCGCACGCGTAGACAACGTGCTCGAATCCCACTTGCAGCCGCTAAAGACAGCCTTGTTCGAACCGCCTAATCCGAATTCTAGGCTGAATTCCGTGTCATTCAACAGGGCATCAAGTTCATCTTTGTTCTCGAAGTCGCAGACCAGTTCGCCGCCAAGTTCACGATGCCTTCCAGGCAAGTACTTGAGCAAGTGTCCATTAGCTGAGCGGATGACGGCGATTCTTTTCAGGTTGTTCTTAACGGAAAAACTATAGTCTGTTACGCGCTCAAGAGTCGCAGCATCCTTCTTCACGTAAGTGTCGTACCATGCTACTGGAGTGTTGGAATAGTCACCGTAATTTGCACCTATTTTTGCCGTGCTCACCACCGCGTTTTGTCCGACCAGTTCGGCTGTGACCTTCATCGTTTCCTCAGCTGAAACTTCAATAGTCAAGCTGTCTATACGGCAGCCTTTGTACAAGATGCTGATTATGTTGCTGGGTTTTTCGTAGAAAACCTCGACGCTCAAAGAAGTCAGTATGGCAACGTGCTGAAGTAGATTGATGTTTTGCGGGTTGTACGCTATTTTCAGTTCGGTTTGTCGCAGTCCCTTGCGAAGGAATTGCAAGTCACGCGAGCCTATCCCACGTAGCTTGACTAAATTCGCGTCCAAGGCTGGTTCAACTTCTTGAACAACACCGACCGCTGCCATCGTCGGGTTTGCTGGCGTCTCGCCGTAGGTGACTTCTTCTATGAAGTAGGCTTTCGCCTCGTGCCCTCCAAACATTGGTGTGCTCATCTTTTCCATTTCCTCCTAAACATTTTCCACACGATGTGTCTCAACAAGAACATCAGAATGATAAAGCACGGGCTTCAGGTCGATTCTGTCTGCGTCCGTGCGTGAAGCCAACCGCATCCAGTCGAGGATGCCGCCAGGCGATTTCATATGGGCATTAACTATCCGTGAGACTTCTTGAACCGTTTTCCACCGCATCTTTTGACCCGTGATGCCCACAGTGTCGCGCGTCCAGACCCCGACGCGATAGTCTGCGACTACTTGCCGCAGAGTCCCGCCCAGATTGACCAGCTGTTCACGCGTGTTCGCTAGTGCGATTGTGACGATAACGTCGTATTTTTTCCAGAATTCCTCGTTAAACTCGTCGCAGATCAGAACAGTGGCTGGAGTGAGTTTATCGTCTTTGAAAAGAATCACGTTCTCATGAAGCAGGGTTTTCAGAGTCTCTTTCGGGTCTTCTGCAACGCTCATTGGATAAGCCTCCTGCAAACCGCGGTGCGGTACATGAGCTGATTCTGAAAACGAAACTCTTCAACAGCACCGACCTCGTACTCTTTTGCGTCAAAGGCTATCTTGTCCCTGTGCGCAATGTTGAAAACCGTGTAAACGCGGATAACATCGCTTGACGCATAGCCAGGCTGAATCAACATTTCCGAAGCTTGGGCAGGGTTGACTATGGCTATTATTTCGGCTGCCTCCGAATAGCTCACGCTACCGTCTGCTTCTTGACGGCAGTAGAGCGTAACTGGTCTGCCGTGCACGCGTAGGATTCGGGTAAAAATCGAAGTCAACGGGCTGTAGTTCAGCAACAAGCGCGCCAGCCAAGCAACCGTGACCGTGGATTTTTTCCTTTCAACTGGCGCATAATCGGCGAATTTTACGCCCCAGAACATAACATTGTCAGGTTTCACTAAGAGTGCCTTAACGCTCTGGTCTAAGGCTATGGAGTCGTAGGCGTTTCTTATTTCGTAAAGGATGCCCGCTGTGACGCAATCGTAGTATTCGCAGGCGGGTTTGCGGTTAACGACGTCCACATAGCCCGACCAGCAAACCATCGGATTATAACTCGGATACTCTGTGCAGCTGCCGATGCTGTTTATGGCTTCGTACACCTTCTTGACCGTCGCACTCCAGTCCTCGTAACTGAAAAGTCCATGCAAAGCGTAGCCGAAATCGTCGTCGTATATGAGGCTGTCGCCAGCGCCCGTGCGGTGCCAGTTACCGTCGCCGTAAGGCTTGGGCGAATACTTCAGGTACAGGTTCTCGAAGCCGCTTCGGTAGAAGCCTATGCTGTCATTTATCATGGTCTGATATTTCGTTTCACCAGTGCGCTTGTAAAGCTCCTTCAGGGCGATGATTCCGTACAGATCTGCGACGTACATGTCCACTAGCCATGCTTCGCTTATGGTGACTGCCTGTGCGAAACCGCCATAATACGTGTCGTGCACGCCCAGAAGCGAGGGCTTGTGCTGCATGTTGTAGAGGAACGTGCCTCCAGCCAGTTTTGCAGCGTTTAGGTAGTTTTGGTTGCCTGTCAAATCGTAAGCCTTTAAAAGCGCAGGAACGGCACGCGTGGCGTCTATGCTGTAGTAGTATGTGCTGTCGTCTTTGCTCTTGAACCCGCCATAAGCCAGCTTAGCTTCGTCCACGCACTGAATAGAAAGCAAATAATCAGCCAACTCAACAATCTTCGCATAGACAGCGGTTTTTTCGTTCTCAAACTCCTTCGCCTGATACGCTTCACTCAAAAACTGGACGGCAAAACTCGCCGGTGCAGGTCCTCTCCCCCATTCTGGGTCAATGGTTCCAGTGTCGGGTAAGTAGTAAAAATACGGTGCGTAGTTCATGAGGAAATCGAAGTAGCTTCGTAATATACTCATCCTATGTCATCTCCACACGCGGATGGCGTAGGCGAAGAAGCAGACGCTCCAATTCGCGGTACAGAATCTCAACACTTGGCGCCTTGCCCAAAGCGTCCACACGCAGGTCACCCACAGAAAAGTTAAGCCCAGCCACCGCGCCGCCAGACATGTGGCAGATTAGATAAATAGCCGCTAGATTCTTCACGGCAGCCGCTTCGGCATCACTGCAATCGTGGTAATCAATATCTCTGCCAACCTCCAACGCGATAGTTGCCGTCGCGTCTTGAATCATCTCGTTTACCGTGCTATCGTCCGCGTCTTCTAGCGTCAGATTCAGGCGGCTGCGAACCATATCTGCGGTGACTGAGGTCACTTTTCAAACACTCCATTTTACAAGCATAATCTCATATAAAGGGCATTATTTAAGCAGTTTTTAATAAAAAAGGCATGGATTATTCTTATTTCAGAAAAATAGTTTCAAAAAATAGAATAAATTAACTGTATTTTTCCTCGAACGGCTTTGTTAACGAAAGCATGATGACTGGTATGGCTGCGAAAAGCGAGACGATAAACGGCATGTAAGGCGAAATCTCGTAAAGGTATCCACTCAGGTATGGGGCTATAACCGCGGCAGTCATGGAAACAGTCATAGGAATCGAGATCCATTTTGCCCTCGAGGCTTCTGGCGCTATGGCACCTATGGCAGAGTTTATTAACGCGCCGTACGTGATTGCGCCGCCCCAGAAGAAGGCCACGAAGAGCAGGAAAGCCGAGTTCGAAACAAACAGCATCGCCTCGACCGTTAGCACGTGCATCAAGACGCACAGTAAGATTCCCTCGATTTTGCCCCAGCTGTCGCCTATTCTGGCTATCAGCAGGCCGAGAATGGCTGTGCCGGCGAAGTTGATCGAGCCGAAGATTCCCACGTAAAATCGATCCATTGACACCGCGGTGGTCAAGAAGGGCGCGATTAGGGTTCGAGCCGTTTGTATGACAAACAGCAGCGAAGCGTAAAACAAAGACCACGCTATGAGTCGCTTTTTGATGGCGCTGGAAATCTCTTTAGGCATAGCCTTGTGCTCTGTTCTTTTGGGTGCGTGTTGGCTGCTTATGAAGAGGTATATGCTTGTGCAGACTGCGGAGAATAGTGTGGTTATGAGGAGAACTTGCTTCATGCCTATCACGTCTGTCAGGTAGCCGCCTATGGCTGGAGAGAAAATGTAGCCCAAGGACCATGTGGAAATAAAAGTAGCGAGAAGCGTGGCGGTTTTGGTCTTGTCCTTTGCAGAAGTGACTATGTAAGCATTTATGGCAGGCGCACCCAGCATAGACGCACCCCAAAGAATCCCGCCTGGAATCATCGCTATCCAGTTGTTCGAGAAATAGTAAATCAATGGTGTGAATACCCACAAGCTCCAGGAGAAGAATATGACCATTTTTCTGTCGTACTTGTCTGCCAGGAAGCCACCTAGAATGGGCGCCAGAGCGCTGAACAGGTACATTATGGAGAAGAAGGCGCCGACTTCGACTATGGTGGCGCGCAAGTCTATCAGATAAAGCGAGAGCATGAAAATGTAGAGTCCTTCGCCGAAGGCGCCGATAAAGTTTGAGAGACAGATGAGTTTTATGTCTCGTGTGAGGGCTTCGGACGGAAAGCCTAGGCTTAAGATTCGCCTCAAATCCACACGAGCCAAACCAAGCGCTCCTTCGGCTAAGTGAAGGTTAAACAAGAGCAGAAGAGCTGTTTATAGCTTTCACCGATGCTAAAGCTAAAATATCACTTTTCCAAAACAAGACTATTCTCGTATGAGAGGAACAGTCTATGGCAAAACTCGATGAAGACGTAATTGCACTGCTAAAAAACTCTCCTCCTATGACCTTAGCGGAAATCGCTGAAAAACTCGGAAAACCAGAAAAAGCCGTCTACAAAGCCCTAAGAAGATTGTTCGAAAAGGAACTAATCGACAGCGTCAACCGAAAATACGCCTTGGTCAAAAAATAGGATTCATTCGGAAATAGCCCTCAGCAATGTTTTGCCTTTCTCGGTGATTTTCCAGTAGAGTTTTCCCTCTAGGCTTTCGTGCGTCACAAAGGCTTTTCTTTCCAAGAATTTGAGAATGTAATAAATTCTGGGTGCGCTTCCACAGACTTGTATACTCGCCTTCACTAAGGGCGTCCATCTTAGAGGCTGCCGTGAAAGCTTGTTGAGAATGAAGCGTATCTGTTCTAGGCGTTTTTCGAAGGACATTTTCTGGTGTTTCCTTTAAAAAATGGGAAATTGTGTGTTGAAGGCTGAAGCTTTTAGCATCCTGTGACTTTGCCGATGGCTTCTGTGCGCAGTGTGGTGTATGCCCAGCGTGAGGTTATAGCTACACCCGCCAAGTCTTTAACTGGGTCTTCATAATCCTCGGCTGTTATGTCGCGACGAATGAACAGTACGCCAGCGTGTTTGCTGTCTACCACCAACGCCGTACCACTGGTCACTTTGGTCGAAACCAAGACTCGCATGCCCAACAACCGTGCAATCTGTCCGCTCGGCGCCACGGCTTCTCCGCCCCACTCCATAGCTTTCTGAATAGCCGAGTCCTTAAGCAAGTCAGCGAGTTCGCTAGGATGAATGACTATAGCATCTGGCGTGTAGCTGTCGATTAGGCATTCTTTGATAATGTTTACCACGTCACTGTAAGCTAACGTGCCTCCTGTGCCAGCCGCGATGCTGTTGCCCGCGTCAGATATCATCTGAGCAATTATTGTCTCGGTTTCTAGGTCCGCCATGGCTCTGCCTGCTTCGGCGAGTTGGTATTCGATAACGTCCCATTCGGTGTCTTCGACCATCTCACGACTGATTAATGGACGCACACCGTATTTTTTGGGCGTCAGGGTCACACTGTCATAGTCTTCGGTGCCCACTGGAATTTCTGCACCTTCAGCCACTTCGAACGCTTTGCTTATTTTTGCCCGCGGAACCTTAATCAAAGGCGCGTCTTGTGCGATGACTACTGCGAGTTCCCTACCGATTAACTGTGGCTTTGCAGCTTCCCAGACCGTGTCCAAAACCTTAGCCGTGGCTTGACTCGCGTCCGAAAGTAGAATCTCGTGCAGCCTGTTGTTCTTCAGTGCTTCGCCTATTTTTTGCCTAAGCTCCGATTGCATGACCGTTATGGGTCTACCGTTGAAAGACACGCTGAGTTTTTCTTCGAGCCTCTTGACCGCCAAATCTGTCTTGCTCATTCCATGTGCCTCCTATTTACAGACGAACACGAGAATCCAGTCGTCGGCTACCGAAGCAGCCTGCAACGCGATTCCAGCTTTTCGAGCGTAGTAAATGGTGTAAGCACTTGAGCCGGCTTCATTAACCGCCTGATCAGATAGCACAACCGCTCTGGCACTGTCGTCGCTTTTCACCGCTTTGCCCACAGTTATAGCACCACCTGCCTTGACCTTGCAGACCCCGTGTATGCAGACGGGCACGATTTCGCCTGTTGCTCCGTCCTTCAACACGACACCTACGGGATCGCTGTTGGCCGTGGCGGGTTGAACCTCCAAATCACCCATGAGCTTCACCAACATGCCTTTTGAAACTGCCGCGCTCGCTTTGAAGAGCGATACGATTTCGCCTTCACTGATAAATCCTTCCTCGCTTGGCCACTTGTCCGTCATTTTGTTTTTTCACTCCTTTTTTTTTCATGTGCTTTGTTTTTTGTTACCCTTCTACGGTAACTGTGAAAACTGCCGCATCACATCGCGTAACGGCGCCTTGAAAAAATCCATATCCGCCTCGGTTGGCTGTTCCATGGCTTCGGGCGCCACAACCGCACGTCCAGCTACCATGGGTTTTTTGTTTTCCCTTAGCTCGTTCAAGTTCGAGACTTCGCGATTAAGAGTGTTGTCCATCACTTGAATGTTGGTTTGGGGTACGCCGGGTACGGCCACGAGACTGAGTTCCGCGTTGTGCAAACCGTAGGGAATCTGACCGTCCACAACATCCAACCTCTCATAATCCGCGGCTACACTGACATGTTGAATAAGGCCGCGTTTGATTTTTTCTTGGGTTTCATCGTCGTAGATTTCGGCTTCGTAGAAAATGGCTTGGGAAGATGGACTCCAAGCGGCGCTGATAACTTTGCCCACGGCAGCGAGTGCGGAAACGTGTTCGAGATAAACGGGTGCGCCGACGAGTTTTGTGGCGAATTTTCGTAGTTCTTCTTCCAAGTAGATGTTGAAGTTTCGGCTCATGCCTGCGCTTATGGCTATGCCGCGAATTCGCAGTGGTTTGTCGACGACTTTTTCTAGAATGGGCGCAATGAAAAGAAAATGCTCTCGCCCCACATTTAAACCGTTAGCATCATGTCCGTGCTGTTCAAACCACGCTTTGGCGTTTTCCACGGTCCATCCTTTGGAAGTGTCGAAGAGAAAACTTGCAATCTCCATACCGTGGTTGCCTTTCGGCTTGCCTACGATTGCTTTTATTCCTTCTTTTTGGCTTATCCAGATGGTTCGAAAACTGTGAGGCTTAAACTCGTCCAGATTTCGATGCCCAGAACGAATATACCCTTCAGATTGTTCCCAAGGCATGTTTTGTAACACCGACATGAAATGCACGGTTACGGGTTAAAACTCAAAATTACCAGTCAAAACAATATTGTAGTTTCCAGAAGTCTTGTAGGGAAATAGATTGATTGATAACATCGAAGCATAAAAGAGGCTGTTATAGTTTTGCGGCTTGTAGAGTATTGTTAAGAAGGTTTAGCATTTCTTGTCCTTGTTCTGTTAGGCGGTATTTTTTTGTAGGTATGCCCCAGCGTTTCTCGACGCTGTCTAACTCGATAAAGTGATTGTTTAGGCAGAAATGGAGTTGGCGGTAGAAGCTGTGGTGGTTTCTGAAGCCTGTGTTCTGGTGTAGTTCGCGGTATATGGCTAACGTGTTTTTTGGAGTTTTTTTGAGGGTTTTTAGGATTTTGTGGATTTGTTGTGTTTCGTGTGGTCGGAGTTTAGGTTGTTTTGTTGTTGGCATTTCGTTTTCACCGTATATTGGTTAGTCGTATACGTCTCTATAATAGACGTGCAAAATCCTTATAAGCCTTACGCATATACGCATAACTCGTAAACGAGGAATCAGAACGCAACCCATTGACAAACTGGACGAAGGCAAAGCCACGCTAAGAATACTGCTCTACCTACACCGAAAAGGACAGACCAAACTAACCACCATCATAAAAGACATGCCCATAGGACAAAAAGCCGTCTACACAGCCCTAAACACATTACGCGAACTTACACTGCTGGAGGAAGAAACAAGCCCAGAATTCCCCTTTACAAGAAAATTCAAACTCACATCAAAAGGCGAAAAAACAGCCCAACAAATCGCCCAAATCGAAACCCTTCTACGCACGTAGCAAGACGTTTTATTCATTATCGTGCCGAAAACTGAGCAACACAAAGTATATGTGCCTCTAATTCGATACACCATAGAATCAAAAAACCGAGGAGAAACACATGACACGAAAATGGTTAATCGCCATCATAATAATCGCAATAATCATCGTGGGCGGTTTAGGTTGGTACTTCCTCTTCGGAATTCCCCAGCAAGCCCAGACAACTGGGCCCATGCTGTACGTGGACGGAACACCCTACAACAGCACTTCCATAACGTGGAATCTCAACGCAACACCCAGTGCTACTTTCTATTCGCTGCACAACGCAACTAATCCGGGAAATGCCACGGTGAATGCGTTTTTCAACTTTACTGCGTCGTTCTTCAACGTTTCCAGTTCCCAGTGGGCGCAGATTTACAACGGCAAAAAGTGGCTTATAAGTAACCCCAACGTCACCGCTTCATTAGTCTTGGCCAGCGGCACATTATCGCCATTGTTGATACAGGCTTTTCAGAAACCAAACGAGCAGTCCACGTATGCCGTGTATGTCAACTACACCGACCAAGTATTAACCATGAAGTTTCAATATCTCGGAAACCAGCCCGCAGTGGACGGACAAACTGTTTTCACTTACTTAGGCTTTGATGGCAACGCAAATGGAATACTTGACGCTTCTGACCAAGCCTTCAACTTCACGAACAATCCAAACAGAGCAAACGCTAGCATGCTCCAAGTCTACACGCCAGCAAATGGCTCTGCATGGAACTCAACACCTGCAAGTCCTCCGTACACTTGGAACGACACCACATCTCCCAGCAACGTACCAGTTTCTATAGCCATCACAACTGATAGAAAGAACGTCACATGGACTATACCATATGGAGTAATCGGTGCAACCAAGGACAGTTACATACGAGTTGTGATACAAGCATTCGGTTACGACTTTTTCCCAACAGGAGCAACCCAGACAACCCCTCCGACCCCTAACCAATATTACCGGCTGAACTGCCATTTTCCCGCTCCAGCAACTCCATTCAAGTTTTCAGTTCAGCCATTTAAGACAGTTAGATTCTACATCAAAATCATATTCTCTGCCAACGCTATCGACGGCACTAGATACACCTTCACCTTCAATGCTACCATCACGAGCTAACTGTCTAAACCTCTCTTTTCTACTGGGTCTATTTTCTTCGGTCAATAATATCAAAAGCAGAAGGCCCTGTGCCGATTATGGTTACGGGCACGCCGATGCTTATTTCAATTCTGTTTATGAACTCCTTTGCTTCATTGGGCATTCTCTCAAAAGACGTTGCGTTTTTGCATGCTGGAAATAGTATGTCCAGTTTCGTGACTGCAGCTTGGGTTGCGCCATTAATCATAGCAGCGCGTCTAGCAAGGTCAAAATTGAACGGCGCGGAACGCCTTTCTCTTCCAGTGCCCGCTGCGATTTCGAACCAACCGCGTTTGCTTGCTTCTTCCTTTGAAAGCTCTCCTGGAAGTGGTCCCGTGCCGACGCGTGTGATGAATGATTTGTAAACCAGAAGCACATGGTCTATTTTGGTTGGACCGACGCCTGCCTCGGCGCAGATAGTGGATGCGCTGGTGTCTCTGCTCGTAACGTATGGATAGGTGCCGAAGAAGAGTGAAAGCATCAGACCCTGAGTGCCCTCTAAAAGAACGTTTTTACCGGCGTCGATAGCTGTGTTCACTTCTAAGGCAACATCGGTCAGGTAAGGCGCTAATTCAGGGACATCTTTAGCTGTTTTCCCAGTTCGATGTACGCGTTCCTCTTGTGCTGGTCCAACGCCCCAGCCAGTGGTTCCCAAGCCCTTGAGATGTGCGCTGGACTTGTCCATGGTTGAGTGCTTCTCTTCGATTACGGAGCATTGTGGGTCAACGCCGATGCGGTCTTTGACGCCTGTTTCTTCGATTTCCTTTAGTAACTGTGGAACGTGGACGTTAACGCCCGCGCCTATTAGTAGTCGGCTCCTCTCGTAAACAAAAGTGCTGGGCACCATGTGCAAGGCGTATTTTTTATCTTTGTATACCACCGTATGCGCCGCGTTGACAGAACCCGTTCGCACGCAAACGTCGATTTTGTCCTTTAGCGCCAGATACGAGATTATTTTGCCCTTTCCCTCGTCTCCCCAAAACGCGCCCGCAACTACTGTGCAGACCATGGCTTTTTCACGGTTAGGCAATAACCGCTTAGAGACTATTTAAAAATGTTTGTCAACTTTGTGTAAAATGAACTTTGATTTTTCAATAAATGCGTTAAAATTTATATAAGGATGAAGAGTTAAGCTTCTACTGAGACGCTGGTGAAAACGTGGCAGTGAAGGCGGTGATGTTTGATTTCGGCGCGACGTTGGTCCAAGATGATAAGTTTGATTATTTCGGCAGCTTACGAAAGGCGCATAGAGTTTTGGAGAACGCTGGTATCGCACCGCCTTTTGAGGAGTTTAAGCGCGAGTATCTCCATGTCAGGGAGGAGTTGTGGAGTGCCCCCGAGTTTAGGGAGCATACTTACGTGTTTCGGCTCGCTCAAACGCTGAAAAGATTTGGTTATAATGTTTCGGAATCTGACAAAAGATTACGAGAGGCAACTGATGTTTTTCTTTACGCCTTGGTGGATTCGCTTTACATGGAACCCTTTGTTCCGCTTATGCTGGAAGTGTTGCACGAACGCTACAAATTGGCAGTGGTCTCCAACTTGGGCATCCCTGAAGTGGTGCCGATTACGCTGGAGAGATTCGGCATTAAGAAATACTTTGACGTTATAGTTGCTTCGGGTTCTGTTGGTTATCGAAAGCCGAGCCCGGTGATATTCAAAGAAGCCCTAGAAGCACTGGGCACACAGGCAGAAGAGACTGTTTTTGTTGGCGACTCGTTGTATCACGATGTTCAAGGCGCAAAAATGGTGGGCATGAAAACAGTCTGGCTCAAAAGAAACATTCACAAAAAAGAAAACATCAAGGTTACACCTGACAAAACAATAGACTCTCTTGAAGAATTGCCAAAGACATTAGAGACCTTATGATGAAGTTCAATCACAGGCTCTCTGTTCATATTTGGATCCTATTTGGATCCTAATAGTATCATATAGTGAACCAGGTAGGGGAGAGCGCAGCGCAGATTCGCACAGCAAGAAAAAGCGCACTTAAGGTTTATATCTAATGCTTGGAATACTATCTCAAACCTCCTTTACTCTTCTCCATCAAAAAAGGGAGGATACACAAAATGGTCACTCAAACAGAAAAATCAAAAATCATAATCATGGGCGCCGCAGGCAGAGACTTCCACAACTTCAACGTACACTTCAGAAACAACCCACACTATCAAGTTGTAGCATTCACAGCCACACAAATCCCAGGCATAGAAGGACGCATATACCCGCCAGAGCTTTCAGGACCACAATACCCCACAGGCATACCCATATTCACAGAAGAACAACTACCCCAACTCATAAAAAAACACGACGTTGACCAAGTAATCTTCGCTTACAGCGACGTATCACACGAATACGTCATGCACAAAGCCTCACAAATACTCGCACTCGGCGCGGATTTCAGATTCATGGGACCAAAATCTACCATGCTCAAAGCAAAAGTTCCCGTAATAGCTGTATGCGCCGTAAGAACAGGCGCAGGCAAGAGCCAAACCTCAAGAAAAGTAGGCTTAATCCTAAAGAAAAACGGCTACAACGTCGCCGTAATACGGCACCCCATGCCCTACGGCAACCTAGCGGACCAAATATGCGAAAGATTCGCCACCTACGAAGATTTGGACAAATACGACTGCACCATAGAAGAACGCGAAGAATACGAACCCCACATCGACAAAGGCATAATCGTGTACGCAGGCGTGGATTATGAAGTAATCCTTAGAGAAGCAGAAAAAGAAGCCGACATAATCATCTGGGATGGCGGAAACAACGACATACCCTTCTACAAATCCGACCTCCATATTACAGTAGCAGACCCGCACAGACCAGGACATGAACTCACATATTATCCAGGCGAAACCAACCTGCGCATGGCTGACATTGTCATTATAAACAAAGCCGACACAGCCACACCAGAAAACATAGAAACAGTAAGAAAAAACACCAAAACCGCAAACCCCGACGCCACAATAATCGAAGCCGCATCGCCAATAACCGTCGACAACCCCGACGCCATAAAAGGCAAACGTGTTTTAGTGGTTGAAGATGGCCCCACCCTAACACACGGAAACATGCCCTACGGCGCAGGCGTCATTGTAGCCAAAAAACTCGGCGCAAACGAACTCATAGACCCGCGACCATACGCCGTCGGCTCAATAGTAACAGCCTTTCAAAAATTCACTCACTTAGGCCCCCTGCTGCCAGCACTGGGTTATGGAAAAGAGCAGATACAGGAACTGCAGAAAACCATAAACGCCACACCCTGCGACATCGTCGTCATAGGCACACCAATAGACCTGAGAAGAATACTGAAAATCAACAAACCCGCAGTGAGAGCCAAATACGAACTCCAAGAACTCGGCTCACCAACGCTTGACGATATTCTGAGCAAGCGATTCCCACCTAAAAAACGCTGAGGAACTAAACAATGGAAACCGAAACCAGCGTATCACGCATCCCGATAAAATTCATCATAGAAAAAGTCGGGGAAGCTGAAGGCGAATTCGTTAGGCACCTAGCGCCGAGAACAATAGACGCAATAACCAAAAAATTGCCCTTGGAAGGCCGCGCGGCACTGTGGAAAGAAGAAGTTTATTTCGAGATCGCTGTCAAAGCAGGCGAAGAGAAAGCCAAACCCACCGTGGAAAAAGGCACAATCGCCTACTGGCCTATGAGCAGCGCTATCTGTATTTTCTACGGCGAATCACAACCCTACAGCCCAGTTAACATAATTGGCACAGTGACAAAAAATCTGGAATTATGGAAACAAGTAAAAAGCGGAACCAAAATCAGAATAGAAAAACTCTAAACCTATCCTGCAGTTTCAGCAAAAAACTATTTCCCAGCCAGATTGCTTTTCTCTTCCAAGATCAGCTGAATTTCCTCTAGCTTTTTGGCAACCTGCACGCCCTTTTCAGTGAGTTTGATGACACGTCGCCAAGGAAACTCTTTTTCCGTTTCCTCCTGAATCAGAGACGCTTCCTTCAAACGCCTTATTATGTCATAAATGGTTTTCTGGCCACCCTTAATCTGCCACCGTATGTGGCTCACTGGCACGCTGTCCCTCTTGTGCAGAAAAATCAAGAATCGCACAGTACGTGTGTGTTCCAAAAGTTCTATGCCCACAACTCTCCCTACCACTTTCTGATGCCTTCTATACTCTTAAGCGTTACTCAATATCGTTTACCCAGTATAGGTAACCTAAAATCGAAATAAGATTTTTATAGAACAATGTTCTATAACTTTATTCGGTGCGGGCTCGCGTCTTTCAATTACTCAGTGTGGCGAGAATGGCGCGATAGTCTCCTTTCCTATCCCGCACCTTTTTCTTTTTTCGAAACCGAAATTAACATCCACTGCTAATCCTTAAGCTTCTAGAAGGAATCATAGATGATTTCGCGGAAAGAATTGGCAAAAATGACTGACCATACAAACATTAGACCTACTGCTACAGCAGAAGACATTAAACAATTATGCCATGAGGCGACTAAATATGGTTTCAACACTGCGGTTGTAAACCCGACATACGTGCCATTGGCAGTGAGATTGTTGAAAAACACGGCAGTGAAAGTCTGTACAACCATAGGTTTTCCCTTAGGCGTCACTCTGCCCGAGGTAAAGGCTTACGAGACAAAGACACTCGCTGAAGTAGGCGCCAAAGAATTCGATATGGTCATCAACATAAGTGCGTTAAAATCCAAAGATTACGCTACTGTTAAGAGGGACATAGAATCAGTTGTCGACATAAAACATTCCCACACTGACTCAGTAGTCAAAGTAATAATTGAAACGGGCTTTATGACGGATGAAGAAAAAGTTGTTGCGTGCAGCCTGAGCAAGGAGGCAGGCGCAGATTTCGTTAAGACATCGACTGGACTGCTAGTGGGCAAGGCGACAGTTGAAGACATTAGACTCATGCGGAAAACGGTTGGTCCGAATATGGGCGTTAAAGCCTCTGCAGGCGTAAGAACACTAAAACAAGCGTTGGCAATGATTGAAGCCGGCGCCAATAGAATAGGCACAAGTACTGGAGTACAAATAATAGAGGAAATCCCTGAATAGAAGGTGAAATTGAATGCCGAAAATAATTTTCAAACCGAATCCTGCGCTGATGAAGGCTGCAGAGGTCGCTGTAAAAGAAGTTCTAGTGGTTAAAGAGGACGAACATGTTCTGATAATTACCAATCCCGAAAAAGAAGTGTACAGAATCGCGCAGGCTTTGTACGCCGCGAATTTAAACGTGGGTGCTTCGCCTACTCTTGTGGTTCAACAGAGAAAGACAAGTTTTGACTATGCCGAGCCTTCTGTCATCAACGCCATAAAGACAGAACCAGAAGTGATAATTTCAATCAGCGCCGAAAGAATGGGAAAAGACAAAGAAACTATGGCTAACCCCTACAAAGGGCAGGATGGAGAAACTTATTCGCACGTCTTTGACTATTTGCTTTATGAGGCTGAGAAGATTCGAGCGTTTTGGTCGCCTAAAGTGACGATTGAGATGTTCTCGAGGACTGTGCCTATAGATTATGGTAACATGCGAAAGAGGTGCGCACGAATTGCAGGCGAGCTTCAAAATAGGAAGGAGATTCGTGTAAAAACAGAACTGGGCACCGACGTGACGATTGGCATCCAAGGGCGCAAGCCGAGAGTTGACGATGGAAACTTCAGCGTGCCAGGACGAGGAGGAAACCTTCCAGCAGGAGAAGTGTTCATTTCGCCTCAACTGGGCGTTTCTCATGGCACTATAGTTTTTGATGGCAGCATCACTCTAGATGAAACGGTAGTGATAAAAACGCCTGTTAAAGTGGAAATCGAAAAAGGTTTTGTGACAAAAATCGAGGGTGGAAAAGAAGCGAAGAGACTCGCTAAATATCTGGATTTTGCGGAGAAAAAACCCTTTGCAATGATGAAAAAAGGAGAATTGGATAAAAGAAAGGCAGAGGAATACTCGAAAAACGCTAGACACATTGGAGAATTGGGCATAGGGACAAATCCGAACGCAAAGATAGTTGGGAATGTTCTTGAAGACGAAAAAGTCTTGGGCACAGTGCACTTCGCCATAGGAAGCAACTATGACCACGACGCGTTAGCGCTCATTCACTCGGATGGGATCGTGAAAAAACCGATCGTTACAGTGGATGGTAAACCGTTAAAGCCCTAGCCTACATTTTTTCTGGCGCTTCTATACCCAAAATGTCCAAGGTATTGTTTAAGACAATCTTTACGGCTTCCACGAGGGCGAGTCGTGCGGCGCTTAATGCTTCTGGTTTGGCTTTTATGACGGGCAGTTTGGCGTAGAAAGTGTTGAATTTATCCGAGAGCACGATTGCGTAGTCGGCCACTGAATGGGGTTTGAGGTTGTCTGCGGCGTCGATGAGAATTTCTGGAAACCGCGACAGCAATAGTATCAGGTCGTGTTCCACTGGTTCCGTGAGTAAGGCGTAATCAGGTTTTTCTGAAAGAGCTGAAGCCTTTTTTAGTATGCTGCACGCTCGGGCGTGAGTGTACTGAATGTAAGGTGCGCTGTTTTTCTCAAAGTTCAGGACGCGATCCCATGTAAACACCACTTGCTTTGTGGGGTCGACTTCTACCAGCGCATATTTGACGGCACCAATACCGACTTGGTTAGAGATTTTTTGTTTCTCTGTGTCTGGCAGGTTTGGAGAACGTTTTGAAACTTCCTCAAACGCTCGTTTGACGGCTTCGTCCATGACTTCATCAAAGCTTATGTAGTGTCCTCTGCGGCTGGACATCTTGTAGCCAGGAAACGCAACAAGATTGTACGCGAAATGTGTCAGATTCTCTGCATAGTCAGAATGCTTTAAGGCGTATAAGGCGAGTTTCAATTGTTGCTGTGCGAGTGTTTGTTCCGTGCCTACGACGTTTATCACTTTTTGGGCTTGTTGGAATTTCCAAAGGCTATATGCGATGTCTCTCGTAGTGTAGAGCGTCGTGCTATCAGCACGAATTAGAGTGAGCGAGGGAATCTGATAATCTTCTCTAAAGCCGAATTTTTTTTTCAGGTCAAAATCTCTGGCTACACTTTCTGCGTCGAACTCTAAAACTTTACCGTCAGAATAAACGTAAGGTGTCTTCTTCAGTTCAGCGATGACTTTGTTTACCTGATTACTCCACGTAAGGCTGCTTTCCCAGTCCCACGAGTCATATTGAATGCCCACTCGAGCCAGAGTTTGTTTAAAGCCTTCTAAGACTAATTCGCTGACTTCACGCACGAGTGCTTTGGCTTCAGCTTTTCCTGCTTCATACGCACGGTTTAACTCGTTTATGAATAATTCTGGGTATTTATCTTCAGTCGTGGCTTGGAGAAGTTTTTGGAAAAGCGCTGGATACTTGCCTTCCATTTCGATGGCGACCGATGTCCATTCGTCGAGTTGTTTTTGAAGTTTTAATGTTTCTTCGGTTGGGGCATTTGATTTTAGGGCGTTTTGCAGTAGCTTTTTTAGGCGTTGGATTTCGATTATGCAGCTTGCGACCGTGTAGACTGTACCTATGAAATGGTCTGGCTTTCCTTGGGGTTTGGGTTTGCCGAGTTTCACGTAGCCATAGGTTATTAGGGCAGATTGTCTGCCCACATCGTCAATGTAATAGTGACATTTCACTTCATGTCCACGCGTTTTCAGTAAACGAGCGATAGTATCGCCCAGAATAGGATTACGCGCCTGCCCAATCGTAATTGGATGAATTGGGTTAACACTCGTATGCTCGACAATAATCTTCTGCGGCTCTTCGACTTCAACAGCCCCATACTTCTCATGGTGTTTTTTTATTGATTCAAAAGTCAACTCAGCCAGCGCAGGGAAATTTACATGAAAATTGACGTATCCTCCGCCAGCAGATTTCACGGAATCTACCAAAGACAAATTCGATGCATCAGTCGCTTTAACGAGTTTTTCAGCCAATCTGAACGGTTTTTCTCCAGTCTGCTTTGCCCAATCAAAACACAAAGAAGATGCCAAAGTGCCAAACTCTAGATTAGGCGGAATTTCCAAGCTTAGCGAAGGTCCTTGAATTTTAGACTTGACTCTCCTCAAAGCGGCTCTTAAGGCAGTTTCACATTGACTGCGAAACTCTCCAAACGGATTAACCGAAACCAATGGCTTTTCACTCAACGATGCTCATGGCGGGCCCGTTGGGATTTGAACCCAAGATCACCGGCTCCGCAGGCCAGCGTCCTAATCCGGCCTAGACTACGGGCCCTGCAGCCTTACAATAGTCTACACTAGTTTGAGCAAGTCTGGCATATAACAGCTTTTTCTCTCTAAAGTACTCTTCTTCTATATTTTCGTTCATTATGTTACCTTTGAATCAATTGTTTTCTGTTCAATCTTGCTCTCGCCTTGATTAAGGAGAAGTTTCAACCCAACGTATTGGAAAGCACCATAGGCTATGAGTAGTTTGAACCAGAAAGTTATGAATCGTGTAAGCAGGGTCGCCGTCAAGCTCACAGCCAAGGGAATGCTCAAAATCGTGTAGAGAGTGCTCATTATCACTTCTGTTACGCCGATGAAGGATATGCCCATTGATTGTAAGCTTCCAGTTAAAGCGTAAACAATGAGCACTTTGTCTGGTGTGACCGGATAACCAATGGAAATAAAGACCAAAAAAACGGCAGAAACGTCGAAAGCCCACGACAGAATAGACAACACTATCGGTCTGATCAAAGCTTTTGGTCTAGCGGCTAGGGTCTGAACCCCTTCGTGAAAAGAGTTTAGTAGTTCGTCTGCTCTTGCTTGCAGTTTCGTTGAATCCCATCTTCCTCGCAAAATGAAGCAGAGCAGTCCGATAATTCCGTACACGATTCTCTTGCTTGCTTGTGGTCTTGTACTTATGTAGTATAATGCCGCGAGTGAAACGATGAGGAGGGCTAAAGCTGCAAGTATGAATGCGAGTATTCCGCTCAGAAGGTAATAGTTGAAGGCTAAGAGAATTAGCCCCGCGATCAAGTTGCCCACCGTGATGACGATTCCAAGCGTTTTGAGACCTATGACGGAGGCTGTTGTTTTCCCAGAGTTCTCACCGGTGACTTTTGAAACGAGAAATGCCTTCACAAGGTCTCCAGTTATGTTTGCGGGTTCTGGCACCAAGGAGTCGATGAACATTCCGGCATAAACGAACAGGAACGCTTGGCGGATCTTTATTTTGACCGAAAGATTGGCTAATAGGCTGCGCCACGTTAATGAGTAGAATACGATTCCTACTGATACTGCCAGAAATGCTGCTGTGTAATAATAGAGGTTTGTCTTCTCAAACTGTGAAACGAGATTTCCAAAGCCAACGATATAATACACGTAGAGCAATAGTGCAAGCAGACCCGCTGTGATTAGGAGAAGAATCCATTTTTTCATCGGAAGCTTTGTAGTTGTCATGCATTGGTTCCAGCGTCATGTTTGAATCGCTCTATGGCATAACAAATTCCTTAAACTATGATTCTTTTAACTTAAACACATTGAGCGGTGCTGATTAAAAGGATTTAGCTTTCCTTCGCGTTTGCAATTGCCGGTTAAGGGCGTCCATCACGTTTTGTTTGCCCATTGTAACTATGTATGGCCCGAGTCTTGGTCCTTGTGATGCGCCTAAAAGTATTATGTAGAGGATGCGGAAGAATTTGGCAGGTTTCAAGTCGTGTTCTTTTGCGATTGTGAAAATGGCGGTTTGTATTTCGTTTTCGTCGTTTGTTTTCTGTAAGGTTTGGATGAGTTCTTCTACGGCTTTGGTTTCTTGTGGGCTGAGTTTTGTGGTTGTTTCGGTTATTTCTTCAAAGTCTCTGACCCAGTTGAAGGCATAGTTGATTCTTTCCGAAAGTTCTTTGGGCAGCTCGTCTTTTATGTAGCAGTATTCCCGCAACTTCTGCGCAATGTACTCATTCTCTGAGCCTTTCGGCGCAACTTTAGCTAAGAACACAAGTAAGTTATAGGGCACGTGCATGGCTGGCTTCTTCGGCGGTTTCAGCATCCAAACGTACTCGTATAGTCCCTTCAGTTTGGCTAGCTCTTTTTCATCGGGAATTTTTGTTTTTCCGAAGTAAACATCTTCCAAGTCGTCAAGTTCGTTCATGTACTGCGGAATCTCCGTTACCGAAAGCGTTCGTGTGCCCACGAAGCGTTTTAGCATGAGTAAAAGAAGCGATTGTGGAGAACCATAACGGAACCAGACCTGCGGAGTGAACACGTTGCCCGCGGATTTCGAAATCTTTTTTCCACTCTTGTCCAAGAACATTTCATACTGTGCATGCATAGGCGGCTCGTAGCCTAGAATGTCTCGGCATATGCGGTCGTTAACTTTCACGGAGTCGGCGATGTCTTTTCCGTATGGTTCGAACCTTATGTCAAGTGCTTTCCAGCGTGCGGCAAATTCCACTTTCCAAGCCAGTTTACCCTCGCCTTTTGTATAATCTGCTTCGCCTTCGTAGCCGCATCCTTTAAACCATTGGTTCTTAACTTCCATGCCCTCGCAACGGTATAGCACCTTGTGTTCTTTGGGCTTAAAATCGTAGGCGCTTGTGGTGTAGATTCTTCCGCAGTTGCTGCAAACCGCGAAATAGGGAAGTTTTTCTTCAAATTTTTCTTGTCCGATTTCTTCTCTTATCAGTTCGCCCACTCTTTTGGAGTTGTTGAGTATTGTTTCTATTTCCTTGTTGAAAATACCCTTGCGGTAAGACTCGTCGGCGGACATTAACTTGTACTCGATTCCACACTTGCCGAACGCTTCCAAGAGAAGACTAATCATGTGTTCCGCAAAGCTTTCATGACACTTAAACGGGTCGGGAATGGCTCTAACTGGATAGCCCAAATATTTCTCTAACTCTGCAGGGAGTCCCACAGGAACTTTACGTAAGCCATCCTTGTCATCGGCGAACGCAATCATCTTAGAATTATATCCCTGCGTATGCACCCCTAGAGTTATGGCAAAGGCGCGTGAAGCATCTCCGATATGACCGACATGAGGAATACCAGAAATTCCGATGCCCATTTCGGTTCGAATAAGATGAAGGCTTCTGCCGAGCTTCCGCTCTCTCTCCAAAAGCTCTAAGGCTGTTTTGTCGTACCAGGTACCGTGTCCAATTATTTTTTCTGACATATCAATCATATTAGTGTGTGTTTACGATAAAAAATGTTTCATGCCAGAAAGCAATATACATCTTCAAACGTAACAAACAAGCATGAAGTAAGAGGCGATAAAATTGAAGGACAACCGTGTTTGGCCTTATGTTCTTCCGTTTCCGCTCGAAGCAAAAAAGCGCGGTCTGATTTTGTCTATTCTTGAATCACGGATGGGAGTCAATATTTTGACCCGTGTAGGAATTGATGCACGCACGTTTCAGCATGATTTGATTGGACGTTTGCGTTACTCAAACAAGTCGATTATCAAGTATCTTAAGCAGATGGTTGACGCAGGTATTCTCGAAGAGGGAATGGCGCGGATTGTGGAAAAGAGAAAAACTACATGGATGAAATGGTACACTCCAACCAGCCTTGGCAAATGGGTTATACTTTTTCTCAGGCCACCAGAAGAAATCCGCCCAGAATTGGCAAAACAAACAATCGAAGAACTTTTCAGGCTCTACTCCTCAAGCATAGTTGAAGTATGTGAGAAATACGGCTTCACCATTGACTCGTTTCAGCAGGTTTTTGACGAAGAGTACTTGAAGGCTGTAGCGAGTAAGGCCAAGAAAGTGAAGCCAGAAGTGGTTGTTTACGGAAGCGCCGCATTGGACATTTACGGTAGTTTAGAAAGACTTCCGAACGCAGATGAAACCGTATACGTGGAAGAGACGGGAAGGTACGCTGGTGGCATGGGTGCGAATGTTGCATCGGCGCTGGCTCGGTTAAAGGTTCCTGTGGCTTTCGTTGGTAAAATTGGGAGCGATTTTATTGGCCGAGTTCTGCTAGACAGTTTGGTCAAAAACAGCGTAGATGTTTCTAACGTGACAATAGCAGTGCTGAGGTCTCTGCGCACTTTGATTCTGCAGGATAACAAAGGCAGTCGCTGGCTGATGGCTTTAGGCTCTCCAGAAAGCGCCATTTCTGTGACCTCCCCATCAGAAATTGACTGGGATCTGATGGATCAAAGCCAGATTGTATACGTGGGCGAGGTCTTCACAGAAATCGCTTCCACCATAGCAGACTACGCCAAGAATAGAGGAAAAACGGTCATTTACCGTCCAGGTGTCCCATATCTTCGGCTAGGCTTGGAGAAACTTCAAGATGTACTCAAATACACCGACGTGTTTATTTTGAACCATGTTGGATGGAAGGCATTGCAGTACTCATCGAAATCGCCCTTGGAAAACCCTGCAGACTTGGTTTCGTATGGTCCTGAAACAGTGATTCTAACGAAGGGTGAGGAAGGCTGCGATGTTCATACGAGAAATAGAAGTCACGTAATTCTCGTACCGGCGAGTCTGCGTGTGAAGTTCAAAGTTGTCGATCCAACAGGCGCTGGAGACAGCTTCTCTGCAGGGTTAATAAAAGGACTACTAGAAGGATGGGACTTGAAAAAGGCTGTTTCTTTTGGACAAGCTGCCGCTTGCATCACGTGCTCAAGGATAGGTGCTTCTCCAGCTTTCCCAATGCTAAGCGAGGTGGAATCTGCCATTTCCGAGAATTATTGAGAGAGACAAAAGAAAAAAGAGGTTGGTCTAGGCTTTTTTCTGTGTGGTTTTCAGTGCGGCAACTACGGCTAACACGCCTAAGAGCAGTAGGACTACCGCTAGTATGTATATGGGGTTCATGCCATAATAACTCAGTGTCCATCCGAATCCAATTGCTGCGAGTAGGATTCCCCAGCCGAAGAAGCTGAATGCGCTGCGTTCGTATTTGGATGTGTTTCTTGTTCTGATGCCTGCGTATGCTATTAGCCAGCATCCATACAAGGCGATTATCAGTGGAACAACTGCGTACCAGGAGATTACGGTGGCGGCGCCAAGGATAACTGCCACTGCGATTATGATGATGAATGCGCCCAGTGTCAGGAGTCCTGGCTGTGATTTTGACATGATGTTTCACCGTTTATTCGAGTTTTGTTCCGCATTCTGGGCAGAATTTAGCCGTTGGAAGCACTGAGTGTCCGCATTTTGGGCATTTTTTGGTTGCTTCTTCGGGTGGTGCGAGTTCGGTTCCGCATTCTGGGCAGAATTTGGATGTTGCTGGCACTCTTGCGTTGCATTTTGGACAGATTACCAGTGCTGCTGCTGGTGCTTGTGCTGGTCCTGTGGGTGTCATGATTTGTGGTATTAGTACCATGCCTGTGCCGAGTCCTGCGCCTGATGATTTTCCGAGTTCTTCGGCTGATCTTCTTACCGTTTCCATGCGGAGTACTTCTTCTGGTGCGGTGCGTCCTGTTCTGAGCCAGAACAAGCGTTCGCGATATTCGGGTGTTGTGTCAATGCCTTCAAAGCGTAAATCTGTGAGGTCTAAGCCGATTCTTCGGAATGATTCGAGTATGGCGTTTTTTGCAGTGACAGAGGTTTCGTCCAGTCGCGTGAACACGGTTAGCAGGTCGTATCTTGAGAGTTCGTCGATGATTTTTTCGTTCAGGAAGCCTCTGAGATAATTGTCGACTTGTTCGGTTGAATAGGCGTTTTGTCCGCCCACGACTTCCATGACGAAGAGTTGTGCGTTTTCGACTTTGAACCAGAATGTGCCGAATACTTGTAGTGGTGCGAGTTCGGTGGTTTGTGCTCGTGTGCCGAATTTGCCTGCGTTTACTTTTGTGGATACGAATATTACTGTGGCTTTGAATGGTTTTTGTCCGTAGCCAGCGATGGCTGTGAAGAGTCTGGTCAGCAGTGGGAGGTTTAGTGTAGTTAGCGTGTGTCTGCCTGGTCCGAAAACGTCGTATGCTTTTCCGTCGCGGAAGAATACGGCGGTTTCGTATTCGTGTACTATGAGTTGTGCGCCCCATGTGATGTCTTCGTTTGGGTAGCGGTATACGATGGCGTTTTCTGTTGGGTTTGTCCATTCTATTACTTGTGGCATTTTTAATTCACTCCTAGTATTACTTCTCCTCTTTGGTCGAATGTGTCTTCCAAAGTGTCGAGTGATTCGTTTACTTCTTGGATGTGGTCGGCGGCTTTTGAGAAGTCTTTTTGTGTTATTTCTTTCTTGAACGCGTTGGCTTTGTCGACGACGTTTTGCACTTCGTCGATGAGTTGTGTGTCGAATTCTATCATTTTGTCGAGTTTTCCTTCGTCGACTTTTGTTACGTCAAAAAAGCCCGTGTAGCCATATGATGCGTGGTTGATTTTTTCGGCTACGCGGTCGTATTTTGTTACAAGCATGTCCATGTTTGTTAGGACTTCGAAGCGTCTTTGTTGTGACAGTGTTTGGAAGGTTTCTTTTAGGTCGCTTCTTGCTTTCATGAGTTTTTCGTAAAGGTGATTTCGGATTTGTTTGTCGCTTTCTCTTCTGAGTTCTTTTTCCTTATAGCCTCTCCAGCCTGGAAGCGCTGCGAGTATTCTTTCTGAGAGTCGCATTTCGCCTTTTGCTTTTTCGTATAGGTTTTTCTTTTCGGTCAATTATTCTTCCTCTTATGCTTTCTATTCGTATAGTGTGAATAAATGAGGCTTTTAAAGTTTAATCACGCTGCTTCTCTATGTACGCACTTCTCCCTACCCCGGTTCACTATATGATACAAATATGCCCAGCACTTTTTGTGACTTTTTGTGCTTAGGATGTACGTCGTCGTTTAGGCTTCACGCACGTTTGTTTGGGTGGATGAAAAATCTGTTTTTGTTGGTTAAAAGAAAGGGAAAAAAGGAATGATGGATGTTGTTTGAAGAATGTTATGCGATTATCGCGATTATTGTGAGTTGCTTATCGTCTTGTGCTTCTTCTTTTGGACCAACATTCTCTGCAGTAGACTGGTCTACTCGGGTCGGGCTTGAAGGGAACTTCGCATTCCTGGCCGCATTCCGCGCAGACAGCCTTGTGCATCTGTCTTTCAGACAACTGATTTTTCACACTCCGCTATATTAGATGCTTATGGATAAGAAAACACAACATATAAACTTATTCTAGAACTCCAGAGAAGGTGCGTGAGCACACACAACAACAGAGACTAGACTATTCTATTAGGCTCCAAATATTGAAGAGTGGTTCTTTCGGTTCTGCTATAAGGTTTCTGATTCGTTAGGTTTTTTCTTCCACATAGAAACAGATTACATCTCCTTTTTTGAGCATTGAATCAATCTCTTCGGGTTTTTTCTGGTCAAGATTGAATCTTTGCGGTATGATGAAATTGACCATGTGTTTTTGAGAAATCTTCTCGAATATACCGTTCCATTCGTGCTAACATGCACCCTCAATAATGTGATTTACATAGATTTTGAACCGCTTTTGGGATTGTTGAAAAAAGGAGATTTCGTTGGCTTCGTATTTAATCTGGTTTCTACGTTAATTCATGAAATTTTGCATTGTTTTTTTCGTGGTTCGAAAAATGAGCAAGAAATTCAAGACCTTCAGTATATGATTCTTGAAAAATTCTTAGGCGTAAGTCTACCCGACGAGATGAAAAAGGCAAAAGCCGATTACTATACAGCAGGAGATTAGAAAAAACAAGAGTTAATGTTTATAACATAACAGCATCAAATCTGAGCAGCATATATTTAGGCAACCGAGAAAAAGACGATTAGAACCGCTTTTCCAAATATGAGCCAAATATGAACTTTATGGCAGAACTCCAACCAAGAAATCAGCGATTTTTTGAGCAGAATTCGTTAATTCCTTGGTTAAGTTTTCACCTATTTCTGTGTCTTTTGGCTGTATGATCAGCATGAGAATCTTTGCGCGTATTGCCTTCTCCAGATAGGCACAGAAGACTTGAAGGGGAAGCATATGCGATGAAACAGCGGCTTTCATGTTTTCAGCAGGAGCTAACAATTGTGCGTTGCCAGGTTTCTCGCCAATAAGCCCTGAGTCTAGGATTAAAACGTGTGAGGGATGAAAATTAACTATTTGATCCATGTAGTCTTCGGGCATCGTTTCGGCTTCTATCAAAAGAACATTAGGTGAGACTTTGCTCTGCAAGAGTTTTACTATTTCAACACCTACGGCATCGTCTCTTCGCATGGTGTTACCGACGCCCACAACTACGACTTTTTCAGCCTGAGAAAGCCATGCTTTCAGCTTTTCCAATTGTCTTGCGTTTTTCATCGCTTTTCAGAATTAGCTTAACGCTTCACTGTTCTTATTAGGTTGTGGTTTGCGTCGTAGATATTGACTTCTAGCGGCATCTGTCCGATGGCGAAGTGTGTTGCGCAGCCCATGCACGGGTCATAAGCCCTAAATGCCATCTCCACCATGTTCAGTAAGCCTTCGGTGACGTTTCCGCCCTTGATTAAGCCTTTTGCCGCGTCGCGGATAGACATGTCGATGGCTGCTGAATTGTTCGTAGTGGCAACTATCAAGTTCACTTTCTCCACGAGTGCGTCCTTGTCGAGTTTGTAGTGATGAATTAATGTTCCCCTTGCTGCTTCCACAATGCCCACGCCTTCGCCTGGTTCGCCCACCTTGTTGCGCACGTTTTTGCTCGTTATCTCTGGGTCTTGGCTTAATTCTAAAGCCCGTTCAGTGGCGTACTGAAGCTCTATCAGTCGTGCCCAGTGGAAGGCTAAGGTGTTGTGGACTGGTTTGCCGTCCAAGGTAGAGTACATTTGCTTGTATTCTTCATTTGCCAAAGGTGTTGCCATACCATCGGAAGCGTTCAGTCGCCCAAGCGGACCAACACGGTAAACACCGCTCTGAGAACCGTCTACGAAGCCATGCCAGCCAATCTTCTTTAAGTATGGAAATTTCACGTACGACCAGGGTTCCACGTGTTCTTCGATGTAGTCCAAATACTGCGCAGGCTGAAACTTCGCAAATTCTTTGCCGCTCGGGTCTACTACACGTACATCGCCGTCGTAAAAGTTGACCTTATTGTTCTTGTCCACCAGCCCCATGTAGTAGGTTTTGTGCGTGTAAGGACCCTTAGTTATCAAATCCACATACTTCTCGTTCTTCAACACAATGTCATGAAAAATCTGCAGACTAAACTGGGCGAATTCGACACTTTCTTTAGCCATGTTCTCGATTTCTTTCCTATCCTCTTCGCTTAGTGGCTTGGAAATTCCACCAGGTAAACCGCAGACGGGATGCGTTGCCTTTCCGCCGATAATGGCTGTGATTTTCTGTCCATAAGCGCGATGTTTTATCACTTGTTTGCCAATGTCTAAGCCGACTTTGTTTATGACGCCTATAATGTTTCTCTCCGCAGGCGGTGCATCTGGACCGACGATGAAGTCGGGTCCGCCGAGGAAGTAAAAGTGTAATATGTGGTCGTAAATGTAATAGCCGCTGTACATGAGTTCTCTGAGTTTTTTGGCGGCAGAAGGCGGTTCAACGTGAAAAGCCGCATCTAAGGCTTTTGTCGCGGCAAAGTGATGCGCAACGGGACATACACCGCAGATTCTTGTGGTTAATTGTGGCATGTCTTCGGCTTTTCTTCCTTCGCAGAATTTTTCAAAACCTCTAAGCTCAGGAACAGCGAGATACGCGTTTTCCACCTCGCCCGCATCGTTTAAAAACAGGTCTATTTTTCCATGACCTTCAAGCCGTGTAATCGGGTCTATGCTTACCTTCTTCATTTCTTAATCACCTTTCTGCGCAGAATCGACGCGGGAAGCGAGTAACGATAAAAAGTGCCCACAGGATCTTTGATTTGCTTAATCAGTTTCTGCGAGTCATAATCTTCTTTCTTCTCTTCATCGACGCCCAGTATTGACGCCAAAGCACTCATCATAGCCGCACCCTGCTCAATCTCACCCGGGCAAGGTCCACCGCAACCTGTGCAAGGCATGTCCACCTTCAAACACTGCGCACCGCAGCCTGAACGGGTGGCTGGGCCGATGCAGATGATTCCCTGCTCGAGAAGACATTTCTCGGGTTCGGGCACTTTCTCGTAAACGCGAAAAATTTTTGAAATGATTTTCTTCTCTCTAGTTCGGGGACATTCGTCGCAGACTGATTTGTTTGGCGCTAGGACTGAGCCTTTAGGTGGCAGCTTGTTTGTGGCTATAGCCTCTACGGCTTTAGCTATCAAATCCACTGGTGGGGGACAACCTGGAAGATAATAGTCCACATCAACCGTCTGGTCCAACGTCTTGACGGTGTCATAAAGTTCAGGAATATGAATTTCGCCCTCCTTGACCTTAGTCGAAGTATTTGGAGTTATATGTTCGGGATTTTTCACTGAGGGACATTCGCTGTAGACTTTTTGGAAGATTTCCGCCTTATTATGCAGATTTGCGAGTCCTGGAATGCAGCCTTCTTGTGCACACGAGCCAAAAGCGACTAGGACTTTGGCTTTTTTACGCAGCAGTTTTGCCATTTCTTCATTTTCAGAGTTTCTTATGGCGCCGTTGAAGAAGACCACGTCGATGCTCTTGTCGGGCATGGCTTCGACGTCTTTGTATTTTATGTCCATGGCGACTGGCCAGAAGACTATGTCTGCCAAGCCTATGACGTCTAAGATTTTCTCGTTTATGTCTAACACTGCGATTTCGCAGCCGCCGCAACTTGCTGCCCAGTAGAAGCCGAATTTTAGTTTAGCCATTTCTTTCTGCATCTCCTAGGGATTTATGAGTGTTAATATTTTGGAAGCGTCCACTCTCAACTCTTTCAGCGCCAATTCTTCGGGGCTAAGCCCCATCGCTAAGCCTAAGAGTTGTGTGTAATGAAGCGCTGGTAATTCGAATTTCTTGTTGACAACGCGTTCTATTCTCGGCTGGTTCGTGTCAAACATCATGTGACAGAACGGACAAACTGTGATGACCGCCTGTGCGCCAGCTTCCTTCATGTTAGATAACTTTTCGCCCGTGAGGTTCATCGGAATATCCTGATTAATACCAATAATCGGTGCACCGCAGCATTGAGTTTCATTCTTATAATCCACAACTTTGGCGCCAGTTGCCCTGATAAGGTTTTTTAGGATCTGCGGGTTTTCTGGGTCGTCGAAGCCTATGTACTTTATTGGGCGTAGAACGTGGCAGCCGCTATGCTCCACAACGCATAGATTCTTCAGAGGTTTCTTTACAGCCGCCTTGAGTTTATCGAAGCCAACGTCTTCAGCTAAAGTCTGCATGATGTGTTTGACTTCGATTGTACCCTTGAATTCCAAATTGATTTCCTTCAAGAAATGATTAACTTCTTCCCGTACTTTTTTGTCCTCTTTCAATGTCTTATTTACCTTGCGCAGAGTACCCGCACAGCCTGGGCAAAGTGCGATGATGTTTGCGCCTTTCTGTTCCGCCATGCATAAGTTTCGCGCCGCAAGTGCAAGCATGGCTTCGTGACTCACGGGGTCTATTGGCAGTCCGCAGCAGTTGAACTCGGGCATCTCAACGAGTTCTAACCCTAGTCCTGTGAGGACTTTTCTCGCCGAAATCTCATAAGCGCCTTCACGATAAGGTATGGCGCAGCCTAGGAAGAGCACGTATTTGTTGCTTTTCTTTTCCTCTTTCTTCTCCGCCATTTTAGCTGCTACCTCCTCTGCTCGTTTCGAGAACTTTGGTGAAACCTGTGACTTTGAACAGTTTTTCAATGTCTGGAATGTTGCCTTTCGGTAAAGGCGGCAGGGCTGTTTCTTCGCGTTTCTTTATTCGCATATCAGGAATCTTGTAAGCATACCCTGTCTGTAGAATCGCTGAAGCTAACTCCTTAAAGACAAGAGGCATAGTACCTTCTTTAACCGCCATGTTTCGCAAAGCCCTTAACACGCTTGAGATTTCTACGTCTTGCGGGCAATGGTCAACACACGTATAGCAGGCAGCGCAGAGCCATATTGTGTCGCTTTTGAGCACCTGGTCTTTCATGCCCAACTGTGCCATGCGGAGTATCTTACGCGGTCTGTACGATTCATTATACCGCGAAATTGGGCAGTCTGCCGTGCAAGTGCCACACTGGAAGCACAACATAAGCCTCTCAGCACCAGGCACCTTCTTCAGTTCGTACTTGAAACGTGCACTCTCTGGAGTGATTCTTAGCACGGTTTTCTTATCCGTCTCCTGAGATTCCACGCATTTGGGTTGCATTTCCGTTTTTACCTCTTCTACAGGTTTTATTTCCTCTTTAGGTTCTGTTTTTTTCTTTTTGCGAGTTTGAGGCATTCCTTAAGCTTCCTTCGTCTTTAACGGGCTGGGACCGAGTTTCTTAAGTTGTTCCGTCATATCCTTAATAACCGTTGCGAATTTGTCGCCCTCTGATGCTGAGACCCATTCTAAGCGCAGTCTTTCAGGCTCTAAGCCAAATTGTTCAAGTACTTTCTTCAGGAGTTGGATTCTTCGTTGGGCTTTGAAGTTGCCGCTTAAGTAGTGACAGTCAGAAGGCAGATGGCATCCAGCGACTAACACTCCATCAGCGCCGTTTTTGAAGGCTTCGAGCACAAACGCGGGGTCAACTCTTCCGCTACACATGACACGAATTATGCGGATGTTCGGCGGGTACTGAATCCTGCTTACTCCTGCCAAGTCGGCGCCTGCGTAACTGCACCAGTTGCAGAGGAAGCCGACGATTTTTGGTTCGAATTCTGTTTTTTGCGTTGTCATGCTTTCACCTCGACTAGCGCGGCTTTAACCTGCGCAAGTATCTCTTCGTTCGTGAAGTGTCCCAGGGTGATGGCTTTTGTTGGACACGCCGTGCCGCAGACGCCGCAGCCTTTGCAGAGGGCTTCAATCACGTGTGCCTTAAGCTTGCCTTCCTTCTCCTTCATCTCAATCGCACCGTATGGACAGAGGGCTTCACAAATCCTACAACTGCTACATAAATCTTCGTTCACGTTGGCGATTATGCCCTCCATTTCAAGCGTCTTCTTAGACAGTATAGTTGTGGCTCTCGCAGCAGCAGCACAAGCTTGAGCTATGCTTTCGTCGATATACTTTGGTGAATGTGCCATGCCGCAGAGAAAGACGCCTTCGGTTGCAAAGTCCACGGGGCGAAGTTTCATGTGAGCCTCTAAGAAGAAGCCTTCCTTAATCAGTGGGACTTTGAGCATTTCGGCTATGCGTTTGTTGTCTGGGTTTGGTATTGTGGCTGCACTTAAGACTACCAAGTCAGGCTGGATTTCGATTTCTTCTTTCAGCACTGGCTCCCAAAGTTTTACTTTTAGCTGTCCGTTCTCGTTGGCGACTTGTGGCTTTCTCTGGTCATCATAATTTATGAATAAAACTCCTTTCTCAGCCGCGTCTCTGTAGTAGTCTTCCTTGAAACCATAAGTTCTGATGTCTTTGTACAGTACGAAAACCTCAGTGTCGGGACTTGTGTCCTTGATTCTCAACGCGTTCTTGATGGCTTGTCCACAGCAGATTCTCGCACAATTCGGTCTTTCCTCGGTTCTGGCACCGACGCATTGAATCATGACAACGCTCTTGGCTTTGAAGTTGCCTTCGCTTATTTCTTCTTCCAACTCGTGCTGCGTCAGTACGCGTGGGTCTTTGTTGTAAAGGTATTCTGTAGGCTGATACTCAACCGCACCCGTGGCTACAATGACTATTCCATGCTCAACCTCTTTCAAATCGCTGCCTTGCTTAATCTTAGCCTTAAAGTTGCCAACGAAACCTGAAATTTCAGCCATTTCCGTATTCAAGTAAACGTGTATCTTGCCATTCGCCATAACTTCGTTGACTAACGCGTCAAGCCTCTCTTTCGGATTCTCGCCCTCGAGCAGGTAATGCAATGTGCGTAAATGTCCGCCCAATTCCTTATCTTTTTCAACCAGATGCACATCGAAGCCTTGTTTGGCAATTTCTAAAGCTGCGGTCATACCTGAAACGCCGCCGCCAATAACCAAGCCCACTTGGGTCACACCAATCAGCGGTTTTTCCAACGGTTTCAGAAGCCTCGCCTTAGCCACAATCGACCTAACCAAGTCTTTGGCTTTTTCAGTGGCTTTCTCTGGTTCATGCATGTGCACCCAACTACACTGATCGCGGATGTTCGTCATCTCAAACAGGTACGGGTTCAGCCCTGCTTCGTGCACGGTTTCTCTGAACAATGGCTCGTGTGTTCTCGGGGTGCACGAGGCTACGATGACGCGGTTAAGGTTGTTCGCCTTGATTTTCTCCAGAATGAGCTTCTGCGTGTCCTGCGAGCACGTGTAAAGGTTGGCTTCGGCATAAACTACGTAAGGCAAAGTCTTAGCGTACTCAACCAGTTTGGGAACATTCACCACTCCGCCTATGTTGATGCCACAATGACAAACAAAAACACCGATGCGTGGCTCCTCCTTACTCACATCTCGTTCTGGCGGATACTGCTTTGCGGTTACCTGCGTGCCTCTT
>Ga0315268_10000751_pt1 | contig 37823 bp, 36 predicted proteins | sample C1_top_MG_FD_204535 | JGI IMG/M metagenome (GOLD analysis project Ga0315268, IMG submission 204535) | Sediment microbial communities from Yellowstone Lake, YNP, Wyoming, USA - C1_top | ecosystem: Environmental > Aquatic > Freshwater > Lake > Sediment | place: USA: Wyoming | collected 2017-08-01
AAACCGAGACCAACCAGAAAGTTCTGATTGATGACCCGCCGGGTCTCTCGCGAAAGCTGCACGAGAAAGGGGACCCGGCGAAGGTCATTATTCATGAGCGCGATCGTGGCGCTGTGGATGGCCACCTCGCTGCCGGCGGCGCCCATCGCAATGCCGAGGTCGCCCGCCGCCAAAGCCGGGGCGTCATTTACGCCGTCGCCCACGACCGCGACGCGGTAGCCCCGGGCGCGGAGCTGGCGCACGAAGTCCACCTTGTGCTGCGGCAGGCAATCGCCCATGACCTCTGCGCACCCCACTTCGCGGCCCACACGATCGGCCACTGGTTGACGGTCGCCGCTCACCATTGCGACGTGGCAGGCGCCAACTTCCTTTAGGGCGGCCAAGGAGTCCCTGGCTTCGTTGCGGGTCTGGTCCTGCAAGCCCACCCAGCCCAGGCAACGATCGTTGCGCGCCACGAAGATCAGGCTCCAGCCTTCGGTTTCGTCAAGGTCAACGGACTTCACGAAGCCGCCGTCCACACCATTATCCTGGAGCCACTGCGCGCGGCCAATCACCACGCGGGCGCCGTCCAGCAGCGCCTTGACTCCGCGCCCGGCGGTTTCAACGAACCCGGCTGGTTGGAGGAGCGGGATGCCGGCTTCCGCAGCCAGTTGCACCAGCGCTTTGCCTGTGGGGTGATTGCTGAATTGCTCCGCCGAAGCGGCCACGCGGAGCAGTTCCGCCGGTGTCGTTTCCCCCAAAGGGGCCAGTCGGCTGACGGCCAATCGGCCCGTGGTCAGCGTGCCGGTTTTGTCGAAGACGAAGGCGTTGATCTTGGCCGCCAGTTCAATGTCGGCCACGTTCTTGATGAGGATGCCCAGGCGGGCGGCAGCCGACAGGGCCGCCACCATGGCGGTCGGTGTGGCCAGCACAAACGCGCACGGACAGGAGACGATGAACACGGCCACGACCCGGCTCAAGTCGTGGGTGAACGCCCACACCAGCGCGCCCAAGGTCAGGACGAGCGGCGTGTAAAAGCCCATGTATTGGTCAATGATGCGCGTGATGGGCAGCTTGGTCTTTTCCGCCGCCAGGATGAGGTCGCGCACGCGACCCAGTGTGGTGTCCCGCCCGGCTTTGCTAACCCGCACTTCCAGCACGCCGGTCAGGTTGACGGTGCCCGCGAACACCTCGTCGCCAGTGTCTTTGTCCACAGCCAGAGACTCGCCGGTGATGTTGGCCTCGTTGAAGGAACCCTGTCCGCTCACAATCACGCCGTCGGCCGCGACGTTGTCTCCGGGCCGCAAGCGGATGAGATCTCCCACGGCCAGGGCTTGGACGGCCACTTCTTCCTCCCTGGAACTGGTGATGCGCCGGGCTTTGGTCGGGGCGAGCTTGATCAGGGAATGGATGGATGCCTGTGCGCCCTCGGCGGTGCGGGTTTCGATGATTTGCCCCAGCAACATGAAAAACGAAACAACGCCAGCTTCCTGGCAGTGCTCCGAAGCCAAGAGGGCGAGAATAGCCAGGGCCACCAACGTGTTGGTACTCAACAAGCCGCCGCGCAGGTCCTTGAAGGCAAGCCAGAGGATGGGGCCGCCGAGGATCAGCGCTCCGATCATCGCGCTGAGGGCGGGGACAAGACTGCTGCCCGGAAAACACCACTCAACCAGGAACGAGTTGAAGACGAACAGGACACCGATGGTGGTCTGCACGAGTTGCCCCCGCACGTGCGAGTGGGGTTGGCCACCAGCACACGCGGCATCGTGTGTGTGCTCGTGCAGGCGCCCGGCGTGGGAAGTGACTCGCATGGGCTCACCTTCGGCCGGGCGGCAAGGTGACTTTGGCAGGTGGCGCGGCTTCCGCGAGAATGGATGGAATCATCTTCACAGTGGCAAAGTGGACGCTGAGGCGGAAGAGGCCGGGCGCCGGGCAGTCGCCCCCGATAGCCGCCTCGCCACCACGGTCCGGCCGCCGACGACCTTGTCACCCGGCTTGACGGTGATTTGAGTCGAGAGCGGCAAATACAAGTCGCAGCGCGAGCCGAAGTGGATCAAGCCGAGCCGCTGGCCGCGCGCGACGGAATCCCCTTCGTTGACCCAGGCGACAACGCGGCGCGCGATGAAGCCGGCGATTTGCCGCACGGCCACCCGCTCGCCGGGCGCTTCCAGGGACTCGATGCCGATGAGCTGGTTTTCGTTGTGCTGGGCGGACTTTGTCCGCATCGCGTTGAGGAATTGCCCCGGCTGATGCCGCACCAAGACGACTCTCCCGGCGACCGGGGCGTTCTGCACGTGCACGTCGAACACGGAAAGAAACACCGACACGCGGCGGCACGCGCCGCCCATGAACTCCGGCTCGGTGGTTTCGTCCACCACGTCCACCAAGCCATGTGCCGGCGATATGATGGCCTCCCGATCTTGCGGCGCAACCGGCGTCGGGTCGCGAAAGAAGTAGAGGACGAAACCAGTGAAGAGGAGCCACAAGCTGGCGGCTGCGACCACGACGGGAAGGAAGGCTGACGGTCGCCAAAGCGCCAGCAGTCCGCCGCCCGCGCCGCACAGCAACCAGACCAGTGCGCGCTGGCTGAGGCGCTTTGCGGTTGGCGCCGCTTGGGAGTAGCTGCTCATGCCGATCGCAGTCATTTGCCAGGACGGTCGCCTGCCGTTATCAGCCAAGCCACTGGCAGGACTTCAGTGACGCTCATGGGATGGGCGTTAAGGTTGAAGGTTGTTTTTGGCGGCACCAAGGTTTCTTGTTCCAGTCCCGTCCCCATTTCCTGTTCCAGCGCCGTCCGCAGCAGCCCGGCATCTGAAACTCCGGCGCCTCCAGCGTTCCCGTTCGATAGGCGTGAACCACCGCCTCGACACCGCCGCAGATTTGGGGCACCACGCGGATGCCGGCATGGACTAGCGCGGCCTGGAGCAGTTGCGAAATGGCCCCGCAAATCAGGACGTCCACGCCCAATTCAGTGAGGATCCGGGCAATGCCCGCCGGCTGCGCCTCAGCGAGCGTGACCTCTCTGCGGTCCAGCTCGGCATGACCTCTCATGCGGACCACGGTCAGCCGAGCGGCCACGTCGAAGAGCGGCGAGACGCGGCCCTGGCAGTTGGGAATCCCAATTACCACGCCGGGGACAAATGCGAGTTCCGTGCCAGATTGCCGTGACGGGCAAAAGGCGGTGAAAGCGTTGGAGATTGCGGCCCCGCGGCAGGGTCGAGTGCTGTTGCCGCCGTTCCAAGCGTTGCAAAACGCCACACGGCAAACGAAGCGGCAATGGCAAAGCGCAAGCCTGCCCCGGCGGCTCCACGGGGCCAATGCTCTGGCCTCGCGCTCCAGCACTCAGCTTCGTCGCGGGCGTTCAAAGCGGTCATCAGCCAGGACGGACTGGCCGCCCTTGTTTTGGAGCCAGCCAACGCGCGGGGCCTCGAAGCAGTCAAAGGCCGGCACATACGGTTTGAGGTCGAGCAGCGGCGTATCGTCCAGGATGTCCACCTCGCCGATGCGGAGCCGGCCGCCCTCCATCCCCAGCAACCGCACGCAGGATAGCCCGAGCGGATTAGGCCGGCAGGGCGAGCGCGTGGCGAACACGCCGTGCGCGCAGTGGTCCAGGAACGGCGTGACGACTAACTGGCCCGGCGCGGCACGGTCAAACCAATAGAGCAACCAGATCCGCTCAAAGCCGTCCAAGTCCTGCAACGCCGGGACGAATTCCGGAAACACCTCAACCGAACCTTCCGCGCCTTTGGCCATGGCGCTTTGAATGGGGGTTGTAGAGGCTTCCCGAAAAGGAGAATGGATGACGCCGATGGGTTTCAGGAGGCACTTCGCGGCAACTGTGGCCTGGGAGTTCTTGTTCATGGGGCTGAGGGGCTGGGCCGGCAAGGAGCGGGCACTGCTCCCATCACGCGAGAGGCCGAGTATCCCGGCGGCTTTGTCAACCGCGCACTGAATGTTCTCGGCGGTGACCGGACTCTGGCCTTTGAACAATCCCGCCTCGCTCAAGTCGAAGTGCAGGAAGCGGCGGAGACCCGCGTGCTCGAAGGTGCGGCGGGCGCAAGCCTTCGGACAGCCATCCATCAACAACACGCAATCGGCAAGGCCGGCGTTGAACAGGATGTCCTCGTCCCGGGCGCCAATGCTGGCCAGGCAGGACATGGCGGCGAGACCTTGCCGGTCCAATTGCCGCGCGGCGCGGTCGGTCAGTTCCCCCACGTCCGCGGCGCCAGAGCAGACAAACACCAAATTGACGTTCTTCTTCTTAGTCATGGGATTCAAAGAACTTGCCAAGCGCAGTCGCTTTTACCTGGCCGTTCTGCCACAGTTCCGCCCGCAGGAGATGGAGCGGTGCGTGGGAGTCCGCCAGCCATGCGCGGACGGTCAGGCGCTCCTTCACGGCTACGGGATGGCGAAAGCGCACGGTCAACTCGGCGGTGAGCGCGCGGCACCCGTGCGCAAAGAGGCAGTGGGTCATGGCTCCGTCCAGCAGCGCGGCAATCATACCGCCGTGAAGCTGGTCGGCGTAACCTTCCAGGGCTTCGCCGCCAGCGAATTCGGCTGCAACGCTGGCATCGGGCATCACCACGCATTCAAGTCCCAGGCCCAGCGGGTTGGCAGCGCCGCACACCACACAGCGCGGATGAGCGTGGGCACGGAGCGTAGCCAGTTGCTTGGCGTTCGGTTTGGACAGCCGTTTCATGGAGCTTCTGTTTCGTGTCGCGGACTACTCCGACCGGGGTGCTCATCGACTCCTTCTGCTCCTTGACCGTGCCCGAGACGTAATAGGGCAGGCCGCACCCTGCGTAAGAAAGAAACTCGCCTCTTTCCAGAACGGTGACTTCGGCCCCCGGATTGAGACGCATGATTTTGGCGGCAACCTTGGGGCCGGCCACGACGCCTCCAATGATAAGAACTTTGAAAGCCATGTGGATTACTTGGTTGCTTCCAGCGCGGCCAACAGTACGGACTCCATTTGCACGCCGACAAATTGGCGCGCGACCTTGCCTTCTTTGAACAGGAGCAGCGTCGGGATGCTGGTGATGCCGTAGCGTCCTGCCAGATTCGGGGCGTCGTCCACATTGAGTTTGGCCACAACCGCCTGGCCGGCCACGCGGCCGGCGACCGCTTCCAGGATCGGGAGCTGCATTTTGCAGGGGCCGCACCACGGCGCCCAGAAATCCACCAGCACGGGGCTGGCGGCGTTCAGCACTTGGGCGTCAAAATTACTTTCAGAGAGTTCAACAATGTTCTTCATGTTTTGTTGGCTGAGATTGAGCCGCGAACGGCGCAAAGGTTTCAAATCCTTCGCCTACGACTTGGCCGCCGCCGGCAGACTCAGCTTCTCTTTGGGCAGCTTCTTGAACGTCATGAACCAGTCGAGCGCATAGGCGTCCGGAGCGGGCTTGTCCATCCGTTCCTTGGCCACGCCGCAGGAACCGGGCGGAGGCACGATCACGTCATCGCCGGGCTGCCAGTCGGCGGGGGTGGCGCAACCGTGCGCGTCGCTGGTTTGCAGCGCGATCAGGAGGCGCTTGATTTCCGGGAAATTGCGCCCGTTCGAGAGCGGATAAAAGAGAACGGCGCGAATCTTCGCCTTGGGGTCAATGAGGAAGACCGCCCGCACGGCTTGGGTGTCGCTGGCGCCGGGTTGGACCATGCCATAGGTCTTGGCCACGTCCATCTTCACGTCGGCGATGAGCGGGAAAGTCACCTCCACGTTGGCCATCTGCTTGTATTTGATCTTCTCCTTGATGGTCCGCAGCCAGGCGATGTGAGCGTAGTGGCTGTCAATGGACAAACCGACCAGTTCGCAGTTCAGCGCCTTGAACTCCGGCATCATCGTGGCGAAGGTCATGAACTCGGTGGTGCAGACCGGCGTAAAGTCGGCCGGATGGCTGAAGAGGATGACCCATTTCCCTTGGTAGTCGTCGGGGAACTTGATAGGGCCTTGGGTGGTGTGCGCCGTGAACGCGGGCGCTTCCTCGCCAATCAGCGGGATGCGGGCCGGCGTCGGAGTTGCCGGGGCGAGTACAGTTTCGACGGATACTGGGGCCGGGGCGGCGGCTTGTTTGGGGGATGTTGTTGCTTTGGTCATAATGATCTTTCGGTTGAGGTTTTGCAGTCTGCGGAATGATTCGGCAAATTGCCTGGGCCGCGCCTCACGTTTTTTGGGTGAACGCTTCCAGGGATTCGAGGCCGACGGGAACGCGCGTGCAAGCAAGACCGCCTTGCATCCGGCTTGGCGCCGCCTGAGCGCACGGCTGCGCCAGCTCGTTGTGCCACAGCACCAGGCTGCCGGGCGTACAGCGGAGGGCCGCGGCGAGGACGGCGCATTTGACTATCAGCAAGAAGAAGATCGGTTTGGCAACGCCCGCCAAGCTCTCATAGTTGCCCTGACCCTTGGCGATGACGAGATCCGCCGCCTCAAACTGCTCGCGGAATTGCGGCGAACAGTCTGCGAGAATTGTGCCCGGCGCATCGGAGCCGTTCGAGATGATCTGGCAAAGGTCAGTCAAATTGGCCGATCGGGCGTCGGCCAGGGTCGCGTCATTGAGAACCGGGGCGCCGCGCACGGCAAGGGCGGAGTTGCCAAGGGGCAATTGCGCGAGCAGGTCGCGGTCGAAAACAATCTCGCCCGCGTTGTCAGCCAGGTAGAGGATGTTCCGGGCGTGCCGAATCGCCTCAGCGAACTCGGCCACCGAGCCCAGCAGCGGCGCCGCCAGCGCGTCTTCAAAGGCCGCCGGCACGGCGTCGTCGCTCAACTGGGTCTTGGCCCCGGCATCCAACAGATTGCCGACGATTGCCATCCGGACAGCGGCTTCCAGGGGAGGATAAACTTCCCGGAACCGGCGGCGCCACACCGGATAGAGTTCGGCGGCCCGCTGGTTCAGTCGTTCCTTGACCGAGGCGTAAGGATCGGGACAGCGGGTGACTCGGCGGATGAGACGATGAACCTGTTGGCCAAGGACGGGCGGCGGGCGATGCCAGTCCAGACGCGCCACCAGTCGCAGTGCCCGCCGCAGGGCGTCCTCCCGCAGGGCGGGCTGGGGGGCCGCCAGCGCCAGCGCCTCCTGCGCCTGGCGAACCAGACAGGAGACGCACTCGAGGTGCGGCGCCGACGCGGGGACCGGAATCCGGTTGTTCCTGTTGTTTGCGGATTCCTTCACTCGAATCTCAGAGCGCATACGCCACGGCAGCCAGCGCATGAATCCGGGTGGTGTCAAACAACGGCACGCGGCTATCTTCAGCACCGACGAGGAGTCCCAGTTCCGTGCATCCCAGGATAATGCCTTCGGCGCCTCGCTGGGCCAGTTGGTCCATGATCCGAGCAAACTGGGCTTTTGATTCGGGCTGGACCTGGCCGACGCACAACTCGTCGTAGATGACCCGATGCGCCAGCTCCTGGTCATTGGGATTCGGGACCAATACCTCCAGGCCGAATTGACGAACCAGGCGTCCCTGGTAGAAGTCCTCCTCCATCGTAACGCGGGTGCCCAGCAAACCGACCCGCCGAATGCCAGCTTGCCGCACGGTTTCGGCGGTGGCGTCGGCGATGTGCAACAGCGGGATGTGGAGACTGGCCTGTACTGCGTCCGCCACCTTGTGCATGGTGTTGGTGCACAGGAGCACAAAGTCGGCGCCGGCTCTTTCCACGCTCTGAGCCGCCGCGACAAGAAGCTGCGCCGCTTCCGGCCATCGCCCCGGGTGCTGGAGCGCCTCGACTTCGGCAAAGTCAACCGAGCAGAGGACGCATTTAGCGGAATGCAGGCCGCCCAGTTTCTCTTTCACCGCTGTGTTAATAAGGCGGTAATATGAGACAGTGGACTCCCAACTCATTCCGCCAATCAGGCCGATGGTTTTCATGACGCAAAATCAGTTCAGTTGGATGCACCGGCAGCGCCGGGCGAGCCAGTCGCGCATTCCCGCTATGTTGGCCGATAGTCATGCCCGCCTGCAATCCGCGAGCAAGCCCTGCAGCCGCGCCTTGGAGTTCAATCACGGTTTACATGGGCACGTTTTCCCACATTGCACTCACATGCCGGGCCACGAGTGCGGGAAAGGTCCACAGGTGAAGCGATGCCTCCAGAAAGGCGCCGGGCGAGGCACGCTGGGCACGAATCGGCCGGCGGCAGGTTTAGTGGTCACAGACGTTCTGTCCGAGTTGGAGAGTTCCGCCGAGGTAGGCCGAGACAATGGCCTCCGCCGCCTCGGTGGGCGCCCCGGCCAACACGCGCACACCTTGTTGCGCGAACAACTCGACAGCCCGGTGGCCAATCCCGCCGACAATCACCATCTGGACACCGCGTGCAGCCAGCCAACCCGGCAACAGGCCCGGCTGGTGTGGCGGCGCTTCCAACTCCTGGCGCTGCTTGATCGCTCGAGTTTGGGGGTCCACGTCGAAGAGGGCAAAACGTTCACAATGTCCAAAGTGTGGGGACAGTTGTCCGTTAGTTACAGGAATAGCGATTCGCATAATGTTACTTGTTTTCACGCTGGTGTTGATTTCGTCGGTTGCTTGCGTTGACGGCGCTGCGGAAAGATGAGCTTTTCGATTCAGGTAGTCCTCGCAGGCCGCTCGGAGCGTGTTTGCAGCCAGCAGAGCGCAATGCTGGCCATCGGCGGGGAGCTCACCCAGGGCGTCGAGGACCCGCTGCTGGGTGAGCTGGCGCGCCGCTGTGATAGTTTGGCCTTCGGCCAGGCGGGTCGTCATGCTGCCGGCGGCGTGCGAGGCCATGCAGCCATTGGTGACGAAGGACACTGCCTGCACCTGCTCGTCTCGCACCCGCAGCCAGAACTCCATGGTATCGCCGCAAGGGCCAGTGATGCAGGCGTGACCGTTGAAGTCCTCCAAGGCGCCAAGATTCGCCGGGTGGCGGGCATGTTCAAAGGCGACCGGCGAAAAGCCGTGTGGAACCGCGTCGCCCTCGCCGCGGCCTTCCACAACTGGATTCGTCGAATCCGAACCATGGACCGCGACCGGCTCCTCCACGCTGGATTGCCCGGTTGGCCCAGCAGGAGAACCTTCAGGTTCAGCGACGGCGATCTGGCGCACGATCTCGGCAAACACCTTCGCGGACTGGCTCTCCGCCAGGTCCAGCACAAACGGCCTGCCGCAATCGCCCCCAGCGACAATCTGCGGCTCGAAGGGGATCCGGCCCAGGAAAGGAACCTGCATTTCTTCGGCGAGTCGTTGGCCGCCGCCGCTGGAGAAGAGTGGGATCGGCTGGCCGCAGTGCGGGCAGTTGAGGCCACTCATGTTTTCAACGACGCCGGCCACGGGCAGCGCAAGCTGGCGGCAGAACGTGATCGAGCGGCGCACGTCGGCCACTGCCAATGCCTGCGGGGTGGTGACGATGAGTGCTCTGGCTGGCTGGCCGATCAGTTGCGCGATGGCCAACGGTTCGTCTCCCGTGCCGGGGGGCGAATCCACCACCAGGTAATCCAGCGGGCCCCAGTTCACATCCCGGAGAAACTGCTGGATGATATTGTATTTCATCGGCCCGCGCCAGATCACTGCATCCTCAAGCTTCTGCAACAGGAAACCGATGGAGATCACCTTCAGGTTTTCTGAGAACGCGAGGGGACAAATGCCATTGGCGTCTGCGCCAAGCTGCGCGCCTTCCAGCCCGAGCAGTTTCGGAATGCTCGGCCCGTGAATGTCCACGTCCAGCAGTCCGACCCTGTGACCTTGACTGGCCAGTGCCAAGGCCAGGTTGACCGCCACAGTGCTCTTACCCACGCCGCCTTTGCCCGACAGAACCATCAGGCGGCGCCGGATCTGGCGCAGGCGATTCTGCAGGACAGGATCATCCTTCGCCATCGCCTGCGGCGAAGGCGGGCGTGAAGAACAGCCCTGCTCAGCACTCATGAGGATACGCGATGGTTGGACAAGCGCGTGGGAGTCAGACGCGGCCAGAGACACTCCCACAAGTCGCGAATGTCCGCTGCGATCCCAGCCTTAGGATCGTGTTCCACGACTGTCTGACGATGGACTTGCGCCTGGCTGACGTTTGGGTCGTAACGAACACGGCCTACGACCGGCAGGCGACTTTCGCTGGCGCGCGCTTCAATCTGCTGAGTCAACGACTCATTCAGGTCCCATTTGTTGATGCAGAGCACCGATTCCACGCCGAAGTGCCGACAGAGATGGAAGACGCGTTCCAGATCATGCAGGCTGCTGCGCGTGGGCTCGGCCACAATCAGCGCCACGTCGGCGCCGGTCAGTGAAGCGATCACTGGACAGCCAAGGCCGGGTGATCCATCGCTGAGGATCAACTGCCCGTTGCGTCCCGCCAGATCTTTGGCCCGCCGTCGCAATTCATGCACCAGTTTGCCCGAATTGCCTGCCGCAGCCTTGAGGCGCGCATGAACCATCGAACCGCAGCGGGTTTCGGAGACGAACCATTGACCGGCTTCGGCCGGCGCGAATTCGATGGCCTGCTCGGCGCAGAAGCGGGCGCAGACGCCACAGCCCTCACAGGCGACCGGGTCGATCCGGTAGGTCTTGGGGATGCGACCGTTGCCAGGGCCGTCGAAATACACCGCCTCGAATCGGCAGAGTTCCTCGCACTTGCCGCAGGCCACACAATGGCCAGGCTTGATCGTTGCCTTCTGCCCGCCGATAAACGTTGATCGCTCGACCACTTTGGGGTCGAAAAGCACGTGCAGGTCAGGCGCGTCCACGTCGCAATCCGCCAGCACCACCGGCCGCGCCAAGGCCGCGAACGATGCCAGCAAGGACGTCTTGCCCGTGCCCCCTTTCCCGCTGATGACGACTAGCTCTGGCATGGTGAGTGGACCGGGTTACTTGCTCCGGGAATCGCCGGCGACGTTGGGGCGGGGTATCGGACTTTTCGGACGAAAGGACAGGAAGCACACCGGCGGATTGCGATGCGCGTCTGCCGCGGGTGCTGGCGTCGGAGCCGGCTGCGGAATCCTGCATTCAGTCTCCAACTCCGCTCGCCACGACTCTGAAAGGGACCCGCCGTTGGCTGCGCGCAAAACTCCGCGGAGCAAGTCAGCGAACCTTCGGCGATAGCCGGGCACGGCCTCGGCAGCCAGGCTGCCTTCAGAGTAAGCTTCCGCGACGGCCAGGTCGTCAGGAATTTGTGCCAGAACAGGGATTCGCGCTTGCTGGCAGAACTGGCGCACCTCCGTCCAGCCAGCCACGGCGCGGTTGATCACCACGCCGCAACTGAGCCTTAAGGTTCCTGCCAGCTCCACGGCCAGGCGCAGATCGTGCAGGCCGAAGGGCGTAGGTTCAGTCACCAGCACCAGGAAGTCGCTCCCGCGCATCGTCTCGACTACGGGACAGGAGGTTCCAGCGGGGGCATCGAGCAGCACCAAATCGGCGGGCGGGAGGGCTGCTTTCACCGCGCGGATGACCGGTGGACTCTGGGCCTCACCGACCCGGAGAACACCTTGACAGAAAACCATCTGGCCCGCGCGGCCTGGTTGGACCCGCCCGATCTCCCGCAACGTTTCCGTGATGGCCTCTTGCGGACAAACCAACCGGCAGCCGCCACAGGCATGGCACAATTCCGGATAGACCAAGGTTTGCGTTCCGACGCAGACAATGGCGTTGAATTGACAGAACTCCGCACACTGGCCACAGGCGCGACAGCGTTGGGCGTCCACTTGCGGCACGGCCTTGGTAACCGGGTAGTCGGCCGCGATTACGGGTTTGAGAAACAGGTGGCCGTTCGGCTCTTCCACGTCGCAATCGGCGTAGACCACTCCCACTCCGGCCAGTGCCGCCACATAGGCCAGGTTCGTGGCGACGGTCGTTTTGCCGGTGCCACCTTTGCCGCTGGCAATGGCGACTCTCACTTGGCAGGCCCCGCCTCGGCGGGCGCCTCCGCGGCTGCAATCTGTTGCTTCAACTCGGCCAGCTCGGTTTCCAGAGATTGCTGTTGCTGCTTCAGCCAAGTCAGTTCCTCGGACTGGCTGGCCACACCCGGGCCGGCTCCGCCCTCAAACCACCGGCGGAAGAAGCGGCCCCAGGGCCAAGCCATTGCCGCGCGTTGCCAGCCGGTCAGGCCGGTGGCACGAAACCAGCAGCGGCGGCGCCAACGACCGCCGCCGCCGCCGCCGCGACCTCTTCCACCCCCCCAGCCGAAGCCGCCCCCCCGGCCGGGAGGCCCTCCCGGCGCGTTGGCGTATCCGGGCACATCATAACCCGCGCAGAACCCGGCGGCGCGGCCTGTCCTGGGCCCTTGTCCCAAGGGCCCCATTTGATTTCCACCTGGCATAGTCTTCGTTCCTTTCTCTGGCGCTTGCAGCGCCCTATTCATTGTTTGTGACTGATTCTTGCTGTGCCGCGCCGGCGTCATCCACGCGGCCCTTGACCGGTCCGCGATTTCCTCACCAGCGGCCCGAGACACTGGGTCCGGCGGCCGGCGCCAACCGTCCCGCTTGAAATTGTTGGAGGACCTCTTTGACGCTTCCTTGAACATTCTGATAGATGGCAATCTTCCCCGCCCGCAGGGCGTCGAAGGCCTTGGGTCCCACGTGCCCGGTCAACACCGCCTCGACACCCAGGGCGGCTAACCGTTGCGCCGTCTGTGGCCCGGCGCCCTGGAGCGCATTGACACCGGCGGCGTTATCCACCGTCTGCACGCTCGCGGCCTCGGTGTCCACGACGAGGAAATACCGGGCCCGGCCAAAACGCGGGTCCACCGGGGCGTCCAACGTTGCTCCTTCTGCACTGATGGCTACTTTCATTTCGTCTGAACTGTGTTCCTGGTTGATGCTCACCGGCATTGCCGGCCCCCGCCGCTGAGTCAGTGTCACGCAATTTCGGTGCCAGAGCGGATTCCTCCGCCCGGGGGCGAATCCGCCTTGAAAACAGGGCCGGCGATGGGGGCACCCGAAACCGTCAGTTGCAGAAAGCCATGCGGCGGCTCCGCAGGCATCGCAAACTGCAAGCCTGCCCATCGCTCGCTTAGAACCCTTCTTCGCCGGGCTGGGACCCCGACGAAATGGCGCGATAGTACACTTGGCCAGCGTGACGGGACGAGGTAATCGCTCCTTGGGTGACCAATCGTTCCAGCCGCTTGAGAACCTCCAGCCGATTCAATCCCAGGCCCTGCGCCACGTCGTCCGCCGTGCAAGGGCGCCGCCGCAACAGGTCCAAGACGGTGTCGGCGCTTGACTTCCGCGACTTGCGACACGGCCGGGAAGGGCGCTCGGCCACCACCTCGGCGGGAGGGTTGAACCGCCGCGCCAGACAGGCCAGCTCCTCCGGCCCTACCCGCATGGCGAAATCCTCGGCCGGCGGGCGCGCGACGGTGTTGAGTTGCACGCGGTCCGGCCGGATTTCTGTGGCCAAGGTCGCGATTCGATCCACGTCGGCAAGAATGGCCGTGTAGCCCGCCAGCAGGAACACCTCCAGCCAATACTGCCCGGTGAACTCGCGGCGGAACGCGATCAAGCCCTCCACCACCTGGTCAAACGAGAGGCTGGTGTGCGGCCGGTTGATGAAGCTGAATCTGGAGGCGTCGCCCGCGTCAAGCGAAGGCAGCACCACGTCGGCCAGGGCCAGTTCGGCGCGCACTTGCGGCTGCCAAAGCAACGAGCCGTTGGTCAACACCGCCACCGGCTCGTCGGTCATGGCTTGGATGTGCCCGATGATTTCGCCCACGCGCGAGTGGAGCGTCGGCTCGCCGGAGCCGCTCAACGTGATGTAGTCGGGGCGGTACACAAGTTTCCGCTTCAACTCTTCCAGCACGGCATCCATAGGAACCCATTCCTTGCGCTCGAGGGTTTTGCGCGTGGTGCGGCCCAACTGGCAATAGATGCAGTCGTAGGTGCAGGTCTTGAACGGCACCAGGTCCACGCCCAGCGAGCGGCCCAGCCGGCGGGAAGGCACGGGGCCAAAAACGTGGCCTGGCTGAGGTGGTTTCATGGCATCGTCAGTGACCGCTCTCACGTCTGGCTCCTTGTCCTCCATGACTCCATGACACGGCCTGCTCCGTTGACCTGCGGGCAGGTGTCATTGCACCGATGATCCGGGTGGCTTGCCGGCGATCTCCTTCAACACCTCGACCGTGATGTCGCTTGCCGTCAGCAGGCGGGTCCCATGATGGTCCTTCAGGAACTGCTCCGCAGCAGCGCGCCCGCTGATGGGCACCAGGGCCTTTCCCATCGGGCCGGTCACGTCGGAGCCCATCACGAAAAACACGTCGCCAATGGGCGTTCGCTTCTGGCCATAGTATTCGGTCACCCAGGCGTCCCGACTGCCCGTCCCGCGAGGACTTCTCAGGTGAGCGAACATGCACCGGGGACAGCAGAACCGCTCTTCTTTGCCGGACGAGTTGACCAGGCCCGCGATCCAGCGCGGATGGTCATCCACCAGCATGCCGCACTTGCGACAGCGGTCGCCTTTCGGGCCGCACCCTGCCACCAGGCACGCCACGCACGTGATCAGAAGAATGAGTCGCATAACCGCAGGTTTCATTGTCAGAGTCCTCCAAACACCGAGACACCGCCCGACTTGAGCCAATACCGAACGACCGGAGCCACCCCGCAAACCAAGGCGCACGCCCAACCGACCACAGACCAGCGCCCCAGCACCTTCTGCATCTCCACGACGGGCGCCGGGTCTCCGATCGCCGCTCGATTGACTTCCACGACCGCCAGGCCCATTCCGGTGACGCTCCCTACGAAAATGGCCGTGAACAACGGCCAGCCGATGTAATCCCCCTGGGCGTGAAACAGGCAGAACGGACACAAGTGTGCCGGTGTCTCCAAGACATGTGGCGCCACGACGCCGAGCACGGCTGGCAAAGCCCCTATCGGCGTCAGGGCGGACAAGCCACCGGCCACCAGGGCGATGGCCCTTCGCGGCCGGCGCCAAGTGGCGGCGGATGTGATCAAGCCCGACACCGTCGCCGCGAGCCCCAGCCCGCCCGCCCACCATGGTGACAGCACCAACATGGCTGCCTGGTTCTTGACCACGCTGTCATCAATCCAAACTGAACAACACGAGGCGATGACTTTGAAGTCCAGTTCATACGCAAAGGCGATGACCAGCGCCAGGTCAGCCGCCGCCAAGGGCCCCACCGCCGCCAGCCACAGGAACTTGCGTCGCGTCAGCGCCGGCGCCGGCGCCAGCAAGTCGAGGCGGTGGAGTATAACCCATTGGGCGCAGGCCACGGCGGTCAGGATGCTGGTGAGCAGGCTGTAGTAGCCCGTGCGCGTCGAAGCCAGCACGCCGAAAGCGCACATGGCCCCGCGGATGCCGCCGACAAGGTGGTCCGCGACCAGCACCGACAAGCCCAGTCCCAATACCTCGAAGATCAGCACTGCCTGCATCACCGACGCGACCAGTTCCGCTTGTCGCTCCAAGGCAAGCTGCTGCTCGCTTGACTGTCCCCCTTGCCACCGCATCACGATGCGCAGACCTAACACAACGCCCAGTACGCAGAGCAAGGCCGCCACGGCGGCTTGCGCCACGCGGGCCAGGATCCACAAGTTCAGGAAATTGGTGAGCATGGCGGGGAGATTTCCGTCACTCCCGAAGCACCCCGTCCACCAGTCGCAGCACGCCGTCAATGTGCGGGTGTTCTGCCAAGCGCTGATCGTGCGTGCTCGCTAGGAGCGTGCGCCCCTCATCCCGGAGGCGGAGCAGCACCTCCAGGATCATGCGCACGTTCTCGGTGTCCAGTGACGCGGTGGGTTCATCCAGCAGGAGGATGGGCGCGTCGGCCAGCAGCGCCCGGATGATAGCGGCACGCTGACGCTCGCCAGCGGATAACTGCTCGACTCTGGCCTGGGCAAACTCAGCCATGCCAAAGCGTTCCAACAGTGCGCCGGCCTTGAGGCGGTCTGCTTCCGTGGCGCCGCCTTCGGGCACCAGCGGCAGAAAGAGATTCTCGCCGAGGGTCATTCTGGGGACCAGGGCGCATTCCTGAAAGACCACGCCCACCAAGTGCCGGCGCACCAGAGCTCGGAGATGGTCCCGGAGATGCGTGATAGGTTCGCCACAAAGCCGCACCTCCCCGCAGGTCGGCGCGATCATGCCGGCCAGCAAACCCAGCAGGGTCGTCTTCCCAGACCCGCTGGGCCCGCTCACAATCCAGAACTGTCCGCCAGGAATCGCTAGACTGACGTCTCGGACCGCATACTTTTCAGAATGGCCCGTGCCATACCGCTTGGTCAAGCCGATCGCCTGGACCATGACTCCGTTGCCGCTGTTCATGTCACACCTCGCAACAGCCCGTACGGATCGCGCGTCGCGGCCTGCCAGGCGGGCACAAGGCTGGCCGCCACGAACGGAATGACCACCAAGCACAACAAGACGAGCACCTGGCCCAAGTCCACCGCCGGCGCCAGGCGAAGCGCGGGATAGATGGAACTCCACCCCAGCAACACCTGGGCAAGCCCCGGCGCCCGGGCGTAAAAGACATACGCGTAGGCGGCCAGGATGCCTGGCAAGGCGCCGTAGATGCCGATGAGAGTGTTCTCCCAGAGGCGCGCGACCAGCACATCGCTGGTCCTCCAGCCGATCGCCTTGAGGACACCGATCTCACCCCGCTCGCCGGGGCCCACCGCTGTAAAGCGGTCCCACGCCAGAATCAGGAACGCCACCAAGGCAGACATCAGCATGGCGCCCATCATTCCGCCGCGCGTGTCAAAAGTCAGGTCATAGGTCCGGCCCACGAGCTGCCGATCGACGATGCGGGCCGCCGGCATCAACTCCGCGATCTTCCTGGCGGCGACCGCCGCTTCGTCGGGTGTGCTCAGGCGCACCGCGATATCCGTCGCGTAACCCTTCGGCACATTCAGGAACTCCCTGGCATCGGCGACGCTCATCAGAATCACGTCCGCGGTCCACAAGGCAACCTGGGACTGGAACAGGCCAACCATGACCAACCGTTTAGTGGAACGTCCCACTGGAAAGATGACCGCATCACCGATCTTCAGCCCCAGAAACGCGGCGAGAGATTCCCCCACGACGACTTCGCCAGCGCCGCTGCCTTGCGGGAGTCTGCCTTTCCGCAGGACCAGGGACAGATCGCGCTGGACGTCCTCGGCGTCCGTGTCCACGCCCACCACCGTGAAGTTCCCAGACAGGGTTGGGACAAAGTAGTATCCCCACACTCGGGGCTGCACCGCGACGACGCCGGGAATCGTCGCGATCGGTTCACACTCCTTCTCGGAAACCAATGCGGGCCTGCCGGCGGCGAGAATCTGAATGGTCAGATCAGGTAGGGCGGCGGCCCCGAGGCGAGCTTCGCGACGCAACGCTTCGGTGAGAAACAGCACGGACGAAAAACAGAACGTGACTAACGCGAGGGCAAACGCAATCGAAAGCGTGCGTCCGGCACGCCGCCCGGCACTGCCGAAGGCAAAACTGATGAGCGCAAGATGCCGTTTCATCTCCCCTCTTGAAGCGGCTGGAAGGCGCCGGCTCCGGCGGCAAACACCTCGCGCGGCGGACGCATGACGGCTCCCGCCGGGTCGTTATCCAGAATCGCCGGGCCGTCGGCAAAGGCAGCGCCGGGCTCGCTGAGCGAGGGATGCCGTAGCCACCGGGACGAACTGGAGAGCACCATGTCCGCCGTGCCCAACAACCGGACCACGGCCCGAACCTGGGAGTGGTGTTCACGGTGCCCGGCCCTTCGCCCGGCGGCGTCAAGGAGCATCCACGCCACGCCCGAAAGCAGCAGGATGAGCGCTGCAACATGCTGCCATAATCGCCTGGTTGTCGAAGTGGTCTTCATCGGGACGCCGGTGGCCGGACAGAGACAAGCACTTCCTGGAGGTTTCCTTTCCGAAGGCGCGTGGTCCAGCCCCGGTCACGCAGCAGCTTCTGGAGGTCACGGAAGTCGTAATGGTATCGTTCGTGCGTTTTGCCTTCGGAGCGGTGGGCGCGACTCAAAATCTGGAACCCGCGGGGGCTAAAGTCAGCGAGGACGATTTTCCCGCCCGGCTTGACGACCCGCAGCATCTCATCCAGCACCGGCTGGAATCGCGGAATGTGGTGCATCGCGTTCATTGTCACCGCGGCGTCGAAGGCGCGGTCTGGCCACGGCAGGCGAGCGGCGTCCTGAAGCACGAACTGGATTCCGTCCTCCACGCCGGCGTAGCGCGCGTTCAGGCGCGCGAATTGCTGCTCCTCAGGGGAGATATCCACCGTGGTCACGGCCGGGGCTTGTTTCGCCAGTTCGACGAGCAAGCGTCCTTTACCTGTGCCAATCTCCAGCACCGAACCGTCCAGGGGGAGCGCCTGGGTCAACACGAAGGCAATGGCGGCAGACGAATCATAGCCAAAACGACGGAGATGCGCCTCCCGCTCCAGGAATTGCCGGTGGTTGGCCAGCACCTCTTCGCTAGGAACCGGTTTCTTTGCTCTGATTCTCATTCGAGTTTTCGAGTTGTGCCTTTGCGCTCTTGACCTGGGCGCGCGCTTCTTCGGTACGAGCGGCCTGGTGCCACCGTCTGACAATAATAATAACACTGGCCGTCCATCGTCAGGCTCGCCACCCGGCGGTGGGCCGCCGGCGTCTCCTTCCCTTCACTGGTTGCCGCGACTGATGCGCATAAGTCCAAAAGCCCTTCGGTCTCCGTTGCCAACATATCCGTGGTGACCTGTCTGGCGTCAGAGGGTTCACCTCAAGAGCCGATAGGTCAGAATGCCCGCCAGGAACGAGATGAATAACAGCATTCCCACCGTCGCGCAGGTTTGTTTCCAGGTGCCAGTTTCCTGGCGGATGACCGCGACAGTGGCCGCGCAGGGGATGAACAACATCTGCACGACGAGGAAAGCCAGTGCCGCCGCCGGGGTCAGGGAGGCGGCAACTCGCTCCGCCAGTCCGGCGCCTTCACCTCCGCCGTAGAGGATGCCGAGTGTGGCAATTGTATTCTCCTTCGCGACGAAGCTGGTCAGCAGCGCCACAATCAAGCGCCAGTCCCCCAGCCCCAACCATTGGCCGACCGGCGTAAGCGCGCGTCCCAATCCAGCCAGCAGACTGTGCTCCACGTCGCCGCCGGGCAGCGTCGAGAGCGCCCAAACGAGCGCAGACATTGCCAGGATGATCGTGCCCGCCTTCTTGACAAAAGCCCGCGTGTTGTGCCAGACAAACCAACCGATGGTGCGGGCGTTGGGCAAGTGATACAGCGGCATTTCCATAATGAACGCCGTACGCGCGCCCTGGAAAATCAATCGGTTGATGACGATGCCGGTGAACGCCAGGATGATGACATTGGCCGAGACCAGTCCCCACGAAACGAGCGTGGCGGCGTTACCGAAAAACGCCGGGGCGAGAAATGCGATCACGGCCAGACGCGCCGTACAGGGCACCAGCGGTGTCAGCAGGATGGTCAACAGCCGGGCGCGGCGGTCTTCGATGATGCGGGTCGCCATGACGGCAGGCACGTTGCAGCCAAAACCCAGGAACAACGGGAGGAACGATTTGCCGTGCAATCCCATCCGGTGCATAAAAGGATCCATCACGTAAGCCGCCCGCGCGAAATAGCCCACGTCTTCCATGACGCCCAACGCCGCGAAGAAAACCACCAGGATAGGCACGAATGTCAACACGGTCCCCGCGCCGCCGATAATTCCATCTACGATCAAACCGGAGAACCAGCCCGGCTTGGTTGCCAACGCTGTCCTCACTCCTTCAGACAATCCTTTGATGACTACCTCATCCAGCCAATTCACAATGGGCAGCGCCACCGTGTAGGTAAGCCAGAACACCAGACCGAAGATACCCAACAAGAGCACCAGTCCCCAAAGAGGATGCGTGGCGATCTTGTCCACGCGATCGGTCAGCACAACGACGCCGGTCCTTGGGCGGACGACGGCGGCGCGCACCATCCGCGCGATCCATTCGTAACGCCCACCGGCAATGTCCAGATACGCATCCTCGTGCTGCATGAGCCGCGTGTGGACGCGCGCCCACACTTCGGGCGCGGCGGCGCGCAACTTGCCGCCGATTTCCGCATCGCCTTCCAGCAATTTGAGCGCGACCCAGTCTTCGGGATAGGGCGCCGGAACATGCCCGGCGATCAAGGTGCGGACTTCCTCTAATACCGCGCGATGTTCGGCCCGAATGGCCGGTCGGTTCGGCTGGAACGCCGCGGGATTATTTCCCAACTGTTGGGCGGCATCCACCAATTCGCGCAGTCCCTGTCCCTGCGACGCCACCAGCGGCACGACGGGCGCGCGCAGCGCCGCTTCCAGTACGTGGGCCTCGATGTGGATGCCATGCCGCTCGGCCACATCCAGCATATTCAACCCGATCACCAACGGCACTGGCAGGGCAAGCAGTTCCGCCACCAGGTAGAGGTTGCGCTCCAGCGCGGCGGCATTGATAATCACTGCGACCACGTCGGGATGTTCGTGGATAATAAAGTCGCGCGCGATGCGCTCCTCCTCCGAGTGGGCCGTCAGGCAGTAGGTCCCGGGCAAGTCCACCAGCCGGACCACCTGCCCGGCTTGCGAAAACTCGCCGGTTTTCTGCTCGACAGTCTTGCCGGGCCAATTGCCCACGTGCTGGCTCAAACCGGTCAGCCCGTTGAACACGGTGGACTTGCCCACGTTGGGTTGACCGGCCAGCGCGAGCGTGATTTGGTCTTTCCGCTCATTCATCGGACGCCTGCACCAATATCTTTGCCGCTTCGCCGCGTCCTAACGCCACGCGCGTGCTGCGCAGTTCGACAAGGATCGGCCCCCGTCCATGGTTCTCGACGACGACCACTTGCGCGCCAAGCGTAAAACCCAGTGTCGCCACGCGGTTGGTAAACTCCCTGCCCCCGCGCAATTGCCACACGATGCCGCGCGCCCCGGCGGACAGCCCGCTCAAGCCTTTGAGGGTTGTCGAAGTCGAGACGCTTTGCTTAAGGTCAGACATGAGTGCTTCTTTGCTTGTCTTAGGCGCGCATTCTTTCCGCACGCCTTTGTGGTTCAGGGCCTTGCCGCCGTATCGTGGATGGTCCCTGCCTGGCGGGCGACGGCCTGGCGGGCTTGCCCGGCAGGCAGGAAGCGGGCCAGCACCCGGGCGAAGCAGGGCCAGGAATTGTAATAGGAAACCACGCGCTGGCCTTTGAACGGCGCGAGCCGCTTCTGCCACTCGGCCAGCCTGGCTTCCAAGGCGTCCGAGAACTTCTTCAGGTTGGCCCCGTTAACGTCGCGCGAGCCGCTGTCGAGCTGGCCCAACACGTCGGCGATCCGGCGCGCGACCCGCAAGGCATTGACCGGGTCCGCCGCAATCGTGTTGGCTCTCTTTTGGATCACGTCACGCGGTCTGTTCATGCGCCCTCGGCGTCATGGCGTCAACACCCGATCTTAAGAACTCCTTTTGGATCACGTCACACGGTCTGTTCATGCGCCTTACGCCCATAAGCCCGCTCGTAAGCGCGACAGAACGGGCAGACGCGCCCCTCGACTCGCTTCACCAACCAGAAAGCGATGCCGGATTGGCGTTTGCGGGCGCGCCGGCAGACCGGGCAGTTTCGGCAGACGTTGGCCAAGGCGCGGTCGAGTGGGGTGATGTTGCGCGTGTTCATGTCATTGCGGCTGCACGGCCACGCGTGCGCGAACGCGGTGACGACGGCGGATGCGGCAGCACCCCCCGTCCAAGTGACGGCCCCAGCAGCCGGGCATGCGAAATTCGGAGCGACGCAGATGTCCACCGCAGAAGGCCTGCACGATGGCTTCGACTTCGCCGCAAAGGTGGGGTACTACACGGATGCCAAAGCCCTTCAGGACGCGTAGCAGCGATTCGGAAATGGCGGCGCACAGGAGCACGTCAATGTGCAGCTCCACAAGGCTCCGCGCGAGCCCATCGGCTGGCAGGAGACCGATTTCAATGTCTTTGCGACCGACTACCCGCCCTCGGTATCGGCGAACGACGAGAAGGCGGGCCGCGGTATCGAATACCGGCGACACCCGGCCCCGACAATTCGGAATCGCGATCACCACAACTGTCTCTACGCATCTTGCTTGCCAGCATGGCGCCATGCAGGGAACTCAGCGAAGACCCTGGCAATAGGCTCGCCATGAGGGACAAGGCCAACAGGGGGCGTCTTGTGCCGTTGCACTTCGCAACGGGCAACCGGGCGCGACCGTGGCAGAACGCGAGTCTTACGGATGCCGCAACAAACAACTCCTACCAACGATTGAGGAATCCCCTGTGGCAGCAGCCAAAATCGAAGAAACATCGGAACTGTGCCAGAAGTCGCACTGGGATTCTGCCCGATTTATCCACCCAAGCTCTGCCTGCCGGAGACTGGCAGTATTCCTGCTACGTGCTGCATGATTGCACAAGATGGGCGGCACAGGGTAATGTCCGCTCAACTTATGAGTCGTGCGGCAGCGTTATCGGTTCACACCTCGCCGTGTGTCCGCCCGCGTTTCTGGGCGTGGCCAGCATGGTGCGCCTGCGTCGCGGGTCTGGCGTTGCTTGCGGGGTGCGGCAAGCCATCCGACGAGAAGAGCGGCGCGCCTTTCGGCTCTGGGGCGCCCGCGAGCGCCTCCGGTCAGGCCCAGGCGGCTTCGGGTTTTTTCGAGGAGGTCACGAAACAGGCGGGCGTGGACTTCGTTCATCAACTGGCGGATGGGAAATTGGATAACATCATGGAGTCGGATGGCGCCGGCGGCGCGTTCCTCGACTTTGACAACGACGGCTTCATGGATGTCTATTTGGTCAACTCCGGCCCGGCGCCGGTGCTGTCCGATGCGCCGCCCAGCACGCCACGCTGGCCAAACCGGCTCTACCGCAATCGTGGCGACGGCACGCTCGAGGACGTGACCAAACGCGCGGGGGTGGAGGGCCGGGGCTTCGGCACCACCGCGGCCGCGGCCGACTACGACAACGATGGCTACACCGATCTACTGGTGGTCAACTTCGACGGGCTGATTCTCTACCACAACGAGGGCAACGGCACTTTTACCGACGTGACGGAGAAAGCAGGATTGACCTCGAAGCAGGCGGGTATTTCCGCGACTTTCCTCGACGTGGATAATGACGGCTATCTTGACGTTTTCGTCGCCAACTATCTCCGCTACGACCCGGCGGTAAAGTTGCCCCTGGGCGCGCAGGTGCCTTACCCTGGGCCGCTTTCGTATGAGCCGGAATTCAACATCCTCTATCGCAATCGCGGCGACGGCACGTTCGAAGACATTAGCGAACGTGCCGGCATTCGCATCCCGGGGCACCGCGCCATGTCGGTCACGGCGCTCGACTACGACCTGGACGGCGATCAGGACCTCTACGTCTCGAATGATGGCACGCCGAACCTGCTGCTGGCTAACGATGGCAGAGGACATTTCGGAGACGTGGCTCTGCAGTGCGGCGTGGGCTTCAATCAATTCGGAGAAGCCGCTGGCTCGATGGGCGCTGCGGTGGGCGACTGCAACGGCGACGGCCGGCCCGACATGTTTGTCACGCGGTTTGGCAACGCCTCCCTCTACCTGAGCTTGCCCGGCGGCGTGTTCGAAGACCGCGTCCAAGCGTCCGGAATCCTGCCGATTTCATCGCCGTACACCAGTTGGGGAGGCAACTTCCTGGACTTCGACAACGATGGCGACCTGGACTTGTTCATCGCCAACGGCGACGCCCACTTCATGCGGGGCATGCCGCCGCTGCTCTTGGAGAATCGCGGGGACGGCACCTTCACCGATGCGAGCGCTAAAGGGGGACCGTTATTCAAAGGACCTCTGAATGCCCGCGGCAGCGGCGCCTGGGATTTCGACAATGACGGGCGAACGGACATGCTGATCACCTCGCTGGGCAACCGGGCTGTGCTGTGGCGAAACGCGGGCCAGACTCAGCGCCATTGGCTCACCCTCAGGCTGGAAGGCACGCGCGGCAACCGCGATGGCTTTGGAGCGCAAGTGCGCGTCACGGCGGGCGGCCACACGTTCTATGCCGAGGGGCGTTGCCCGACCAGCTACGTTTTCCAACAGGACCCGCGATTGCACTTCGGTTTGGCGGATAACAAATCGGTGGAGCGCATCGAGATTCGTTGGCCCAGCGGCCAGGGGCAGACGCTGACGAACGTCGCCGCGGACCAAATTCTGAAAGTCCGCGAGCCCGGCGAGTCGAGATGGACGTTGCACCGGTGAATGGCAACTCACCTATGATGCTCTCTTTGCATTGGGGCCGGCGGACGTTGGCAACGGTCTTGGCGCTCATGCTCGGCGTCGTCGGCTGCCGCAAGGCCGCGGAACCAGCCGGCCCGTCATCGCGCGTTGTTGAACAGATGAACCGCGGGGTGAGCTTCATGGGACAGTACCTCTATGACGATGCAGTCAAGGCCTTCGAGGAAGTGCTCAGCGCCGCGCCGGACCTGTCCGAAGCGCGGATCAATCTCGCCCTCGCCCTGTTCAACCGCAACGGCAAGGAAGACCTGGGCGCTGCCGGGAAGCTGCTCACAGCCGTGCTTCAGAAACAGCCAGCGAACGTCCGCGCGCTCTATGTCCAGGCCATCCTCTTGCAGCACGTCGGCAAAGCGGAACAAGCCGTGCCATGCCTGGAGGCCATCGTCCGGCAGCGGGCCGACGACGGCGCCGCCTGGTATCTGCTGGCGCTCTGCAAACAGCGCGCCGGCCAGCTCGCGGAGGCGGACTTTCTTCGTGCCGTGCAGCACCGCCCCTACCTCTACAGCGCCTACTACCAGCTCTACCAGACGGCCACGCGCGCCGGCCATGAGGCCAAGGCCAAGGAGTACCTGGAGATGTTCAAGACGTTGCGCGCCAGCCCGCTGGGCGAGTCCATCGAACTGCCACAGTACAACCAGATGGGAGAACTCGCTCTGGCAAGACCGCTGCCTGCATCCCCAGTTCCCCCCGTCACCAAGAGCCAATACCGGCTCAAGCCCGCGAAGACCGTCTTCACGCGGCCCGGCCAAGCGCGCTCTGAATCCAGCCAGGAAGTCTTTGGGCTGAGCGGCGCCGCAGCCGGCGACCTCAATCGCGACGGGCGGCCCGACCTGGTCGTGCCGCTTGGCCCCTCCGGTCGTGTCGTCCTCCTTCGCCAAACCACGCAAGGAAGTTTTGTGGACGCCACCGCTGGCTCCGGCCTGGAGACCCTCACCAACGCGCTGAGCTGCGCGATCGGCGATTTCGACAACGACGACGTGCCCGACCTGTTCGTGACCTGCGCAAGCGGAAATCACCTGCTCAAGGGCAAAGGCGATGGGACGTTCACCGATATCACCCGGCAGGCCGGTCTCGAAGCGACGTGCGGTCCCGGTCGCTCCGCGCTCTTCCTCGACGCCGATCATGATGGCGACCTCGATATCTTCGTCTGCAACGCGGGCGCGAACCAACTCTGGAACAACAACGGCGACCTCACGGTTACCAACATCGCCGCCCGGGCAGGCGTGGCCTGCGCTGACAGCCGCTCCGTGCTCGTGTTGCCCGGGGACCTTGACGGCGACCGTGACCTGGACTTGGTCATCCTGCGCGAGCGGCTGCCGGCGAAAGTGTTCCTGAACGAATTGCTCGGCAGTTATCGTGAGACCGATCTGCATGGGCTCGACATTCGTGGCGACGCGGGCGGCGCGCTACAGGACTTCAACGGGGACGGGCTGCTGGACCTGCTGGTGCTCGGCGGCAGCCCCCGCGAGTTGAAACTCTTCCTTGGCGACGGACACGGGCAGTTCAAACCGGACGAGGCCTTTGGTGGAACGGCAAAGGCCGTCGCCTCGTGGGGCCCGTTGAACGGCTTCCGCGTCGCTGATGTGGACTTGGACGGCGACCTCGACATCGTGTGCTTTGGATCCGAGGGGCGCCTCCTGCTGAACGACGGGCGGGGACATTTCGTGTTGCAGGCCCAGGCCTGGAAGCCCCCAGCCGGCGGCACGCTGGCCGGGATCGAAGTCCTCGACGTGACGGGAGACCTCGTGCCGGACTTGGTCGTGTTGGAACGTGGCGCCACCAACCGTGTGCTGATTGCCGCCGGCGAACTGGAACCGCCTTCGACCGCGCTGGCCCTCCAGCCCAGCGGGATTCGCAGTCGCGATGGCCGGACGCGGAGTCCGGCAAGCGGCTATGGTGTGACCCTCACGGTGCGGGCCGGGTTGCGCGAGCAGCGGGCGCTCTATACCGGCCAATCGGGCGGCGCCAATCAGTCCCTGCTGCCGGTGGCGTTCGGCCTCGGCGGCGCCAGCAAGGCGGATTACGTGGACTTCCTGTGGCCCGACGGCGTGGCGCAGGTGGAGATGGCCCTGGTCGCTGGGCAGACGCATAAGGTGGCCGAGCTCCAACGCAAGATCTCCAGTTGCCCGGTGCTCTTCGCCTGGAACGGCACCCGGTTCGAGTTCATCACCGACTTCGCCGGCGTGGGCGGCCTGGGTTACTTTTCCGCGCCTGGGGTTTCCGCGCCTCCCCAGGTGCTGGAACATGTGAAGATCGAGCCCGGCCAGCTCCGCGCCCGGGACGGCTGCTACGAACTGCGCGTCACCGAGCCGATGGAGGAGTCGGCCTACATCGACCGGCTGGAACTGCTGGTGATCGACCACCCCACAAACCATCAGGTCTTCCCGGATGAACGTCTTGCCATCCACGGGCCGGCGCCCACCCATGAGTTGCTGGTCGTGGACCAGCCCATCTTCCCGGTCAAAGCGCTCGATCCATCGGGCCGGGATTGCGTCGCCAAGATAGCACGGGTGGACCGCATCTACGCCTACGAACCTCCGTTGGACAGGCGCTACATTGGCTTCTGCAAGCCGCACAGCCTGGAACTCGATTTTGGCAATGAGCTTGCGAGCTTTGGTCCCAAGCACAGGGTGTTTCTCTTCATCAACGGCTTCATTGAGTATCCCTACTCACAGACCGTCTATGCCGCGAGCCAGTCACGTATCGGGTGGGAACCAATTCGTGTCGAGCGGCAAGAAGCGGCGGGCTGCTGGCAGACGATTGTGCCCGACGGGGGCGCGCCGGGCGGCATGGCCCGCATGATGACGATTGAACTCACCGGCCAGCTCAGCCCCGCCACACGCAAGCTGCGCTTGACGACGAATCTTGAGGTTTTCTACGACCAGATCTTTGTCGCCCGTCAGGCGGGACGCGACCACGTGACCGTAAGCGCCACGCCGATGTTGGAGGCGACCCTGCGTCGCGTGGGCTTCGCCCGCGAATACTCTCCTGATGGCCGGCTGCCCTTGATCTACGACTACGACCTGTGCGACGCCACGGCGCCGTTCCACACGCTCAAGGGCGCCTACACCCGCTACGGCCCGGTCGAGGAACTGCTGACGGAGTTCGACGACCGCTACGTGCTGGTCGGCCCCGGCGACGAAATCGCGCTCCAGTTCGACGCCAGCCGTCTGCCGGTGGTGGGGCCTGGCAACACGCGGAGTTTTGTCCTCGTGTCGCACGCCTACTGCAAGGACATGGACCTCTACACGGCGACGCCGCAGACGCTGGAGCCGCTGCCGTTCCGGGCGATGAGCCGTTACCCCTATCCGGCGACAGAGCGGTACCCGGCCAGCGAAGCACATCAAGCGTTCCTCCGGACCTACAACACGCGCATCGTCGAGTAGCTCGAACAACCGCCATGAGATACGCCGCCGCCGCTTGCCAGACGGACTTCCCCTGCCCCGCAGACCGCCACGAGATTACCGACCGCGTGGATCGTATGCTGGCGATGATTGATGGAGCCGTGGTCGGCTACCGCCCGTTCTTTCCCGTGCGGCTGGTGGTCTTCCCCGAGTTTGCCCATGCCGCGCCGATCTATCCGACGCTGTCCGAGCTGCGCGACAAGCTGGCGGTGCCGATCCCGAATGAACACACGGACCGCTACCTCGCTAAAGCCCGCGAGCACGGAATCTACATCCAGACCGGCACTTTCATCGAATTCGATTCTGCCTGGCCGGGCGTGTTGTTCAACACCACGTGCCTGTTGGGCCCCGAGGGAATGCTCTACAAATACCGCAAGGTCAACCCCTGGATTCCCTGGGAAGTCCACGCCAGCCCGCACGACGTGCCTGGCTACGATGCCGAGTTGTTTCCCGTCGCTCGCACGGCGATCGGCAACCTCGGCTGCGCGATCTGTTACGACTGGGTCTTCCCCGAAGCCATCCGCCAGCTCACGCTCAACGGCGCCGAAGTGCTGATCCGCGTCTCGGCCTACATGGACCCGTGGGGCGCCACGCCGCCGATGGACTGGTGGACGGTGGTGAACCGCTGTCGCGCGTTGGAAAACATGGCGTACGTGGTGGCGGCCAACCAGGGCGCGAGCCTGCAGCACTACGGCCCCTTTTCCTGGCCGGGTGGGAGCATGGTGGTGGACTACGACGGGCGCATCCTGGCCCAGGCCGATCCCGGTCCGGGCGAGAAGATCGTTGTGGCCGAGCTTGATCTCGATGCGTTGCGCGCGGCCCGGCAACAACGGCTCGGCCACAACCCGCTGGCCCACCTTCGCCGAGAGGCGTATCGTGGAGCAATTTCCGGCTATCCGGCCGGGAGTTTGGCGTCCGCCAGAGACCCGCTGGGGAATCGCACAGTTGCAGAGAACGAATCCACCATTCGGTCAGCTCTGGCCACCCAGCCCTGGGGTCGAATAGCGGACAGTCGGGAGGGCATCGGAAATACATTTGCATAAATGTATCATCCGGTGTATTGTATCTTTCATGAGAGATGAGTCCGGACGAACAACGGCAACGACTGAACCGGTTCGAGGCGGCCCACCGGGAGAGCGGCCTGGCTGTGACGCTGCAACGGCGGGCGGTGTTTGAGGCGATCTTGGCGCGGGTTGACCATCCGACTGCGGATCAGGTTTGCGAGGCAGTGCGCGAGCGCCTGCCCCAGATTTCGCGCATGACCGTCTATCGAATCCTGGCGACGCTGGTCTGGCTGGGCCTCATTTGCAGGATTTGCCATCTCGGCTCTGCGGCCCGGTTCGATCCCAAGATTCACCAGCACCACCATTTGGTCTGCCTGGATTGTGGCGGGATCATTGATTTGGAGGAGCAACGCCTCAACCAAATCCAGTTGCCCGATGTGCGCCGTCACGGGTTCGAGATCACGGACTACCACATCCATTTTCGCGGCCGGTGTGCCCAATGCCGCGAAGAATCGAAAATACCCCGGCCCCACCGCCTGGCGGTCGGCCGGGTACGCATACCCCGCAAGCGAACCTCAACCCCAAATTGAAGGAAAAAGAACGTGAAGAAGAAACAACTCACCACCAACGCCGGCGCGCCCGTCCCCGACAACCAAAACATCATGACCGCCGGTCCCCGCGGGCCGGCGTTGCTGCAGGATGTCTGGTTCCAGGAGAAGCTCGCCCACTTCGATCGGGAGGTGATTCCCGAACGCCGCATGCACGCCAAGGGCTCGGGCGCCTATGGCACCTTCACGGTCACCCACGACATCACCCAGTACACCAAGGCCAAGATCTTCGCCTCGGTTGGCAAGAAGACCGACCTCTTCGTGCGCTTCTCGACGGTGGCCGGCGAGCGCGGCGCGGCGGACGCCGAGCGCGACATCCGCGGCTTCGCCATCAAGTTCTACACCGAGGAAGGGAACTGGGACCTGGTCGGCAACAACACCCCGGTCTTCTTCCTGCGTGACCCGCTCAAGTTCCCTGACCTCAACCACGCCGTGAAGCGCGATCCCCGCACGAATCTGCGTAGCGCGAAGAACAACTGGGATTTCTGGACCTCGCTGCCGGAGGCCCTGCACCAAATCACCATCACCATGAGCGAGCGCGGCATCCCGGCCTCCTACCGCCACATGCATGGCTTCGGCAGCCACACCTTCAGTCTCATTAACGCCAAGAACGAGCGCTTCTGGGTGAAGTTCCACCTGGTTTGCCAGCAGGGCATCAAGAACCTGACCGACGCCGAGGCTGAGGCGATTATCGCCAAGGACCGCGAGAGCCACCAGCGCGACCTGTACGATAACATTGAGAAGGGCAACTTCCCCAAGTGGACCATGAAGATCCAGGTCATGCCCGAGAAGGACGCGGCGAAATGCCCCTACAATCCCTTCGACCTGACCAAGGTCTGGTTTCACAAGGACTACCCGCTCATCGAGGTGGGCGTCATGGAGCTCAACCGCAACCCGGAGAACTACTTTGCCGAAGTCGAGCAGTCAGCCTTCAACCCCGCCAACATAGTGCCCGGCATCGGCTTTTCGCCGGACAAGATGCTGCAGGGGCGGCTGTTCTCGTACGGCGACGCCCAGCGCTATCGTCTGGGCGTCAACCACCACTTGATCCCGGTGAACGCGGCGCGCTGCCCGTTCCACAGCTACCATCGTGACGGGGCCATGCGGGTGGACGGCAACCACGGCAGCACGCTCGGCTACGAACCCAACAGTTACGGCGCATGGCAGCAACAGCCGGACTTCGCCGAACCGCCGCTCAGCCTCGAGGGCGCCGCCGATCATTGGAACCATCGCCAGGACGAGGACTATTACTCCCAGCCCGGGCTGCTCTTCCGTCTGATGACGGCCAAGCAGAGGAAGGCCCTCTTCGAGAACACCGCCCGCGCCATGGGCGATGCGCCCCGGGAGATCAAGACCCGCCACATCGGCAACTGCTTGAAGGCCGACCAAGCCTACGGCGAAGGCGTAGCCAAGGCACTGGGCATCCCCCTGAGCGCAATTCCGAAATAGAAAGGAAACAACATGAACAAGAAGACGAGCATTGAATTATTGAACAAAGCCGTGGCTGACGAACTCCAGGCGGTGCATCAATACATGTACTGGCATTTCCACTTGGATGACCAGGGTTTTGGCCCGCTCTCCCTGCTGTTGAAACGGGTCGCCATCGAGGAGATGGGTCATGTCGAGCGCCTGGCCGAACGCATCCTCTTCCTCAAGGGTGACGTCGAGATGGTGCCCGCCGGACCGGTCGAGAAAATAACTGAGGCCCAGGAGATTCTGGCCAAGGCCGCCGAGATGGAGCAAGGCGGGGTGACCAGCTACAACCAAGCCGCCATCAAATGCGGCCAGAACGCTGACGCGGCCTCGAAACAAGTCTTTGAAGCTCTGGTCAACGACGAAGAGCGGCATTTCGACCAGTTCGACAAACAGCTTGAGAACATCAAGCGATTTGGCCCGAATTATCTTGCCCTCCAATCGTTTGAGAAAACCCCGCAGAAGAAGGCTGCCACCGGTGAATAGCCGAAAGGGAGTTGTTTCGGTGCGCTGACCTTGGCCTGCCGTCTTAATATCCGTGAGCCGGGCTTTGCGGGTGGAGGAGGTTATCCAGCCGGAGCGCCGGCGTGCGTTCTTTGGCTGACTTTAGCGTTTGCCGATGCGCCAACCACGCCGAACGTTGCTGCAGTGAATTGCGGTTGTTGCTGGGGAATCCGTGGGATGGACTACACTGTCGCGGTAGGGCGCGCGCTCCTGTGCGCGCCGCTGGTTCGGTCTTCCAGGGTGCCCTCGGCGCGCTGAGGACAGCGCGCCCTACCTGCCTGCAGCCTATCCAGCCGACTCCTCTGTAGGGAACCGGTAGTTGACAAACCCAACACCAGATGCAAGAAGCGACCCAAACCAGAGCTGTGTTAACCGATCACGATCAAGATGTCCATTTGCGTTGCCGCCGCCTCGGTCACGAGGTGGCCTTTGGATACTGTCGGCAAGAGATGGGTGGCAGGCCCTGCCGCCTCATCCTGGACTGCTGGTGGGAGTATTTTGACGTTCGGGCGTTCCTGCGTGCGCATTTGCCGGAGGAAGTAATGGCTGATGTGGAAAAGGACGCCAACTCTCCACCTCCATCCAAGGTGCTGAGTCTGCTGGACTTGATCCAACAGACAAAAACCCGACTGGCGTTGGAGAGCGGGACTCCCAGGGAGCCTCTACTCCCATAGCCGACTCTGGCCCGCCCGGGGGGGGGTTCGCCCCCGCCAGCTCAGAACTCCAGTGGCACACGCACGACGATCGCACCCATGACGTCCCCCTGCCGGAAATCCTTCTTCGGGGAGCGCGGGTGGTTGTTGTGGCAGGAGACACACGAGGGCAGGGTCGCACGGTCGGCGTAGATCGCGGTGAAGTAGCTGCGCCCGCCCAACTCCTCTTCCGCGTAAAAGGGCTGGCCCGGGGCTCTCGCCACGGCCTGGAGGCCCTCTTCCTCCACCTGAGTCTGCGGGCCGCAACTTCCATTGATCGGCCATAAGGAGCGAAGGGTGTAGGAAAACTCCGCTCCGCCCTTCTGGATGCCCCGCGCCGCGTGGCGAAGCATCTGGGCGTGCACCGGGAGGCAGTGCTCCTCGCGCCAGTTCTCGGTCGCCGCCAAGCGCTTCTCGTCCGCGTCGAGCCGCTGAACGATCAGTTCGGAGTAGGTCTGGCGATCGGCGGCAATCACCGCGTGGAGCGAATCCGCCATCTTGCGGATACTGACAGCCTTCAGTTTATGGGATTTGTCCTCCGACTTCGGGGCCACGAGGCAGACCACAACCAACGCCGCCGCCCCCAGAATCACAACCAAGGGTCTCGTCGTCATAACTTGGGCTCCCGCACTTTCAGGATTCGATCGGCAGTGATGTCTTTGAGCGTCTGCACGCAGCCGCTCGGCCAGCGGATTTCGATGCGATCCACCTTCGAACGCGGGCCGAGGCCGAAGTGGATGCGCGGATCGCCTTGCGTCAGGAAGCCGGTCGGGCATAGGGCCTCGGCACGCGACGTCAGGTCGCCGGAAGTCAGCGTGATCCGCGCGCCGTAGCCGCTGCGGTTGCTCCGCGTGCCTTCGAGCTGCAGCTTCAGCCAGTGGTTCTTCACCGGACAACGGTTCCGGAGCAAGAACGCGCGATTCGCCAGCGCCGTGAGCAGCGCGTCGAGCCGGCCGTCGTTGTCGAAGTCGAGGATGCCATTGCCGCGGCCGTTCACCGGTGTCTTGAAGAACGCGCCGCCCTTCGCGGAGGCATCGGTGAAGCGGCCGTCTCCCTGGTTTTCGAGGAGCAGCGTATCGCTGCCCGCGAGCACGAATGCGCTGCCGTTGGCCACCACCAGGTCCAGGTCCGCGTCGTTGTCGAAGTCGAGGAACGCCCCGCCCCAGCCGACGTGTTTCTGAGTCAGGAGCCCCAGGCCGGACCCGTAGATGCGGTCCTCGTAGAGCCGTGTTCCCGTGCGCACATAGAAGGAGTCATAGCCGAAGCGTGTCACAAACAAGTCCGGCCAACCGTCGCCATTGGCGTCGCCGATGGCCGCGTTCATGGAACCGGGCGCCTCGCCGATGGCGTTGAAGGCCACGCCCGCTTCGGTCCCGACTTCGCGGAAATGGCCTTTGCCGTCGTTCAGCCAGAGCTGATTCGGGGTGTCATCGTTGCAGACGTAGAGGTCCACGTTCCCGTCCCAGTCAGCGTCGAAGGCGGACACGGACATGGCGCGATGACCCGGCGCGAGGAGACCAGCCGACTTCGTCACATCCTCAAATGTGCCGTCGCCTTTGTTCCGGTATAGAACGTTGGCCTCGCCCGGGTAGGCCAGTGGGCCCGGGTAAGCGCCCGGATTCTGTTCGGATTCCGCCTCCGGTTTGTAGGTGAGATAGTTGGCCACGAACAAGTCCAGCCACCCGTCGTTGTCCGCGTCGAAGAACACGGCGGAGATCCCGGTTCCGGTGTGGCCCACGCCCGCCTTGGCGGTGATGTCCTCGAACGTGCCATCACCGCGATTGCGGTACAGCACGCCCTGACCCACGTTCACGACATAGAGGTCGGCGAAACCGTCGTTGTCGAAATCCCCCGTGACAGCAGCGCTGGAGTAGCCTGCGCCTTCCAAGCCGGCGCGCTTCGTCACGTCCTCGAAAGTGCCGTCACCGCGATTGCGGTAGAGGCGATTGGGCTCCCGTTTCGCGTCCGACTTCGGATCGGTCACGCCCGCCAGCGGGCCCCAGTTGACAAGGCAGAGGTCCATCCACCCGTCGTTGTCGAAGTCAAAGACCGCGCCACCCGCCCCGTCCGAGAGAAGGATGTTCGCAATCCGGCGGTGGCAGAATTGGTGAACGAAGGTGATACCCGCCCGCTGGGTCACATCCTCAAACCAGTCGTTCGGACCCGCCGCGACCGGTGGCGTCGGCGGGCGCGGAAACCTGGGCGCATCCCCCGCCGCCAGCGCCGTCGCTGCCGCTCCGATCAGCGCCGCCAAAATGGTTACTGTGAGCAGGCCTCGATGACGGTTCGTGCGCATAGACTGGCCATCGCATACCGAATCCGGCGAACCGAAGGAAGCCCAAATGATCGCCATCGTCGCATTCACGGCGCCGGGGGGCCTGCGGCCGTCTGGCGGACACTCCTGCGCGGTTCGAGCAACACAACGGCTCCTTCGCGAATGGTGCCCATGCAAATGTTCGTGCGCACGTTCTGGCCCGTGCCATCGAAGCTGATCGGGCCGGCGAGGCCTGCCCACGGAGAGAGCTCCGTCAGGGCTTCACGGAGGCGGACACGATTCGGGCCGGCGCGGCGGATGGCTTCGATGAGCAACCGCGTGGCATCGTAAGTGAAAACAGTGGTGTAGTCCGGTGGGTGCTGGTGATCGGCGGCGAAGCAGGCCGTAAAGCGAGCAACATTGGTATCAGCAGCACTTGGTACGAAGAGTAGCGGGAACCGGACACCCTCAGCGGCCTGGCCAGCAAGCTCCCCAAACCGGGCGCGGCCCATCGCGTGGCTGCCGAAGATCAGGCATCCTGAACCGCGCTCGCCGGCCCTGCGTGGACCGTCGCTTCCTGCGGGAAAGCGGGAAACCGCTGGGAGGAGCGGTTTGGCGGGGGGAAGCCGCTCCCGAACTGCAAGCGCAAGTCGGGCAGCATCCTCGGCTCCGGCGATGATCAGAACAGCCGCCGGGTCGGATTCAGCCAGTGCCGCCAACTGCCGAGCAACACCCTGGGCTCCGGGCTGCACGTCGAAGCGGAAGTCAGGCAGGCGCCCTCGCTGGGTGAATTCCTTCAGCACTTCCTTGGCGGTCATCCTCGATTCGTGGTCGGTACAGGTGAGGAGGACCAGCTTGTCGCTCGGGTCCGCCCGCGTGGCAAGGATGTCGTCCACGAGCACGCGGGCGATGGCGGCATCGGACGGCGCGCAGGCAAACATCCAGGAGACGCCGGCCAGCGTGACCGACTTGTCGGTGGCGATGGGGCTGACCAGCGGCAGATTCGCTTTGGCAACGACTTGCTCGGCCAGGTGGGTGGAAGCGGAATCCACCGAGCCAATCAACGCCAGCGGTCGCTCGTCATAGACCATGCGGGTGAGCTGGGAGACGCCGGTGCCCCACGGGTCCACCGCCCAGCGCGGCACGAGCCGGAAGGGCAGGCGAGGCAACTCCGAATTCCAGGAGCAGCCTCCCTGTTCGTTGGCTTCCTGAACCGCCCGATTGGCAGCCCACCACATGTCGGCGGCAAGCGCGTTCGTGGCGTCACTTGGTCCAAACCAACCAAGGCGGACTTCAGTGAGGTTGGTAAAGTCCTCGTCTGGACCCGTGTATCCGAGTGTGACGTCGCGGAAGCGGAGGAAAGGCGCCGCGTCATGGTTGGTGGCTTGCGCGGCGGAAATGCGGAGAACAAAGGCGAAGCAGAGAAGCACGGATAACCGCCACGAACGAATGAAGCGGCATGAATCGCCGCGCTCGGACGGAAGTGGCACGTTCGCGTTAGAGGAGTGCGCGAACCCCGGAACCTTCATGCGAAGGACGTTTGCAGCAGCCGTTCTAGGCCTTGTCCATGATGAGGCCCGCGGCGACGCGCACGGCCGTCCTGACCACCTGGCTGCACTTAGCCGTGGCGCCTGCTTCCTGGAACTTCCTCAGATCGGCCGGATCCGCCAGATTGTAACGCTGTCCAAACAGCTTCTCCACAATGTCCCCGCACATCGTGCTGCCCATCTCCGTTACAAACCGCTCACAGAACGCCCGGGCGGGAACCAGGCAGGCCCGCCACCCCGCCCAATCATCCAGCCGCTCGCGCCCGTGCACAAACCCGATCGCCAGCAACGATCCAATGACCGCGCCGCAGGTTTCGCCACGCTCGGCAATGCCGGGCAAAGGTGTCAGCGCCTTCGCCAGCGAAGCGTCACCGACTCCGAAAACCTCATGCAACGCGAGGAAGCTTGATTGCGCGCAGTTGTGACACAGGCGCATGTAATAGTCGGCTTTGCCGTCAAGAAGGTCCCGGACCTCTTCCCGGGGGCGTCCCTGGGCCAGAGGCTGCCGCGGGGCCGGCGGGACCGGCGCCCATTGCCGCGCCTCGGAATCAGCGGGAGGCTTCTTCTTGGCCTCGCACGCCGAGAGCAGAAGAATCGAGGCCGAGGCCACCGCGCCCCGCACGAAGTGGCGGCGATTCAACGCTCCGGATTCCGGATTCTGGCGTTTGGATTTCAAGCTCCTTTTACTTTGCACTCGCCTGCTCGCGCTCCCCGCGCGGTTTCTCGATGACTTTGCCGCGCGGGATGCCGAGGTCTTCACGGGAGTAGTACTTCCACTTGCCGTTCTCAAAGCGGGTCAGGAATACCTCGCCGGCGTCGTCCAGAGCGGAACTGAGCGGGATGTCGCCGGTCACGCCGGGGAACGGCTCGGCGCGATAGGCGAGCACGTCGCGGATCTTGGCGCGGTTGAGGCCAGCGGTCTGGATGGCCCAGATCAGCATGTTGATGCCGTCGTAGGCGTGCGCGGCGTAGGTGTCGGGTTCCACACCCCAGCGTTCCTTGAAGGCTTTCTTGAAGGCGTCCAGTTTGGGGTCTTTGCGGTCCGGATTCCACGGGTAGGTACAGAAGACGCCCTCCGCGTTCGCGCCGGCGGTCTTGAGGAATTCGTCCGACACCGCACGGTCGCAGAAGAACACGGGTTGCTTCATGCCGCGGCTGCGGATGCTGTTGAGGACGCGCGCGCCGTCCTCGGCATCGCCCCAATAGACGATGGCGTCCGGCTTGGAGGCTTCGATGCGGTCCAGTTGCATGGTGAAGTCGGTGACGCCGACCTTGTGGGCCATCTCAATGACGATGGGGCGGTTGAGGCGGCGGGCGCCGTCGCGGATTTCGCGGACGCCGAAGCGGCCATAGCGATTGCCGGAGCGCATAATAGCCACCCGCTGGTAGTTCATTTTTCGGAACAGGTAATCCACCAGGAGATAGTTCTGCTGGCGATCATCCCCGATGCAGCGGAAGACCCACGGGATGTTGGTTTCGATGTAGGTGGGGTCAAGGTCGCCGGGGGTCATCCAGGGAATCTCGATCTTCAGCGACACACGGATGGCGATGTGGGTGTTGGCGCCGTCCACGCCCCCGAGGATGGCCCAGACGTTGTCCTTGTAAGCCAAGTGAATGACTTCGCTGCCCGACGCGCCCCAAAGGGCATTGTCGTTGCGCACGCAGAGTTCAAAGGGGATTTTGCGTTTGAGGTAGCCGCCTTTGGCGTTGGCCTCCTCGATGGCCAGGCGGCAGGCTCGCAGCATGGCGATGCCCAGCGCCTCCTCGTGACTGGCTCCCCCGGTGGCCACAGACACCGTCTGCATGATCGGTCCCAGAAACCCGATCTTCACCGTGTCCACATGCTCCGGTTCGGGAATGGCCCGGCCCGGCCCCGTGTATTCCATCTGCACCAGGAAGTGCTCCTTGTACGGCTTGACCCCGCCGTAAGGCTCCACGTCGGCCGATGAGTGGGCGTAGTTCTGGTTGGTTTTGAGCGGCAGATCGGGCGCTTCGTAAGGTCCGACGCCGTTGATGCGTTCGAGGATGGTTGGGATGGTGAGGTCTTCGGGGCGCTCGATTTTCTTCTGCGGCTCACCCGCTCCCGTTTCAGCAGCCGTCAATGGGGCCGCCGCGAGACTGAGAATGAATAGACTGGCCAAACCGATGAGCATCCGCCGGCCAAGGTTGAATTTGATGGTGTTCATAATCGTTTCTTTCAGGTGTTCAAAGTCCCAGGCAAAAGCTCTCCCAGATCACTTCTGCGC
>Ga0315268_10000752_pt1 | contig 37769 bp, 35 predicted proteins | sample C1_top_MG_FD_204535 | JGI IMG/M metagenome (GOLD analysis project Ga0315268, IMG submission 204535) | Sediment microbial communities from Yellowstone Lake, YNP, Wyoming, USA - C1_top | ecosystem: Environmental > Aquatic > Freshwater > Lake > Sediment | place: USA: Wyoming | collected 2017-08-01
GCTTCGGAGTTGCTGTTGCGGCGGGGTTGGAAACAATTCCAAAGCGCGGGCAAGAAAATGAATGGATTTGGTTGATCCATGACGATTGCGCTCCCCAACCTGGGGCTCTTGCGGCCCTTTTAGATGCAGTTGAAGAGCGACCGCAAGTTGCCATAGCTGGGCCAAAATTGCGCGGATGGTATGACCGCACTCATCTTTTAGAAGCCGGTGTCAGCATTGCAAACAATGGTGCACGGTGGACTGGTCTTGAACCCCATGAGTACGACCAAGGTCAACATGATGGGATTCGGGAAGTCTTATCGGTAAGCACTGCGGGCATGCTGATACGCCGTGAAGTATTTGAAGAACTCGGCGGTTTTGATCCAAACCTCACGCTCTTTCGCGATGATGTAGATCTGGGATGGCGCGCCCACGTTGCAGGGCACAAAGTCATTGCCGTCACTGAGGCAGTGGCCTTTCATGCCGAAGCTGCTGCTTCTGAGCGACGAGGGCTAGATGTTAAAAGCGGCGTGTTTAGACGGCCACTGATTCTGGACCGTCGCAATGCCGCATATGTCTTGCTCACGAATTCCTCGTGGTGGCTTCTACCGTGGTTATCGATTCAACTTCTTGCAAGTGCGATGATTCGAGCGGCCGGTTTCATGCTGGCCAAGCTTCCGGGTTATGCCTCCGATGAAATTCTTGCAGTCGGCCTTCTGCTTATCCGTCCTGGAATCATTTTGGAGGCGCGTAAATTTCGGCGCAAGCATCGTCTGATCTCCTCACGCGTGGTGTCAACTTTCATTCCTCCGCGTTGGTCGCAATTTCGTTTAGGGCTCCTTCGCGCCAGCGAAGCAATCAGACATGGGTTACTGCCACCGCAGCCATATCTAGCAGGCGCCCTTGATGCTCCCCCCGAAGATGAGGACTTATTGACACCGGCTCCAGTAAGTCATTGGAAATCAGCGTTTCGACGGCCCGAAATCTCGGGAGTGTTTTTTCTCATCCTTGTTACCTCAATCTGGTCGACGCACAGATATGGCTCTCTTGTCGGTGGGGCTCTTCCCGGCACACCTGCAGGGGCTAGTGATTTGTGGAGTCGCTATGGGGAGTCATGGCATCAAGTGGGGATGGGAAGTTCTGCAGCCACTCCGACGTGGATCCTTATTCTTGCATTGCTATCAACCATTTTCTTCGGGAAAGCCGTTGCCTTAGTTGTCTTCTTATTCTGGGTCGCGCCATTGCTCTTCATGTGGTCGATGTTTTCCCTACTCCGCAAGCTCTCGCAAAACTCTTGGCTGACAATGGGCGCCAGCGTCGCATACGCACTTTCCCCCGTGGCAATTGCCGCAATTAATTCAGGACGGCTGGGGACAATAGCTGCGTTGATTATCGGGCCACGCCTGGTGATCTTTCTGACAAAGCTGCGAAAGGTAGAAGAACTGAATTGGCGCACCCTCTTCGGTTTTAGTCTATTGACTGGAGTCCTGACGGCCTTTAGTTTGCAGGCTTTTTTAGGCATCGTTCTTCTGTACTGCCTTGGTTTGGCCTGGGACATTCGCGATTATCGAATCGGTTCCAATCGTGGCCTTCTTTTGAGCAGGTTGCTCAGGCGCGGAATACTGGTGATTACGCCTTTCCTGCTCTGCCTGCCCTGGTCTTTTGAGGCACTCGTTCACCCAAGCCGCTTCTTGGTGGAACCTGGTCTTTTCATACAGGGAGGTGGGCCAAATCTTGCTTTCCTTGCCAATCCTGGTGGGCCCGGATCGATTCCATGGTGGATCCTCAGCCCGGTGACCCTGGTGCTCATTATTTCCAGCTTGTCATCCGGGATGGCGCGCAAATATGCCGAGGTTGGATTCCTCTTCCTCATCATTGCAACTTTCATGAGCACCATCTCCATCTCAGCGCATGCGGGCGCAAACAGGGAATTACTCTGGACCGGATCTCTTCTGGCGTACGCAACCATCGCCGCCTTGTGCTCGGGAGTCGTAATTTTGAACGGATTGCGCCAGAGACTGGCGGACGTACATTTCCATTACCGTCACATACTTGCCGGGCTAGCGATCGCATCTACGATTCTTTACGGCCTTTCGGCCTCTGTTTGGGCTGTGACCACCGGATCACACTCGCCGGTGCATGCAGATAAGCCCACTATCCTTCCGCCATTCTTGGCGGTGACACCTGGAGTAAAGACTCTGGTTGTCCGCAATATTTCCCTTGGCAAGACCAGCACGATTTCGTATTTCATTGCCCGAGAAAGTGATGCGCTACTTTCTGACCCAGATATCGCCCCCGCCAATTCCGTCAATGTCGAGCTGGCAGTTCGGGAGATCGTCGATGGAACCGGGATTAATAGCAGCAAGGTCCTGGCAGCCTACGGAATCAAGTATCTATTCATGAAAAATCCGGTGAATTCGCAGTTGGCCAGAGCCGTTGACGGCCTCGGCGGTTTCATACGAAATTCCTCAACACAGGCCGGAATCGTTTGGCGGGTTGCTGGAGTGAGTGATCGATTAGTTTTCACGGATTCGGCGGGCAAAGCGGTGGCTCTGCCAACCGATGATATATCGGCGCGGGTTGCCAGCCCGGGGGCGGGAGTATTAACGCTGGCCGAAAATTATGATTCTTCCTGGCAAGTTATCCAAAATGGCAAGCAACTTCATCGTTCCCGCAATTCATATGGTTTGCCTGCGTTTGAAGTGCCACAGGCAGGGGAATTTTCTCTCATACACGACGGAACTTCCAGGAGAGCGTGGTTGTCGCTGGAAATGATTGTTTTCTTGAGTGTTCTTATCATGGTCTTCCCGAGTGGGCGTCGACGCGGAGAGATTGCCCCTGAGGAGTTGACATGAAATTAAAGCGTGCGTTCCTGATCACTAGCGTCATAATTGTCACTTTATTTGTTAGCAATCTCGTCAAGATCAGCGGGGAAAAAATAAGTTTTTCTCAGAATTATCCAGCGGTGGTGTGCCCACCAACAGATACGAATGTCACGGCACAAGTTTCGATAGCGTCGAAGAAAACTCCTTTCCGAAAAATCGTTGGTAAATCGACCGCACTAGTACCCATACAGACAACACGTTATTCCATTACCAAAGACGCGATCTTGCTTGATCAGGGGGCAGTGAGTTCTCTTACCTGGCAAAATCTTCCTGGTGTTTGGGCGGGGGCGACCCTGTGCCGAGCCCCACAGGGTGATCAATGGTTTGTCGGTGGTGCCGCAGACGTGACCGGCAAAGGACGCCTCTATGTAGTCAACAGCGGATTGAGCGATGCCATTGTGGATGTAACGGTCTGGAGTGAAGCTGGTCCCCAAGCAGGAAAAGTCCTCACAGTTCCTGCAAATTCATCAGCCCGGGTTTCTCTTGATTTGCTTGCCGCGGGGGCTTCTCGTCTGGTTATCCGCGTAACCCCGCGGTCGGGACGGGTGAATGCGTTCTTGATTGATGAGCGGGGCAAGGGCCTGAAAACCTTGGGTGGTGACGCTGTTAACTCGACTGATTTTCCGCGTACCGACTTTGTTATCTCTGGGATTCCCCAACAAGTGACAAAAGGTAATGGCGGCTCGCACGTCTTGCGGTTGTTGGTTCCAGGAAATATAAATGCGAACATCCGCGTGGATTCAATCTCTAAGGACGGCGTCTTCGTTCCAGTGGGATTGGATGGACGGGATGTACCCCATGGCGAAGTTGTTGATATTGCCTTGAGTCCGACGATCGCATATAGCGCTTTCTCTCTTCGCATTCGCTCGGATCAACCACTGGTGGCCGGGGTATATACGCCGCTTCGGATGAGCGATCATCAAGACATTGTCTGGAATGCGATGAGTCCGCAGTTGGTGCCGATGACGATGGCCATCACCGGGCTTTCTCCAACCTTGGTTTTCACCGGTGACACCGTTGATTTGGTCGTAACAAGTGTGCTCATGACGGGGAAAACCAGAACGACGCACATTACTGGAAGTGACGCTGTGATTTGGAAAGTTCCTGATAACTCGCAGTCCATAACGATCTCGCAGATCAAGTCCGCGGTCTCGGCTAGCGGGTTGATCACCTCAGCCAGTGGTGTGGGTTCATTCCCTCTGGCAGTGGGAAGCACTTTGGCCAAAGCGGCCGTGCCGGTTTCCGACATCGCCGTTATTAGTCGTTAGTACACGGGTCATTGCCTTTAAAAATGAGTTTTGCCCACTAGCCTGTATGACATGACATCTCGTGTTGGTCGCGGTTGCTCTCGCGGAGGGTGCCGTCGCAAGGCAGTAATGACTCTTACGTATGTCTATGCGGATTCAGTTGCAGTGGTAGGCCCGCTTGCAACATTTGCAGAACCACATGCATATGATTTGTGCGAGATACATGGGGAAAGGCTGACTGTTCCTAATGGCTGGAATGTGATCAGACAAGAGCGCACCGGATCAGAACCTGGTCCAACTGACGAAGATCTTATGGCGATTGCCGATGCCGTCCGAGAAGTGGGCCTTGCCACTAAAGCCTGCGATGAGCCCACCCCACAAGTAGGCCCTCAAGATCTTGGTCGGCGCGGCCATTTGCGTGCCGTTCGTTCGTAAGCATGAGCGAGTTCAAATCGCCAGACATCTTCAAGGCCTATGACATCCGGGGTCTAGTAGAGAATGAAATAACTCCTGATTTTGCATTTCGGGTCGGGTTGTCATTCGCTCGATTTCTTGAGCAGGAGCGCGAGCCCGGCACAATCGTCATTGGGGAGGACATGCGTCCTTCCTCTCCAACGTTGGCCGATGCGTTCTCCGCAGGCGCGACATCTAATGGGATGGATGTCATTCGGATCGGCCTTGCTTCAACGGACATGCTTTATTTTGCATCGGGCAAATTGAATATGCCTGGGGCGATGTTCACCGCTAGTCATAACCCCGCCGAGTACAACGGGATCAAACTATGCAAAAGCGGGGCTCGCCCAATTGGCAAGGAGTCGGGCCTGCTGACAATTGAACGCAATGTGATTGAGGGAAGTCCCATCATCATGCGTCCCGTAGGTATTGAAACCCAGAGAAATATGCTGGATGAATATGCGGCGCATCTACTTTCGCTAGTTGATGTCGCTGGGATTCGTCCCTTGAAGATCGTGGTTGATGCTGGCAATGGAATGGCTGGATACACCGTCAAACCCGTTTTTGATCGATTGAATGTAGAGCTCATTGAGTTGTATTTTGATTTGGATGGAACTTTCCCCAACCACGATGCAAACCCAATCGATCCGGCGAATTTAAAGGACTTGCAGAAGGCGGTGCGGAAACACAAGGCCGACATCGGATTGGCTTTCGACGGCGATGCCGACCGCTGCTTCTTGGTTGACGAGAAAGGGGAGATCGTCAACCCATCGACTTTGACCGGCCTGATTGCTGCCCGAGAATTATCAAAGTATCCGCACTCCAGCGTCATATACAACTTGATCTCTTCGCGTTCGGTTCCGGAAATCATTCAGGAGAATGGCGGGACTGCGGTTCGCAGTCGGGTCGGCCATTCCTATATAAAGAAATTGATGGCAGATACAGGGGCGGTATTTGGGGGAGAGCATTCTGGACATTTCTACTTCCGCGATTTTTGGAATGCAGATTCAGGAATGCTTGCCGCCCTGCATGCAGTGGCAGCTTTGGGCAGTCAATCCCATCCCTTGTCCAAGATCTTGAAGAACTACCAGCGCTATTTCGCTAGCGGAGAAATCAATTCGACAGTCTCTGATCCTGCCTCGATTCTTGCCCGCGTTGAAGAACTGTATGGCAAGAAGGATGGAGTGACCTTAGATCACCTAGATGGCCTGACAGTAAGTGCGGAAAACTGGTGGTTTAACTTGCGACCGTCAAACACTGAGCCTTTGTTGCGCCTTAACGTTGAGGCAAAAACCCAAGCCCGGTTGGATCGGGTGCGAGATGAGGTTTTGGCTCTCATTCTTGGTTGAAATGTGCTCTTCTCTTCCTGACCAAGTAGCCTAGGGGCCTTGATACCGCTTCTTAAGAAGGAGATGTTCGTGAGTTCATCCACCACCGTTACCGTCCCGCGACACGATATTGCAGACGCCAGTCTTGCTGCAGAGGGCAAAAAAAGAATTGAATGGGCCGAAAGAAATATGCCCGTTCTAGCCCAGATCCGTGAGCGTTTCGTAAAGAGCCAACCGTTTTCGGGAGTTCGCCTTGCAGCATGCATGCATGTCACAACGGAGACGGCAAATCTGATGCGCACTCTCAAAGCAGGCGGGGCAGATATCGCTCTGTGTGCTTCTAATCCTCTTTCCACTCAAGATGACGTTGCTGCCGCGCTCGTTCACGAATATGGAATTAGTGTTTTCGCACGCAACGCAGTCGACCGCGAGGGCTATTACTCCCACATCAACGCAGCATTGGATATCCAACCTCACCAAGTTTTTGATGATGGATGCGATCTCGTAAATACATTGCATACCACTCGCACCGAACTCATCCCCGGGATCACTGGCGGTTGCGAAGAAACGACCACGGGGGTCATCAGATTGAGCCAGATGGCAAAGGATGGGGCCTTGAAATTCCCCATGATCGCCGTCAACGACACCGATACCAAGCACATGTTCGACAACCGATACGGCACCGGGCAATCAAGCCTTGATGCCCTTTTTCGTGCCACTAATTTCTTGCTCGCTGGTCGCATTCTTGTCGTTGCAGGTTTCGGATACTGCGGTAAAGGAGTTGCCGAGCGCTCAAAGGGCATGGGCGCAGATGTGGTCGTTACTGAAATCAACCCGACAAAGGCCCTCGACGCGATGATGCAGGGATATCGCGTTATGCCGATGATTGACGCCGCCAAGATCGGGGATGTCTTCATTACTGTCACCGGTAACCGCGATGTCTTGCGCGACGAACATTTTGCCGTCATGAAAGACGGTGCGATCATGGCTAACTCTGGGCACTTTGACATTGAAATCGATGTAGCCTGGTTGGAGAAGAATGCAGTCAAGAAGAATTCGAAGATCCGCCACCAGACAGATGAGTATGTGATGGCCGATGGTCGCCGCCTCCTCCTACTCGCGGAAGGGCGCCTGGTTAACCTCGGTGCTGCTGAAGGACACCCGGCAGCGGTTATGGACATGTCCTTCTCCGACCAAGCACTCACGGCCGAGTGGCTTGTCGCAGAATCAAAGAACTTGCCAGCAGGCCTGCACAATGTGCCTGAACATATCGATCTGGAAGTTGCCAAGTTGAAACTCAAGAGCATGGGTGGAGAGATTGACACTCTCACCCCGGCTCAAGATATGTATCTCAACTCATGGGAGCACGGCAGCTAATGACTCTGGTTATGGTCGTCGATGACGACCAGGACCTTGCCGAGATGCTCGGCATCGTTTTGACGAGTGCCGGCATCGACGTGGATTTAGTAAGTCGCGGAGATGAGGTTCTCGAAGTATTCCGGGCCAACCCTCCGGACCTGGTTCTGCTTGATGTCATGTTGCCAGGCCTTAACGGCATCGAAGTCTGCCGCCTGATCAGAGCCGAGTCGATGGTGCCGATTGTCATGCTCAGCGCCAAAGGCGACACCCTTGATGTTGTTGAGGGGCTCGAAGCCGGAGCCGATGACTACATGATCAAGCCTTTTAAACATCCATCAGAACTTGTAGCTCGAATTCGCACCCGACTTCGTCGCTCATCTGCAGGTCTTTCCGGACGGCTTACTTTGGCTGACCTGGCGATCGATCTCGTAGCACACCAAGTCACGCGCGGCGGAAAAGTCATCGCGCTAACTCGTTTGGAGTTCGATCTGTTGGTGGCGCTGGCAAAGGAGCCGCGCAGAGTCTTTACACGTGATGCTCTCTTAAGTGAAGTCTGGGGATACCGTCATTCAACTGATACGCGTTTGGTAAACGTGCACGTCCAGAGGCTTCGCGCGAAGGTTGAGCACGATCCAGAAAATCCCGAGATCGTCGTTACGGTTCGCGGAGTTGGATACAAAGCGGGAGTTACAGGCGGAGTGTGAGATGACTCGCTCGATTCGGGTCGCCCGTTTTCGAAATTCTCTTGCATTCAAAGTCATTTTTTCCACTGTTCTGCTCTGCTTGGGCGTTGTCTGGTTGACGGGCTCTGCCCTGTATGCCCAGCTTTCAGAGGGCATCAGCAAAGTCAAGGTCGAGTCATCTGTGGCCGAGGCGCGGTCGGCGATTTTCAATGCACAATACCGAATCATTCTTGCTTCGGATTCAGAGGCAAAGGCGATCCAGCAGATCGTCGACGACATCATCGTCAATTCTCCAAGCGTTATTGGCACCGCCATAAATGGACGAGAAGTTGCCTTATTGCGGACTAACCCGAATCTAAATGGAATGATCAATTATCAGCGAACATCCAACCAGATGTTGGTTTCATCGATACCAATGGAACTGCGCCTTCGAGTGCAGAAGAATATTTCAACGCAATGGTCTGAAACAACGATTGTGTATTCAGACGGAACCCGGGTTCCCGCCTTAGCCGTGGGTGAGAAGATCACGATTCCTAAAGCTGGCGCGTACGAGATGTATCTGCTCTTTGACTTGACGAGTCAGAATGCCACCTTGGACCTGCTAAGTCGATCGCTTTTCTTTACCGGGCTTGCCCTCTTGCTTCTGATTACCCTTATTACCTCTCTAGTCGTTCGCCAAATTGTTCGACCGGTGCGAGAAGCCGCTCTCATCGCAGAAGGTTTTACAGCTGGAGATTTGAATCAGAGAATGCAGATAAAGGGCAAAGACGAAATTGCCCGATTGGGCACAGCGTTCAACGAGATGGCGTTGTCCTTGAAAGATCAAATATCTCGGTTGGAGAACCTATCTCGCGTTCAACAACGCTTTGTCTCAGATGTCACGCATGAACTTAGAACTCCCTTAACCACACTGCGAATGGCCTCTGAAGTCATCCACTCATCTCGCGACCAATTCGATCCGAACATCGCTCGAAGTGCTGAGCTTCTAGTGGCCCAGATAGATCGATTTGAAAGACTCTTGGAGGATCTCCTTGAAGTTAGTCGCTTCGATGCAGAAGTTGCCATTCTGGAAAGCGTCGAGTTCGACATGGTGGCTCTGGCTACCAGATGCATCTCTGATCTCTCTCTCCTCGCGAAGGAACGCTCGACATCTATCGAACTCACGCATGCGGATGAAGCAGTACTCATGCATGCCGATATTCGTCGAGTGGAGCGGATTCTTCGTAACCTTTTGAGCAATGCGATTGAGTATTCGGACTCAAAGCCGATTAAAGTGAAAATTGTTGCGTCAGATAACGAAGTCGCTGTCGGAGTCCGTGACTACGGAGTAGGTCTTGAGGAACCATCTGCCTACAGGGTCTTTGATCGGTTCTGGCGCGCAGACCCATCAAGGGCGCGAGTCCGCGGCGGAACCGGATTAGGACTTTCCATAGCTTTGGAAGATGCCAGACTCCACAACGGCGAACTGGAAGCATGGGGAAGGCCAAATCAGGGAGCGCACTTCGTGCTCACCCTTCCGCGACGATCCGGGGGAGAAATTGTAACTCGGCTCATTCGATTGCAACCAGAGGATTACCCATCCACAGTCTGACGTAGAGTCGAAAGATTCCTTTCCAATATTCCTAACACTAACCGCATGAAGCTGTTGGACGGTTTGCACGATCTCATATTTCCACCGCGGTGTCTTGGGTGTGGAACTCCGCATAACGATCTCTGCAACTCTTGTTCTAGGGAACTTCCAATGCGTGACTATCGAAGTTTTGTGGCAGGCGTTCCAGTCTTTTCTTCGATTAGATACAACGCACGGGCCAGCCATATTTTGTTGGCGGCGAAAGAAGATGGTCTACGAAAAGCGGACGATTTGTTGACCGCAGCCCTAATTCATTCATTGAGGGCAGCGATGACCACTCTTGCAGTGCGCCCTACGTTAGTTCCGATTCCCCATTCAAAGAAGGCGGTAAGGAAAAGGGGGAGAAATTTCGTCGGTGAAATCACCGACCATCTGGCTTTGAGGGAATCACTTCCAATGCGCCAGATCATTCAACACAATCGCAGGGTCGTTGATCAGTCGCTCCTTGATGCGCCATCGCGTTTAGGGAACCTATCTGGTGCGATGAGCGTTATCCCGAGGTGCGGTCGACCGTGCGAGGTCTTCCTCGTCGATGACTTGATCACGACCGGTGCCACCATGGCCGAGGCTGTGAGAACGCTGGAAAAAGCCGGATTTCGTGTGGTCGCTGCGGTTACCGCCCTTGTTGCTCTTCCCCTACGATAGGGCGATGAGTTGGGGCAGTTCCCCCTTTAAGCGCCGATTCGCGTGAATATGAGAAAGGTTGCGGCATGCCAGCATTTTTAGATCGAATCTTGCGGGCAGGAGAAGGACGAACCCTCCGAGAATTGGGGAAAGTCGTCACTGCCATCACCGCTCACGAGGCAGAAATCTCCGCCCTCAGCGATGAGGCATTGCGCGGCATGACGGTCAAATTTAAGGAACGACTCGCTCAAGGTGCAACGTTGGATGATTTGTTGCCAGAAGCTTTCGCCGTCGTACGTGAAGCAGCTAGAAGAACTCTCGGCCAGCGTCATTACGATGTCCAATTGATGGGTGGAACCGCACTCCACCGCGGAAATATTGCGGAAATGCGCACTGGTGAAGGTAAGACCCTGGTAGCAACATTGCCTTCCTATCTCAACGCCCTTGCCGGGCGTGGAGTGCACGTAGTCACTGTGAACGATTATCTGGCAGAGCGCGATAGCGAGTGGATGGGTCGTATCCACCGATTCCTCGGGCTATCCGTCGGAGTGATATTAGGTTCTATGGATCCTTCCGAGCGCCGTATCGCGTATGCGGCCGACATTACCTACGGAACAAATAATGAATTCGGCTTTGACTATTTGCGTGACAATATGGCTTGGTCCCTCGATGAGTGCGTGCAACGAGATCACTACTTTGCCGTAGTGGATGAAGTTGACTCCATTCTTATTGACGAAGCACGTACGCCTTTGATCATCAGCGGCCCTGCGGACAAAGCCACCAAGTGGTACGTGGAGTTCAACAACATTGTCCAGAAGTTGGTTCGTGATGTGCATTATGAGGTCGATGAGAAGAAGCGCACCTCGGGAATACTCGAAGAAGGTGTGACCAAAGTTGAGGAATTGCTTGGCATCAACAATCTCTATGAAGCAGCCAACACGCCATTGATCAGCTATCTCAACAATGCTGTTCGGGCCAAGGAGCTTTTCAAGCGCGACAAAGATTACGTCGTAATGAATGGCGAGCTCCTGATTGTCGACGAACATACCGGACGCATCTTGGCTGGGCGCCGTTACAGCGAGGGAATGCACCAAGCTCTTGAAGCGAAAGAGCGAATCGAGATCCAAGACGAAAACCAGACCCTGGCCACGATTACTTTGCAGAACTACTTCCGTCTCTACGAGAAGATCTCCGGCATGACCGGTACGGCCATGACAGAAGCAGCTGAATTCCACCAAATCTACAAACTTGGAGTTGTGCCGATCCCGACAAACCGAGAAATGATCCGTGCGGATCAGGCGGATCTGGTCTACAAATCCGAGGTTGGAAAGTTCGCCGCCGTTGCAGAAGATATCGTTGCCCGTCATCGCAAGGGTCAGCCGGTACTTGTAGGAACAGTAAGCGTTGAAAAATCTGAGGAACTTTCTTCTGTCTTGAAGAAGAACGGTGTCGCTCATGAGGTCCTCAATGCAAAGCACCACGAACGAGAAGCCGCCATTATTGCAAGGGCTGGATCAGTCGGAGCAGTGACTGTTGCTACCAACATGGCAGGCCGCGGTACTGACATCATGCTCGGCGGAAACCCTGAGTTTATGGCCGATTTCGAATTACAGAGGCAGGGCCTTTCACCCGTTGACACACCCGAAGAGTACGAGCGGGCATGGCCAGCGGAATTGGCCAAGCAGAAAGCCGCAGTCGCGGCGCAGCACGAAGAAGTGATTGCTCTCGGGGGCTTATATGTTCTTGGCACAGAACGTCATGAATCTCGCCGTATTGATAATCAGTTGCGTGGTCGTTCTGGTCGCCAAGGCGATCCTGGTGAGTCGCGTTTCTATCTTTCTCTGCAAGATGACCTTATGCGTCGATTCAATTCCGGCATGGTCGAACGTTTCCTCTCTGCTGCGGGAATTCCGGAAGACACACCCATTGAATCCAAGATGGTCAGTAACGCGATTCGTTCTGCCCAGACTCAAGTGGAGTCGCAGAACTTTGAAATTCGAAAGAATGTTTTGAAGTACGACGATGTTCTCAATCGTCAGCGCCAAGTTGTTTATGGCGAAAGACGATTGGTTCTTGAAGGCAAAGATATTCAAGACCAGGTGCAAACCTTCTTGAAAGATACTTTGGCGGCATACATCTCTGCTGCAACGTCCGGAGGTTATGCGGAGGATTGGGATCTCGAAACGCTTTGGGTTGCTTTGAAATCACTTTATCCAATCTCCTTTACAGTCCAAGAATTGGAGAAGGAACTCGGTTCGCGCGCTGCTCTAGACGCTGATTACCTTGAGCAGAAAGTAATCGATGATGCGCTCTTGGCATACGCAGCACGTGAAGAATTCTTAGGCTCGGAAGTAATGCGCGAACTGGAGCGCAAAGTGCTCCTCTCCGTCCTGGATAGAAAATGGCGCGAACATCTCTATGAGATGGACTACCTGCAAGAAGGCATTGGCCTGCGCGCAATGGCTCAGCGAGATCCACTCGTTGAATACCAAAATGAAGGATTCGAATTATTTTCCGCGATGATGGATGCAATCAAGGAAGAAATCGCCGGATACCTCTTCAATATCGAAGTGACGGTGGAAGAGAACGGCAACGAGGTCACAGGCAAGGGCTTGGAAGCACCTACGGTCCCGACCGAACTGCAATATTCCGCACCTGATGAGACCGGTGGCACTACCTCCGGTGGGATTTCGCGAAATGCTCCATGTCCGTGTGGATCAGGGAAGAAATACAAACGGTGCCACGGGGCGAAATAGCTCTTTGTCTATAACAGTGTGAGGGAAGTGCAGAGCCAGCGATGGTCTACGCCTTCAAATCGAATTGCGAGGGAGCGTATCCGGTCTTCGAATCTGACGGTGAGCGCGGATTCGCAGATGCCATCAAGTGGCTGGCATTGGTGAAGTTTCCTGATTCTTCCGACGTCATGCAGTGACCCAACTCTTGTTATCAACTGTGTGTAGACGGTGTGATGGCACCATCTAGCAAGCTGTCCCGGTTGTCTTTTAGCCGCCCATATTTCCAAAACACTAGTTGCGAATTTCAATGTCCACGCATGAACTTCCGGAAGATCACTTGCCGATGTCGGTTGCGGCGCAAACTCGGGGTCGAAGTCTTCGCCAAAGTTGCTGGGGATTGAGTACAGCAGGGGTTGTTGAATCACCGTTGATTGAACCTGGTGCTTGTACAAATCCAGCATTGGATGGTTCCAGAGCTCGCTCTGGTCACTTGAGATGGGTAGGAGTGAAACTGGTCGGGAAATAAGCGTCGATGTTGTCATTGGCACACTTTCGCCCCCAGATGGCAATAGTGGCCTCAGACGGGGGACTGATCTTTCCCTCATCCAAACGGATGATTGTGGAAATCTTCTGATGAATCTTCAAGTGAGGCTCTTTAGTTGCTCACTATGAGAAGGTCCAAAAAACGTGTACAAACCCGAACCATCGCATCCGTGAGTCTTATTTGCGCCTCATTTCTTTCGGCATACCTGCTCTCGTCGATGGCGAACCGAACTCAACTGTTGTGGAGTGCGAAGACATTTCTGATTCCGGGTCAAGAAATATTGCTCAGTGATCTGGCGCCAAAGCGAGTGGCTATTCCAGAAGGGGCCAATGCCTATATCTCCGTAAGCAAGAACGTAACGCATTTCTCTATTTTGAAGGCGGTTGCTGCTGGAGAACTCCTGCCGGCAAGTGCCTTAACCCCAATAACCAAGACGCCACAGATGAGTGCGGTTCCCATCAGCATTCACTCCTCTGATTTGCCTGCCGACTTGCAGAAAGGCGAAGCCGTCAATCTTTATCATGTAGGCGATCCGAATCTGTCGAAGGAGGTCGGACCGCCGAATTTGGTGTTGTCTCATGCATATATTTTGGGAGTCGACAGTAAGGGGCAGAACTTAGGCGGGGATCTAACTCTGACGATCTTGGTCAATACTAAAAATATCCTGCAAGTTTTGGATGCGACTGCGTCGGGGCGAGTAGTAGTGGTTCGCGTAAATGGCTGAAATTGCTTTACCGGTTGTGGTGACTGCGATCGCAAATTCTGAATTGGAAGGTTTTGTCGCGGGGACTCTTTTCAGTCAGGGTTGGAATGTAGTTTTTCGGGCTCTTGATATCGCGTCGTTAAAAACATTTATCGATGCGGATTTGCTACAGAGCAAGAATATTGTTCTTGTCTACTCGCCGGATTTGCCAGGTATATCAGCGGAGATTGTCTCTTCACTCCAGAGCAAAGTCCGACAAATTGTCGGGTTCTCTACTCATGCAAGTGCTGATCAAGATTATTCCGGGCTATTTGACGCTCCCCAGGAGCCTGCAGAATTGCTCAACCTGGTTAGAGGTTTTGTGAGGGCACCTTTGCTTCGTAGCGCGGTGGTGGAAAGTCGTAAAGCCCGACGTGCCCGCGTGATCGCGATTGGGTCAGCTTCGGGATCGGCCGGCTGCACGAGTTTGGCCATTAATCTTGCAATGGAGTTGAGTGCCCTCGGACACGAGACGCTCCTTATCGACGCCGATGTGCGCCACCCATCTATTGCTCCATTGCTCTCACTTCATAAATTGGACACGGAGCATTCATCTCGCTCAATTGCACCTCATTTGAGCGTAAGCGAATTTACGAGAGAGCGAGTCTGCGGTCTTGGCGACTACCTGAACGATCTCTTTAGCAAGGTCGACTTCGCGTTAATAGATCTGGGCGCAATAGAAGGCATCTCCGACTCTCTGACGGACCGGCGGTGGACCGCTTCTCTTATGCACTGGTCGTGCGAGCAAGCAGATGAGCTCTGGCTTGTCAGCAAAGGTGATGTCCTAAGTGTTCACCGATTGGAGTCATTGGTCCGTGACTTTTCTCAAATAACCATTCGTGCCAAAGTGAGCGTGGCGATGAATATGAGTTCGCGAGGTCGAAAGGGAAAGTACCGCTCGGAACAATTTCTTGCCGCAATAGCTCCGCTTCGTCCGCAAAATGTCTTCACTTTTCCGCGCGATGTCCGTGCAGTGACACAAGCTGAAGAAGAGCGGGCGACATTGATCGAAATTGATGACAAGTCACCTCTACGGAAGAGCATTGCAAGGATAGCTGTCGGACTTTCATCGTAAATTCTTATATCCTTGGCTCATGCGGGCATATGTGGCAATTACACCTCCTGAACTTCAAAACTTCTTGGAGAAAGGTTCCTTTCATGCGGCTCAAGCGTTTGTACTTGATCCGATCAGTTCTGGTGATGCAGGGATGACCTCGGATGATCAAGAGGAGTTCGAGTTCGAGTTATCTTGGCGAGCCGCAGAAGAGTCACGAGGAATGCAAGGTACGTCTTCGGCAGTGGGGATGGCGTTGGCCGTTGATCTTGAACAGGATCAGATGGGCGAAGTAGTGGGCGAACATGTTGGCTTGCTCTCGAATATATTGTGGTCGCAGGTTCAATCTCTCCTCATATCGGAGTCAGAGGAACCAGAATTATCCTGGTTTGCCGCGCAAGAGATACCAACCTACCTTCCACAATGGTTGGCGTGAGAAGGTTGATCCATGGCACAGATTGAAGATTTACTGGAGGGTCGAAGCCCACTTACAACCGAGCAGATCCATCGTCTTCATGAACTCACCGCTGACTGGCAGATGCTTTCCGATCTTTCCTTTGCAGATTTGATTCTCTGGGTTCCACTCCGCAAAGACAGCAAGAGTTGGCCGACCGGGCATATTGCTGTCGCGCATATTCGCCCCACTACTGCAGCAACGGTCTTCGCCCACGATGTCATCGGCGATGAAATATCTTGGGGAGCCAAGGGTCGCATTGATGCGGCGCTTTCTAATGGGGAGATCATTCGAGATTCCGAGCCGGAGCTAGTCGGAGAGTTGATGATTAAAGAGGAGACGATCCCGGTAAGTCTTGATGGCCAGGTCATCGCTGTTATTTCCCGACATCGAAATGCCGAATTGATGCGATCGCCGAGCAGACTTGAATTGAATTATCGAGAAATTGCCCACAATTTATATCGAATGGTTGCTGAAGGAACTTTCCCCTATCCCGATGCGATTTCTGTTTTTGATCCGTTGCCACGGGTCGGTGATGGCTTGATTCGATTGGACGTCAACGGCGTTATCTCCTACGCCAGTCCAAATGCACGCTCTGCCTTTAGTAGATTGGGATGGGGTAACGAACTAGAAAGCTATTCGCTTGGAGAAGTTGCCGAGTCATTATCGAAGGCTCGCCAAGAGGCTCACGAAGAGGGACTCCGAAGTTCACTCAGTGGCAAAGCCCTGCGCCGCGTTGAGTGTGAAAATTCCGCCGGTACAATCGATCTGCTGGTAATGCCGCTGATCCAAGGCAACGACCGCATCGGGGCAATCGTCCTTCTTCACAACATCACCGAAGTGAGACGGCGCGATCGAGAGCTTGTTACCAAGGATGCAACCATTCGCGAGATTCACCATCGGGTGAAAAATAATCTTCAGACTGTCTCTGCTCTACTCCGGCTTCAATCTCGGCGTATCGATGATCCGCGGGCGAGCGCGGCTCTGGCCGAAGCTGTTCGACGTATCGGCTCTATTGCAATGGTCCACGAGACTTTGTCAGGAAGTTCAGAGGAGACGGTCGCCTTTGACGATGTTCTTGACCGCCTGGTCTCCAACGCCCGTGAATTGAGCCCACGGGTGAACGCGATCACGATCGAGCGTGAAGGGCGGGTCGGCACTCTCGAGCCCAGGCTGGCGACACCGCTAGCGTTAGTGGTCACAGAACTCATCCACAATGCCCTCGAACATGGCCTGGCCGCCCAGGGAGACTCGCTCCGGATAGTCGTAGAGCGGACCCAGACTGAGTGTTCTATCCGCATCTATGACAACGGCATCGGCCTGCCCGTCGACTTCACTTTGGAGTCTTCGGCCAATTTGGGGTTGCAGATAGTCCGGACGTTGACTGAGAACGAGCTCGGAGGAGAGCTCACGCTTGAAGGTGCCCTTGAGGGCACCTCGGCACTGGTGATATTTCCACTGTAGAACGAGTCCTGTTTCAGGACTGGGGGCCCTAGCGAATCTGGCTAGATTGCTCCAATAAGCGGGCCCGATTACGCGCCGCACGGCGCTTGAGGGCGCGACGCTCATCCTCAGAGAGGCCACCCCAGACCCCGGCGTCTTGGCCGCTCTCCAGCGCCCATGCCAGGCAGGCATCCTTGACGATGCAGCGATTACAGACCTTCTTTGCTTCTTCTATCTGCGTGATCGCAGGGCCGGTATTGCCTACCGGGAAGAACAGTTCTGGATCTTCGTCGCGGCATGCTGATTGATGTCGCCAGTCCATAGACCTACCCTTCCTTGTGATATCCATACGGCAGCCACGTTGCGCCCGATATGCGATGTTGGGATCTGATGAGTTGTGATCTGAGTGACCAATTCTCCCTGCTCCTGTGTCTATTAACAAGGAGATTAGGCAAAAGATTTCCATTTGCGTAGGTGATTTATCTCGCCCGACGAGGTATTTGCCTTCTTATAGCTTTTTTGCCCTCTCTGACGGGTGAGAAGAGAGAATTCTGAAAAATAGTGGTGCCCCCGGCAGGATTCGAACCTGCGCACCCGCCTCCGGAGGGCGGTGCTCTATCCCCTGAGCTACGGGGGCGCACGTGATTGTCGAGAATTCAAGTCTGCAGGTCATGGTAGAGAAAGTGGTGCTTTTTCCCTGCGGGCGAAAGAATACCCTGATGTTGGAGAGAGCATATTTTGCAACGGGATGTTTCTGGGGAGCCGAGCGCAGATTTTGGAATCTGCCAGGGGTAAAAAGTACCAGCGTTGGCTATATGGGTGGTGCCAGACCAAACCCCAACTATGAACAGGTATGTACCGGCGTAACTGGTCATGCCGAAACGGTTCTCGTTGAATTTGATCCCGGTGAGATCGGGTACCCGGCACTGCTCGGAGAATTCTGGACGATGCATGATCCGACGACACTGAATTCGCAGGGAAATGACATTGGCTCTCAATATCGAAGCGCTATCTTCGTGACAACTCCTGAGCAAGAGGAATTGGCGCTGGCTACCAAGCAGATCTATCAACGAGAAATCACTGCTGCGGGCTATGGTGACATTGTCACCGAAATAGTTTCTGCTGGCGGTCAGACATTTTGGCCCGCGGAGGAGTACCACCAGAAGTATTTAGCGAAGAATCCAAATGGATATGACTGTCACTCCAGTACAGGTGTCGCATTCCCTAAGGAGAACCATGTCTGCTAAAGAGATAGAAGGAGTGCGCCCAGACGGAACGGCCTATCCCGCAAAGATCGATGAGGAAAATCTTAAGAAGTCCCTTGATCCACTTTCCTACGATGTCTTGCGTAAAGGGGCCACCGAGAGGCCTTTCACGGGTGAGTATGTAGACACTGAGACAGTCGGCATTTACCGGTGCAAGGTATGCAACGCCGAGTTGTTTCGCAGCGATACCAAGTTCCACTCGGGATGTGGCTGGCCATCTTTTTACGCACCAACGAAGGATGACGCAGTCGTTCTCGTGGAAGATCTCTCTCTAGGGATGCGGGTTCGAACTGAAGTCCGATGTGCTTCCTGCGGTTCCCATCTCGGTCACGTTTTTGAAGGTGAAGGATACGATGTGCCAACAGATCAGCGTTGGTGCATCAATTCAGTGTCGATGTTTTTAGAACCCAAATAGTTTATTTGTTTTCCACGGCACGCCAGCAGTACCACGCCACCACGCTGCGATGGGGACGGAATTTCTCGCCACGCGCTTGCAGGGTCTTGGGTTCTATCTGAGCTTTTAGCTGATGGATTTTTTCCCACCCACGGCGCACGCCTAGATCACCAGTTGGCCATGTATCTAGACGTCCAAGTTGAAACATCATGAACATATCTACAGTCCATGGGCCGATGCCCCAGAGAGAATTTAATTGCTCTGATACCAATTCATCATCTAATTGGTGCAATTTATTGATTGCTACTTCTCCGCTAAGGGTTGCCGCACTCAAGCCTTGAATAGTTTTTGCCTTTGCCCCTGAGAGTCCGGCAGATCGAAGATCGGCCTCATTCAATTTAGCAATTCTTGTAGGAGTAATTTTTCCACCGCTTATTGAGACCAGCCTTGCATGGATAGTGTCTGCCGCCCTGATGGCCAGTTGCTGTGAAATGACGGACTCAACCAGGGATTCGAAATGCGTCCTTTGGGATTGCTCCCTTCCGATTGGGCAAAGCGGGCTCGCCTCAACGATTGGAATAAATTTTGGATCGGCGGCACATATCTGGGCGACTGCGCGCTTCATCTGCGCGCTTGAAAAAGCCATGGGTGATTATAAAGAGAAACTGGGATATTCATCCGTTACTAGGGCAAATGCGTATCCATAGACTCGATTCCAGTATGCGACTGTGCCGATAACTCCGCTGGCACACCATTCTGGATATTCGCCTGTGAATACGATCGTGAACCACGCGACGACCGTGAGAATGAAGGCATACACTCCATAAACCGCTCCGACGATGTAAAGAGGAATCGCCAAGAACCATTTCACCAGCGGAAGACCGCGACTTAGAATGCGCCCGCCTTGAATGTCAGGAAACTCAACACCGTTCTTCTCATTTGCCTCAATCGACGGGTAGTCGTCGGTAAGCAGAAGAAAATAGGCAGCGATCCTCACTGACAGAGCCATGATGGCTTTATTAAATTGCAGCACATAAGAGGGATATACGCCGCGAAATAGAAGAGTTAGAACTACGGGAAAGATGAAGATCCCGGCAATGTACGAATTAGAAGATGAATAACTGCTGAATGAATCGGCCAAGATTGCAACGGGAATGATGAGTATTGCGCGGAAGAGGACCGTGACCCGATCGCGATTCTTTGCCTGGAGTTGGATGTAAGTGGTGATCTGCTGACTCATAGGAACAATCTAGTCTCCCTCTTGCCCCAGCCTCTACCTCTACTCTAGTTTTAGCAGATTGTTTTAGGAGGCCATAAGTTTTGTTGGACAGACATTCGGGGCGCTTGCCGATAAGTGTGAACAGTGGGAGCGAACATGGCCGGTATTAAGGAAGTGGCCGCACTAGCGGGCGTATCAACGGCCACTGTGTCGCGGGCCCTTAGAGGCATGCAGCATGTGAATCAAGAGACTCGCGAGAAGATTATCGCTGCGGCTGAGAAATTGAATTACCCCCTGGAGGTTGCCTTTGCCAGTACGCGCATGCATAGCGTGGGCGTTGTTGCCCCGTTTATCTCGAATTGGTATTACTCAAATGTCATTCATGGAGCAGAACATGCCCTTCGCGAAGCAGGGTATGACCTTCTCCTGTACAACTTCGGTCAGATGAAAGGTCGAGAGAGGCTCTTTCAACATAAATTACTCAAAGGGAGAGTTGACGGGATTATCGTCATAAGCGTTCCACCAGGTAAAGAAGAATTCGATTCGATGTTGAATCTTGGAATTCCTATCGCGTTGATAGGAATGCACCACGAAGGCTGCGCGAGTGTTGCTATTGATGATGTTGCGGGTGCAAGGACGGCTACCCAACACTTGGTCAATCAAGGACATAAGCAGATCGCATTGATGTCAGGGCGATCTGACGACCCGTTCAGTTTTAGTGTTCCCCAAGATCGACGACTGGGGTTCATGCAAGTCCTTGCAGAAAACAGATTGGAGTGGGTTCCAAGTCGTGAAGTTCATGGAGACTTCACGATGCACGGGGGCGCAAGGGCCATGGATGACTTACTAGCGCGCCCAAATCGACCCACTGCAATATTCTGCGAATCAGATGAAATGGCTATCGGAGCTATGCAGGCAGTGCGTCGTCATGGACTAAAAGTTCCTGATGACATGTCCATTATCGGATTTGATGGACACGAAATGGCCGAATTCTCAGATCTAACGACGATAGAACAGCCAGTTCAGTTAATGGGAGAACTAGCAGCGAGTGCAATTATGGACAAGTTGCGCAGGCCTAATGCGGAATTGCCATCCATAACCTTGTCGACCACCTTAATCGTTCGAAATTCGACTATGAGGATTAACTCCTAGGCGATTTCCCCGACGAGATGGAATACTGACTCAATGGCATCAATCGAAGTGACTGCTTTTTCCCTTGAAGAGTTGCGCACGCACCGGAGTGAAAAGTGGCGTGAGTTTCCCAGCGACGTTCTCCCTCTTCCTGTCGCAGAAATGGATTTTCCAGTAGCTGCTCCAATTCGTGAACTATTGATGGAAATGGTTTCGCACTCAGATCTTGGCTACCTGGGACCTATCCCCGAGGTGGCCCTGGCTTTCGCCGACTTCGCGCAAAAGCGCTGGAATTGGTCGGCCGACTCCAATCAAATTCATATCGTCACCGACGTCGGGGTGGGTGTTGTTGAAGTTTTTCGATTGTTCACCAGCCCAGGTGATCGCGTGCTTATCAATTCTCCCGTGTATCACAATTTCAATACCTGGATCAAAGAGACGCACTTGGAAAGAGTTGACGTGCCTTTCGTGCAAGAGGGCCTGGATTGGAAATTGGATCTGGCAGCCGTGGAAGAGGCATATCGAAGTGGCGTGAAGGCACATCTATTATGCAACCCTCACAATCCCATTGGATACGTCTATTCCAAGTCGGAGTTGATGAAGATCGCAGAGTTGGCCCGCGAATATTCAGTTGTTGTTATCAGCGATGAGATACATGGACCTTTGACGTATTCAGAATCCACTTTCGTTCCATTCCTGTCACTGGGGGAGGCGGCAGAATCTGTCGGGATTGTGGTTACGGCAGCAAGTAAGGCATGGAATATCGCAGGGCTCAAGTGCGCCATTGTTATCAGCCAGAGTCCTCAAATGGATGCAAAGCTTAAGGAACTGCCAATCGCAACTCATTATCGAGCCTCACTGCTGGGCGGCTTTGCAACGGCGGCCGCATATGCCAAAGGTGGGGAATGGTTGGATGGGGTCATGCGAACCCTTGACTCAAATCGATATTTATTGCGTGATCTGCTCGATAAGAAGCTTCCGCAAATCAAATATCGAGTTCCTAACTGCACATATTTAGCATGGCTTGATTTAGAAGGGCTAGGACTGGGTCGAAACCCTTCGCAGGTGCTTTTAGATAAGGGGCGAGTCGCTCTATCTCCCGGAAAAGCATTCAGTCCGCATACTCTTAATTTTGTCCGTCTCAATTTTGCAACAAGTCCGGAAATTCTTACCGAAGCAGTCAATCGAATCGCGGTGGCAATCTCATGAGTCCAAAGAAAGATCTTCGTCTGGACACAATCGCTATCTCTGTGGGTCGGCCACCACATGGACCTGATGCGCCACTGAATCCTCCGATCGCGCTTAGTTCAACATTCCATGCAGGTGGGGGAGTTGGTTACGGGCGCTATGGCAACGAGACGTGGAGTGCACTGGAAAGCGCAATTGGAGCATTTGAACATGGTTCGACACTGGTTTTTTCATCGGGGATGGCGGCAATTAGTGCTGTCTTTTCAATCCTGCCGATTGGCGCTGTTGTCACCGCGTCCCATCAAGGCTATAGCGGAGTAATGACTTTATTGGGTTCATTGCATACAAGTGGGAAAATCGAAGTTCGCTTCGTCGATATTTCAAATACCGAAGAGGTTCTCACTGCTTTACCCGGGACGGCGCTTTTGTGGGTGGAATCTCCAACAAACCCGACCCTGTCAGTGGCTGATTTGCCGCGACTCATCTCGGCCGCCAAAGCACAAGGCTGCGGGGTCGCTGTAGATAACACGTTTGCAACTCCCTTGGTACAGCAACCGCTGCTGATGGGCGCCGACATCGTTGTGCACTCAGTGACCAAATACTTCGCAGGGCACAGTGACGTCGTGATGGGATCACTTTCTACGGCGGATCCCGCCTTGCTAGCGCGCCTTGAGGATGCCCGCAAATTCGGCGGAGGGATCCCTGGACCTTTTGAAGCCTGGTTGGCGCTGCGGGGGTTGCGAACTTTTCCGTTGCGATTTGAACGCGCGCAGGAGAGCGCCATGGAGATCGCCAGACGATTATCTGCCCATCCCAAGGTCGCCGAAGTGCACTATCCAGGACTCCCCGATGATCCCAACCATGTACGCGCTGCCAGTTTCATGAAAGGTTTCGGCGCAGTGCTTTCGTTCAGCCTACATGCGGGTGCAGCCCAGGCCGACAAAGTTTGTGAATCCTCATCAGTGATTACTTATGCAACCAGCCTAGGTGGTATTGAATCGCTCTGGGAAAGGCGACGTCGTTGGGCTAATGAAAGTGTCAGCGTTCCCGAAAGCCTCATTCGACTCTCTGTAGGCTGTGAAAATGTAGAGGATCTCTGGGAGGACATTCTCCAATCACTTGAAAATGCTTAAGTGGCGCAGGGGAATTAACACGCGAGTAAGTCAGAAGTAGAGTATTTTAAGAGAGTGTTCAAATTCATCCGACGCCTCTCCGGAATAGTGGTTCTCACTATTCTGTCGTTTCGAGCCGTCGGCTCCTTTCTTTCGTGGGTAGAGAGACAAGAAGATGGTCCGCAGAGCGTCTGGACCGATGAAGATGAATTTGAAGACGCCTGAGTATCAATCGGGTAATTGCAACGTAGGTGGCGCGGAAATTTGTCGCCGACAGTTGCGGCACTAGTACTCACGCTCGTGCCAGCGTGAGGGAAATAATAATTCTCAGCACATTCTATGTACAGGATCTACCAAGAGGTGTTGCTTTGTGGCATTGTAAGCAACAGAGACAGGGAGTGTTACATGAAGATCGTTGTCCACGCTCGTCAAGCTCAGCTAGCAGAAGATTTCAAAGCAATCGTAGATGAAAAACTTAATTCAATGAATCGATTTAGTGTCACGATAGATCGAGTAGAAGTAGAAATTATTCATGAAGCAAATCCAAGGCAGGGGAAATTCTCACACCGAGTCATTCTGACATCGCATGGGGCAGGCCCGCTTCTGCGCGCGCAAGCAGCCGCATTTAATGATGTTGCGGCGTTTGATCTGGCTATTAAGAATTTTGAATTACAGATCAGAAAGATTCACGAACGCGGTAAGGAAATAGTTCACGATAGCGTTCGAAACAAGGCTGTTTCAGAGTAATCCCTTATTCGGCTCCAGCGATTCCGCGAGTTGCCGTAAGACTTGCAACCGTTGTAATGATGAGCACCGTGATGATCGAACTCAGGCTGAACGTGAGTGAAAACTCAGGGACGTGGACTCCGAATATTTTGTGCACTCCAACGCCATGCAATGCTTCGAAGATCATCTTGATTCCGATAAAGGCAAGGATAATCGAGAGCCCTTTTGAAAGGTATATCAACCTCTTTAGGAGATTTTCGAGAAGAAAATAAAGCTGCCTAAGACCCATTAAAGCAAAAATGTTTGCGGTTGTCACGATGTATGCGTTTTTCGTTAAACCGAAGATGGCCGGAATTGAATCAAGCGAAAAGACGAGGTTGGTGAGACCAAGGGCGACGAGGGCTATAGAAAATGTGCTCAGCCCGCGCTTCTTCATTCTCTCTACAATTTTGCCTTCCTTCCATTCTTCTTCGTCGCTGCTCTCGTTGTAGAGCTGAAATGCGGTGTACAGAAGGAATGCGCCAAATAGGAAGAAGATGCTGGCAAAGCGAGAAATAAGTGCAGCACCAAGTGGGATGAGCGCTCCACGCATCAGGATTGTGAGCATGATTCCAAGGAGCAGAACCAACTGTTGTTTTTCCTTTTTAACATGTAGGTGCCCAAGGATGATGATGAAGACGAATATGTTATCGACAGATAAGGCGTATTCAGTTAGCCAGCCCGCAAAGAACTCCTGTTGACTTTGTTGGTTGGCAAAGAGAGGAAGCAGAAAGAAACCAAAAATCAGAGCGGCTCCGATGTACACGGTTGTCCAAATACCGGCTTCGAGAAGTGAAGTTGCAACATTTCGCCGAAGGATCGCTAACCAGAGGTCCAATAGGATCACGAGTGCTAGGAGCGCAATAGTCACTACCCAGGTCGTCACTGAGATCATGAGGTTATCCTGTCACACGAGCGAGTGGTCCCAGGAATCAGGCTTTAATCTTTCCTTCTATATCCCGCAGCACGCGGTGTACTTCAAGGGATATCTGCTTTAGTTCTGAGAGCTCTTGGTTGGCAATAGTTCGAGCCTCTTTCGCGAGTTCAAATTCCCCGAGGCTTGCTTCGTGGGTTTCGTTGATCTTCTGCTCAACGCTGGCGGATTGAACGTTTTGGCCAACCATGATTATGGAGAGTAGGACTAGTTGAAGAAAGGTCTGCGCAATCCACGAGACTATGACTACGGTGCTGCCAGACTTGATGGCACCCGGCAGGGACACAAGCGCAATCGCGGCGAAAATATAGGCACACCACATAGTGCTCACCATTGAGGTAATGCGTGCTCCGAGTTTCTGGTTGAAATTTGCTATCTTGCTCATTAGCGCTTCTTTCGTGTCGCATTAGTTAAATTCTTGAGGCAAACGATATCTCCAAGCGTTGATTTCGATCTGAGGAACACCCTTTATTGATATCCTCTTCCATCATGCAGAGGGAACATTTAGCGCAGGAAGGGCCACATTGGCACCGCCCACATATGGGTGAGCATCGCTGGCCCGTTGCCCTGGTCGTCCTTCTAGTCATATCGATGCAGTACCTGCTCCCGCAGAAACTGTCCCTGTCATTTCAGACCCCAATATGTTTTGTTGAGGCAGCCCTTCTTCTGGCTGTAGTTATTGTGAATCCAAAGCGGATTTCTGAGCATATTGTGTCGGCTCGGGTCTTGGGGGTCCTGCTGATTGCAACTATGTCGCTCTCCAACACCGCCTCCGCGGTTAAGTTGATTGACGCCATTATCACCAAAGGGGTGACCGACGCACGCAGCCTTCTTCTTTCGGGAGGGTCAATTTGGCTCACGAACGTCGTGGTCTTTGGGCTCTGGTATTGGGAGTTGGACAGGGGCGGACCGGGAAAGAGGGCACAAGCGGTTCATCCCTTCCCCGACTTTATGTTTCCTCAGATGTCGGATCCGCTTTATGCACCGCAATCGTGGCATCCCAATTTCTTTGATTACTTGTATACATCATTTACAAACGCGAGTGCATTTAGTCCAACCGATGTTATGCCACTTACTCGTTGGGCCAAGATGTTGATGCTGATACAGTCAATGACCGCCCTATTGATGGTCGGTCTGGTCATCGCACGTGCAGTCAATATCCTCCACTGATGATGGTGCAGAACCGAGTCGAACTGACGCAACAGCAACTCGATGAACTGAGGTTGCTGGTCGATGGGCGAGTGATTACGACTGTTTCTGTCTTAGATCAACACGGACATGATGAATCTGCGTTTCCGCCCAGCCGACCGTCGGCAGTTGTCATGGCTAGTTCTACCGAGGAAGTCTCCAAAGTCCTGACGTACTGCAATGTGGAACGAATTCCAGTGGTGGCCTTTGGTGCCGGAACTTCTCTTGAGGGCCACGTCGTTCCGCTTTATGGCGGCGTAAGTTTGGATCTTACGAACATGAACCGCATCCTTGAGGTGCGCCCGGACGATCTTTTAGTGCGTGTTCAGGCGGGAGTCCATCGCCTTGCTCTTAACGAGATGTTGGCCAATGAAGGACTCTTTTTCTCCGTCGATCCTGGTGCAGATGCGACGCTGGGAGGCATGGCGGCCACCGGGGCCGCAGGAACAACGACGGTTCGGTATGGATCAATGCGCGAAAACGTCCTCTCTCTTACGGCTGTTCTTGCCAACGGGCAAGTCATTCACACTGGGAGAGAGACACGAAAACTCTCCGCGGGATATGACCTGACTCGCTTGCTCGTGGGATCAGAGGGAACTTTGGCGGTAATTACCGAACTCTCATTGCGCGTTTTCGGTATCCCAGAGAAGATGGCGGCGGCAATTGTTCGATTCCCCACTCTTTCGCAGGGAGTGACTGCTGCAACAGAAATTGTGAAGGCAGGAATTGCTATTGCACGCTGTGAGTTCTTGGATGCCAAATGTATTCGCAATCTCAATGCATACGATGCAATGTCGTTGACGGAGTTGCCGACACTGTTTTTCGAATTTCATGGCACTCCTCAGAGCGTGCAAGATGATGCCCAAGCAGTTCAGAAGATCGTTGCTGATTTTCAAGGAACAGAATTTGAATGGACCAGCGATGAGGGCCAGCGACGCAAGTTGTGGCAAGCACGCCATAACGCGCATTGGGCGGCCACGGCTGCCCACCCGGGCAAGAAGAGCATCAGCACCGATATGGCAGTTCCCCTTTCTCAACTGGCAGGCGCAGTCGCGATGGCGGATGAAATTCTCTTCGCCCATGCTTTTCCGCATTCAATATTGGGTCATGTCGCCGATGGAAACTTTCACTGCCAAATAATTACCGATCCTGACAAGCCGTTGGATGAAATTCGACATCTAGTACACGAGATCACATTGAAAATCATTGATCTTGGTGGTACCTGTACTGGAGAACATGGAATCGGAGCCGGAAAGATTGCCGCATTGGCGCTCGAAGCAGGAGATTCCTTGGATGTGATGCGGTTAATTAAGAAGGCTCTTGATCCTCACTCGATCCTCAACCCGGGAAAGATCTTTACTGTCTAGATCCGGAGAGGGAATAAAAAACCCTTGACGGGGGATGCCGCCAAGGGTTTTTAATGCGAGAGAGGAATTAACACTCTCGCAAACTTGTATTTACTTGTTCTGTCCAACCTTCTTGCCGTTGTCAGACTTTTCTGTCTTCTTTGATTTGTCTGAGTTGCCAGGCTTAACAGCTGTCGCAACTTTTACTGGAGCAACTGGCTTTACTGGAGCAACTGGCTTTGTTGGAAGCGCAGGCTTTACTGGCTTTACTGGAGCAACTGGTCGAGCAATTTCTGGTCCCAGGGCATCTAGTGCAGTCTTTCGAGCAGCAGTTGCGGCGGTAATCGCGGTGTTGCGAGCAGTAACAGCGGCACTTTTCTGGTCAGCAGTTGTAGCCGCAGCTAGAGCAGCAGCGAAGTCAGAATCGGCCTTTGCTATGGCTGCTTGGAATGTTGAAATAATCGCTTGGCGCTTTGCTTGACGCACTTGCTGAGCGGCCTGGAACTGGGACACTGCTGCTTTAACAGCGGCGGTGTACTGGTCCATCGTGATTTTCCACGCTGCGTTGTACTGGTCGATGGTTACCTTCCAAGCCGCACGGTATTGATCCATCGCAACCTGATAGGAAGCAAGAGTCACCTTGTACGCGGCTAATTGAGCAGCGTAGGTCGTAGCCACAGGGGTAGAAGTGGCCACGGGGGTGGGGGTGGGTGTTGGGTCGGTGGCGTTGGCCGCTGAAACAGAGCCCAAAATCAAACCGGCGCTCAAGAGTGAGGTTGTAAAGATCTTCTTGGTTCTCATCGAACTCTCCTTGCCTTGGTAAAGCTCAAATGCTTTATGGGATGATTTTGGAGGTGGATCTTGTGCGTATTCTGTGAAAACCCTCTGGCCACTTTGCGTAAAGGGCGCAGGCGTGGCCCCCCGATGGCCTAACTGGCTATACGCTCAGGTTTTGGAGGAATAGATGAGTAAGCCTTTGATTTTGATCGTGGATGATGAAGTTGGTGTGCGCGAACTTCTCACAGATGCCCTTGGTCTAGGCGGTTACGAGACCATAGAGGCGAAAGACGGAATGAGCGCGCTAACGCTCATTCGTAAGAATAAGCCCGACCTCCTAATCATTGACATCAACATGCCGGTGATGGATGGCTTCGAGCTCCTTGAGAGAGTTCGCTCTAATAAGAATCAAGTCCCAGCCATCATGTTGACCGCGCGCAAAGATCGGACTGACATCTCCCGTGGTTTGCGCCTTGGCGCGGACGATTATGTGACCAAACCTTTTGGGTTGGAAGAGTTGCTGCTAAGAGTCAAGGCGGTACTGCGTCGGAGTCAGCCTTTCACTGAAGAATTCTCGATTCTCACCTGTGGTCCTATCTCCCTTAACGAAGAGACCTATGAAGTATTTTTGGAAGGAACTCAGATTGAACTGTCAAAGACCGAGTTCCGGCTGTTGCAGCACCTGTTACAGAACAAAGGGCGAGTTCTGACGAAATCTAGTCTTCTTAGCGCAGTCTGGGACATCGACTTTGACTCAGACACTGGCGTAGTCGATACGTACATTTCTTATCTGCGCAAGAAGTTCCACTCCGACAATTTTGACGGAATTAAGACAGTTCGAGGCATCGGTTTTCAGATTCTTGAACCCAAAGGGAATAAGTGAAATTAAGGACCAGGCTCACTCTTGCCTCAGCTGCAATTACCTCAATTAGCACTCTGTTAATTGGGGGATTTGCAGTAAATGCTTCACATAGCTCGGGAATGGCACTTTTGGACAAGTCGCTCGACCAAGTGGCCACTTCGGTTCGCGGTCACACAAACGCAGCGCTCTCTGAGGCTCTGTATTCGGTGCAACAAAGTGACATAGCGTTGACTCTTGTCTACTACACAGCCGATAGGAAGGCTTCCGTTCTTAGCGTGTCGAGATTGACCGTGACGCCAAACCCTTCGAACCAAGAGCTCAAGAAGGGCATCAAGGGACCAATCACCCATGTGGGTGTCGAGAATTATCGGATGCGCACCATCGATCTCTCTGACGGGGAATACCTTGTGGTAGCCGCCTCTCTTCATGACATCGACAAGAGATATAGATCTGACCTGCTTCATCTTCTTTACTTTATCTTGCTCTGTCTCGTGGCCGCAGGAATTGCCACTTGGGTACTGGTTCGCCGAGATATGAAGAGGATCGAAGTGCTCATTGCGACTGCGGGAGATATTTCGACTGGAGATACCGACGTCCATATCGCCCCCGCACAAGGCAATTCTGAAATTGATCAACTTGCAGAGTCGTTAAACAAGATGGTGGTCTCATTGCGTCGAACAGCCGAAATCGAAGAGCAGGCATCTCGGCGGATGCAGGATTTCCTAGGGGATGCTTCACATGAGTTGCGCACTCCTCTCACTGTCGTAAAAGGCTATGTGGAGTTGTTGTCAGGCCCAGCAATGACAGATCCTTCGACGCGGGCACGGGCATTTGAGAGGGTGGGCTCGGAAATCGTTCGGATGGAAAAGTTGATATCTGATCTGCTTTTCTTGGCTGAATTCGGGGAAGTCCCAAGTCAAGAATTTTCTGTCATTGATGTATCCGAGATTTTGCGCTCCCACTTGGCTGATTTTTCTACTCTGAATCAGTCACGAAAAATTGAAACTGATATTGAAGATCACCTAACAGTTCAAGGGTCGGAAGCTCACATGGCCAGGCTGATGACAAATATCTTTGCGAATATCTCCAGACATACTCCATCTGATGCCCCAGTCAGAGTTTCCCTAAAACGTACAAAAGGCGGCGTAGACTTATTGATCGAAGATGGCGGTCCCGGTTTACCGGTAGGTGCTTACTCTGAAGGCATGCAGAGCTTCCAGCGCTTTGATAAATCAAGGTCGCGTGAGAATGGCGGCTCCGGTCTGGGAATGAGCATTATCTTTGCCATCGCCCGCGAGCACTCGGGCAGAGTTACCTTGGAACCAAGCAATCTGGGTGGCTTAGGTGTTCACGTATTTTTTGGTAATTTGTCTGTATGACCACGGATTTGACTCAGGCCTTCGACGAAGCACGACAAGAAATCGAGCGAACCGAGTCGTTGGTAAGAGTAGTTCTTTCTGGCTCCCAGCGAAACATGACTCCGCCTGCGGTAAGAATCGATATTCGCCCAGTCTTAATCAAAGACAAAGTCTTGTTGCAAGTCTCAGCTTCAGATGGCCGGCAAATAACGTCAAAGAATTATACTCCCCAAGAACTCAAGGTTGCCGAGCTTCTCGAAAGTGGATTTTCAAATATCTTGGTTGAACATACGACCGGCTCTCTCTCAATTCGCGTCACTAAGAAACATGGCGCCTTAGTGAGACGCGAGAAAGGCGAGAAGCACCAACAACTAAGTCATGACCAGAGCAAAAAGCGCCTACTTGACCCGTTCGATCCTTTTCTTCGAGAGGTCGGAATCGCAGATTCCGATGGGCAAATAAAGCCGACCAGACAAGACAAATATCGCCAAGTGGAAGAATTTCTCCGACTCCTCACCCCTACTCTAATGAGCGCCATCGAAGCAGGACACATTCATGCACCCACCAAAATTGCGCCATTGAAAATTGTTGATCTTGGTTGTGGGAATGCGTACTTGACCTTTGCGGCTCATCAATATTTGTCATCGATCAACATACCGGTTCAAGTTATCGGCATTGACATTCGCCAAGAATCCCGTAAGAGGAATTCAGAAATTGCCGAGCGATTGGGCATTTCGGCAACGATTGAATTTCGCGCCGAAGAAATCTCGCAGAGCACTGTCGAAGGGGCGGACGTGGTGATCGCACTTCATGCTTGTGACACGGCAACCGATGATGCGATTGCTTGGGCGGTGAAAAACGATGCAAGGTTGATGCTGGTTGCGCCGTGTTGCCACCATGATTTGCAGAGCCAAATTGTCGACTCTCCCGATCCTTGGCAAATTGTGACGAAATATGGCCTTCTTGAGGAACGTATTGCCGATTTACTTACAGACGCGCTTCGCGCTCATATCCTGAAATTGGTCGGATATCGCTCGGAAGTGATCGAGTTCGTAGGGGGCCAGCACACGCCACGAAATCTCATGATTCGCGCTGTTAAGACCGGGGCGAGCGCTGATCCCATTGATATCAAGCGTTATGAAGAGATGGTTGAGCTTTGGAAGATAAAACCAGCATTGGCACTGCGGGTGCTCAATAAGTAGTACACATAGACATGAGCCCGATGAGTACGGCCCGAGCGATTCCCAAAGGATCAGTAGAGCGGATCCTTATTGTGGAAAATTCTTTCCGGCCTGGCATCGGTTTGCTAATCGCAAAACTCTTTAGAAGTGCAGAGAATTTGAAGTTGGATTCATTGGTAATTGATACGGACGAAGTCGCCAAAACCTTGGTTAATTTCAAGCCTGATGTAGTAATCCTTGATGTGGACTCTATACGACATTCGTACGCCCTTGATGTAGCGATCAGCATTCGCGAACAGAACCCCGATCAAGTGATCATCTTCAGTTCGGATCGACCAAATCCAGTTTTGGTTAAGGAGGGCATAGTTGCAGCGCTGCGGACTAGGGCTTACTGGCTAAATCAGCCCTCAAAAAATCTATCGCTTGTTTTGCCTGAGATAATTCAAGTACTCAACGGGAGTAAACCCTTAAATCCGCAGGTTTTGGAGAGTGCTGCCAGCGAGACTTCGCATGCAGGTCGACTGTCACCGCAGCAGCATCGAGTCATGCGCTTGATGGCTTTGGGGGCCAGCAACGCCAAAATCGGTCGGGACTGCACCATCACAACCAAGGCAGTCGAGCGGACAATTGCAACGGCTTCGAAACTTTTGCAGGTTCAGGCATCTTCTCCTGACACGAACCATCGGGTCATGGCCGCCATGGTCTATCGCCGAGCAGTGCTCTTTGACGACCTGTTGGACACGCGGTAGTAGCAAGGGAGATCCTCGCCTCCGGATAACGGGTGCTACAGCCCTCTCAAGGGCTCTGGAGATGGTGGCTCCAACGAGTCCAACAGGGGTTGCCCTTAAAACTATTTTTTGACGGGTTTGCCGTACTCGTCTGCCTCGTGGCCGCCGTAACTTGGCTTACCTTCTTCTTCGCCGCCACCAGGAATCCCGGGTTTGATGGTGCCTTGCGAAGTGATGGGTAGATGAGTGGATCCAGAGAACGCAGGCGGTTTAACAAATAGCAGGCCACCGAGAATAAGAAGTGGAATTGCAACGATGAGCCATCGCTTCATTTAGATACCCGCCTTTGAACGCGCTGAAGCTAGAGACCGCCGCCAACCATCGCTGGTGTAACTGGCCCCACTGACACCGACAACATTCGCTGATTTTGTTGTAAGTGTCTGTTGAATCAAATATGGAACGGCCTGCTGCGAAATTGACTGCGAGCGGCGATCTCCATTGGGAAATTGCAAGGCCTTAGCAGCGGTAATCTGCCCGCCAGATACTGTTATTTGCACTTGCACTGGGCCCCACTGTGTTTGCGCGGTGTCGCCGGTGATTACACCCGATGTTGAACTTTGAGTTTGGGTAGATTTCGTGCTCGAAGCCATTGGCGCGGGGGCGACTACACCTAACGTCGATACGGGTGTGAGTTGCGGTGGATGGTAGGCGACGACAGCAACGACGCCACCAATGGTGCCGGTAGCGATAATCGCAACTCTGCGCAGCATTGTCAGCTCCTAATCGCCATGGAAAGCGAAGGCTTCGTCATGGAATCTATCCGTTGGAATTCCGGCATCTACCGCTGCTTTTTTCACCGCAGAAACGAGGGCTTCGGGTCCGCAGATATAAATTTCGGAATCTGGAAATTGTGGGACAAATTTCTTCATATAGTCCGCGGTCATCGGGTGGTCTTTCCGCGAGCCAACTAGGTAATGGACCCGCGCGCCAAGCCGATCTGATAACTCGTCGAGTTCCTTGCGAAGAACGAGATCCTCTTCCTTGGATACGCGGTAGAAGACATCTATTTGGGTGTTATTCGGGAACTCTTCCATGATTGCACGCAGGGGAGTAATGCCAACGCCACCGCCAATAAGAACGATGTGGCGACCACGTTGGGCATTCTTTGAGGTGAATATCCCGTACGGCCCCTCGATGAACACTCGCGCGCCTTGCTGAAGGTTAACAAGCCCCTTGGAACTATCCCCCAACCCTTTGACGGTTATGCGTAACAGATTGTCGGTGGGAGGTGCGGAAAGCGAATAAGGATGTGATTGATACCAGTCGCTTTTTGTGATGAATCTCCAACTGAAGAATTGTCCTCCGACAGCGTTCAGCCTGAGGATGTCTCGCCCCTTGATGTAGATCGAGATTATTCCTGGGCCTTCGTGAACGACTTTCTCGACTTTGAGTTGGTGGCGAATTGATCGAATGAGGGGAATCAAGATTCGCCATGTAACGATGGAGAAGACGACAAATAAATATAGGCCGATCCAGTAGTACCTAGCTGGTTTGTTCGTGATGAACATCGCGCCAGTGAGGATTTGGTGCATGAAGGAGAGCGCGATTGCGAGATAGGTATAAAGATGAATAACCCACCATGTTTCGTATTTCATTCTCGACCGGAACTCGCGATAGGAACTAACTCCTGCTATCACCAGTAGAACAAAGCCGACGGTTGCCGGGAGCATCCAGGGATATGTAGTGATCATCACCCATAGTGTTGAGCCCATTTTGTTCTGGTCGTTGCCGGCATAGCCGAGGACGACTAAGAACACATGCAATGCAATGAAATAGAGAGCATATGGCGCGGATTTTCTATGCCATGTGACTAGGCGATCGTGACCAAGTGCTTGCTCAATCCAAGGGATTCGAGCAATCAGAAGTAGACCGATAATTGCTAGATACGAGCCGACAAGTGCGCAGAAGCGAGAAGTCATTGTGATGATGCTGTACACCGAACTGAAGTCATGTGCTGACAAATTGATGATTTGTATTGCCAATGTAAAACCAAGGCCAAGTCCGGTTATGAGACTTGCCTGATCGCTGACGCGACGCTTCTTCATGTGGCCCAACCCGCTTTGTAGCTTTTTGGGAGTTTCCCGCTGAGCAGTGCAGAGCAAATTGAGTATAGCGACTCAGATCATTTTCCCAGTAGGTGCTCATTCGTTATTCAAACCACTCTTCTAGGTTTTGATTCGAAAGGGGAGCCACTCCTAGAAGCAGAAAGATCTGCCGAAGATCACTCACGTTTCAAAATCGATTGCATTGATTCCTCGGGCAGTGCTTCCGTCTTCAATAAAGGCACCGTCGATTTCGGGCATGCCTGCAGGGGACGGTGGTTAGGCCCGGTTTGTCGCGAAAATGAGAGGCTAGCGAAAAACCGCGAAATGGGCAGTGGAGTTCAGGTTTTGCTTTAACGGTATCCCTACTTTTTCGCTAGTTCTTCGTGACTCTGAACAAATTAATTGGAAGGAGCGTAGCGACAGCCAGTGGCAACATCCACCAAGCATTAGCGCCGTCATGGTGATGGAGAAGGTAAATGCTTTCCATTGCCAGCAGCACTATTACTGTTCCGATCAGATCATCGCCTATCAAGAAGTCATACCAAAAAAATCCGAAATCCTTAAGCACCTTTACAAGGCCACGATCCTCCAGGATGGATTCCGCATCTAAGTCATCTAGATCTACTATTTTGCTTTTTTTGGATTTAATTGGTTGTTTTGATTTCTTGCTCTTTAGAAGTTGAACCAGAATTGCAGAAATGATAATCATGAAAGGAATAATTCCCAGTAGAGATGCATCCGCCTTCGGCCATATGGCACCTGCTCCTTCCGCTCCCCAGAAGATTCCAAAGGATGTGAGCATGATCCCCACAATAAATTTCATTGCATTTTCCGGAACCTGCGCTAGGGGTTTACGGAGAGCAAATCCAGCGATAACCACCAATACAACCGCCGAAAAAGCGGCGCTAGACGCTAAAAGAATTTGGTGTTGAATTGTTCCGAAAGTTAGGACGATGAATGCAACTTCAAGTCCCTCCAACAAAACGCCCTTGAATGAGAGCGTGTATGCATACCAGTCAGCAACGCCAAAGCGTTTGCCTTCTTTGGCTTTGCGCGCTGCCGCAATCTCTTCTTGAAATATTTTGTCTTCATCATGCATAGCTTTAAAGCCTGAACTTCGCAATATGGCTTTGCGTACCCATTGCAGGCCAAAGACTAAGAGCAAACCTCCAACGAAGAGTCGCAATCCATTGAGTGGCAATTTTGAGATAGATGGACCGACCGCACTAATAATCACGGCAAGCACCCCAAGACCCGTTCCAGTCCCCAATAGTGAGGATTTCCAATCTCGGGCAGTTCCAGCAGCTAAAACAATTGTGGTGGCTTCGACAGCCTCGACTACGCAGGCCAGAAATACGGAGATGAAGAGTGCGGTACTTGCTCCAATTAACATGCTGCCTCTATTCGTTGGTTGCTACAAAAGGAAATGCTATGCATTTCAAGGGGTCGATTTGAATCTCAACGCGCGAGCCGCGTAAGAAAGATTGCTCGGCAAATACTCCAGTGAGGACACCGAATGGGCATTCAACGACGTGTTCGTAGCCCCGACCACGATAGGCAACATCGAGAATAGTTGCAGGGATGCAACCTACTGATGATTGCGCGAAAGATGTGGCTGCCGGACGGACGAGCACGTCAACCTGAGCACCAATTTGAAAGATTTCTGATGCTCGGCAATGGATACTCGTTGAACCCAAATCCACTTCGATGATCGCACTATTTTGCTGGGTCACTTTTCCAAGAAAAGACCCTGCCAAGCCGGTGAAAGCAGCGACGAATCGTGTCACTGGATGTTGATAAACCAATTCTGGTTTTCCTAATTGTTCGAGCCGACCGGAGCGGATCACGCCAATCTCATCGGCAAGTGCAAAAGCCTCTGATTGATCATGAGTTATGTATAGGGCTGTGGCTCCAATCTCGCGTGTTAAAGTTGCGATCTCTACCCGCAGTCTCTCTCTGAGGTCGGCATCGAGGTTTGAGAGTGGCTCATCGAAGAGCAGGAGCGATGGTCGACCCACAATTGCCCGGGCCAGAGCAACTCTTTGTTGCTCGCCTCCTGAAAGTTCGTGCGGATAATGTAATTGTTTACTTGCTAGGCCAACTCGCTCAACGGCTTCATTAACGCGATGTTTGAAAGTAGCGTCATCCAAATTATGACGCTTCAGCGCATAACCAACATTTTCTGCCGCTGACATATGCGGCCACAGGGCATAATCTTGGAAGACCATAGCCAAACCTCGTTTTTCTGGGGGCAAATGCACGCCAGAGTCGGCTACCACCTTCTCGCCGAAAGTGATTCGCCCTCCATCCAATTTTTCGATCCCCGCAATAGAACGAATCAAAGTGGATTTTCCAGAACCAGACGGACCGAGCAATACCGTGAAGGTGCCAGGCTTCAAAGTGAGGTGAAAGTTATCCAAGGCAGCCAATTCGCTGTACCTTTTAGTTGCACCCGTAACTTGCACCGATTGTCCCTCAATGACGGGTCTCAGTGTGGTCATCGTGTGACTCCAATTCGTTTCCAACCGGCGGGGGCAAAAAATTTAAATAGAGTGAAGGCGATTGCGACAACCACAAGCGCAGAAAGTATGGCAATTACTTCCATTGCTGTCCCTCCACCGAAGTCATAATTGAAAAGCGCCTTGTCAATACCTACTGAAACAGGCTCATGACCTGCCGGGTATAAAAGTTGTGACACCGGCAGTTCGAGCAAAGTCCCTGAATAAGTGAGCAACCAAGCTGCCAGCAATGGTTTCGATATCACCGGCATCACTACGTTGAGCCAAGTTTTGATTGGCCCACTTCCATGGACGCGACATGCCTCTGACATCGACTCATGAAGTTGGCTCATGTTTCCAACAAGTGAGCGTGAAGTTGAGGGTAATGAAGTGGCAAGGTATGCCAATCCGAGAAGGATTGTTGTGCCATAAAGGTGTAAACCTATGTGATTCATGAATGGCAAGTTGTAGGCAAAGATATAACCGGCCGCGAAAACGATTCCAGGGAGTGCTACCGCAGCGAGTAGAACAAAATCCAGAATTCTCGAACTGACGTTT
>Ga0315268_10000753_pt1 | contig 37754 bp, 31 predicted proteins | sample C1_top_MG_FD_204535 | JGI IMG/M metagenome (GOLD analysis project Ga0315268, IMG submission 204535) | Sediment microbial communities from Yellowstone Lake, YNP, Wyoming, USA - C1_top | ecosystem: Environmental > Aquatic > Freshwater > Lake > Sediment | place: USA: Wyoming | collected 2017-08-01
ATGCGGGTGGCGGGATTGATCCGACCGTAGGCGGCGATCAGCTCCTCCATCGCATAGCGAAGGTCGGCGGCCGCCGCGACTCTGATCACGTGTGGGCCGGGTGCGGAAGCATCGCCACTACCCGTGGTCACCGCGCTGGGCGGGGGCGTCGCACCACCCGTTGTGGGGGCTGCGGCGCTCGAACATGCGCCGACCAGCAACGCGCCGAGGCTGAGAACGGCAAGAAGGCGCAATCGCATGGACCGAGCTCCCGCAACGCCCCGGCTGGACTCGAACGGGACGAGCCCACGGACGCAAGACTAATCCGATTATGACTACTCTGATGGTGCACGGCGGAGAAGCACCGCCGGTCGTGGGTGGGAGGCAGCAGTGAGGTCGGCGCGAAGCGCATTGACGCTCACCGAGTGGGTCGTCCTGGGCGTGATCGCCGAGCAACCGACGCACGGGTGGGCGATCGTACGCATGCTCAGACCGGACGGCGTGGTCGGCGACGTCTGGACGAGCAGCCGGGCCCTCGTCTATCGCGCGATCCACCTGTTGACAGAGGGCGGGCTGATCCGGTCCTCCGGAGCTACCGGAGGGAAGGGCCCGGATCGCACGCTTCTCGCGATCACTCCGGAAGGATCGGCGTCGCTGGCTGCCTGGCTCAACGAGCCGGTTGCGCACGTCCGTGACCTGCGGTCGGAGCTGTTGATCAAGCTGCTTCTTCTGGAACGGCGGGGGCTGGACCCGAGCGGGCTGATGAGGCGCCAGCTCGAGCGCACCAGGCCGATCGCGCAGACTCTTGCCCGCGACGTCGGGTCAGCGACCGGGTCAGGCCGTTCGATCGCCCTTTGGAGGTCGACTGCCGCTCAGGCCGCGATTCGATTCCTTGTCTCCATCGAGGCCGAGGCACGCAGCCAGCCCGCGAGATCGGCCGCCACTGCAGGAGATGGGGACCGTCCGATCGCCGCGCTCCCGGGCAAGCACCGCGACCAGGCGTGAGCTCTGCGCGGCTGGCGGGGCCTCCCCCGCCGCTTCAGTCCGGGCGGCGATCCCCACCGCCCGGACTGAAGCGCATCGCTGGCTTACGCTCGACGCATGCGGCGCGACAGGGAGCCGACCGCAACGATCGTCGCGGCGCCGGCGCCAAGCAGCGCGAGCAGGAGCGCCGGAATTCCGCCCGGTCCGTCGCCGGACCTGCTGCCGCCAGTGCTGGTCGGCGGTACCGTGGCGGCGCTCGTGGCCGAGGCCGTTGCGGACGGACTGCTGGCGGCCACCGCCAGTACCGCGGACGCGACGTGCCAGACTCCGCCCAGCGCCGCGATCCCTTCGCCGTTGGTCTGCCCGGGGGCAGTGTCATGGGCAAAGTAGTAGAGCGGGCGCGAGTCGTGAGTGACCTGGGCCGTGCCGTCGCTGCGGACGAACGCGCCGAAGGTGCCGGTCGCGCCGGCCGGCCCACTCGTCGACCCTCCGGGCGCGATCAGGAGGGGCGGCCAGTTCGCCAGGCAACCGCCGGCGCACACCGACCCGTTGTTCGGGTCGGACGAGAGCGTGTACAGGGTCATGCCGTTCGGCCCAACCAGGAACGATCCGAGGGCTGCGCTCGACCCGGCCCCGAGCTGGAGACGTGCCGGAGCCGAGGTGGTCGTTGGGGCCGGCGACCCGTAGTCGACGGCCGCCGCGGGCCCGGCCGCCCATGCGGCCAGCAGCATCAGGATGGACGCGAGCGCGCCCGGCCTCGCCAGGCGCGGCATCGGGTTGCGTGGCTTCATTGCGCGGCTCTCCTCATCTCTCGGGGTCGACGTCGACCGTGTGCCGTGGGGTACGTCGGCCTGCCGCTCCCGGTTTCATCGGACGAGGAGGCCCCGGCACCCGCCTGGCCGGTCGGCCGTGTGGACGGGAAATCCGTTCCGCGGGTTGCGTCGTTCTTGTGGACAGGAGGTCATCCATGTCCATCCGCACTACCCTGTCTGTCGTGACCCTCGCGGCCGCGGGCCTGACTCTTGCGGCGTGCAGCTCGGCGGCAGCGTCGCCACCAGCGGCCGCGACTGCGGTCGCCAGCCCCGCCCCCGGGGGCGGGGCGGCCTCGGCAACAATCGTCGACTTCGGCTTCGCCCCCGTCACGCTGACGGTCGCGACGGGCACGACGGTGAGATGGACGAACACGGGGAGCGCCTCGCACACTGTCACCGCCGACGACGGCTCCTTCGCCAGCAGCACGCTTGCCAGCGGAGCCACCTATCAGCAGACGTTCACCACGGCCGGCACCTACGCCTATCACTGCAGCATCCACCGTTCGATGGTCGCCACGGTGGTCGTGCAGCCCTGAGAGCGGCGGATGCCCGCTTGACACGTCGCCGGGTGGGAGCGCCACCATGAGCCAATGGGGAGGGAGACCGTTCCTGTGTTCGGCCGTTGCCGGTCCCTGGCAGTCACCCGGTCCGTTCGCCGTTCGCCGGAGCATGGATGCCCCGTCGGCGCCGCGGGTGGTCGGCCGGGTCCGCCTCGGCGCGCCCGGTGAAACCGCGAGCCTCCCGCGGGCGCAGGGCGTGACGGACGACGTCGCGGCAGCCCCAACCGATGCCGAGCTCATGGCTCGCGTCGCTGCCGGAGATGAGCAGGCGTTCGCAGCTGTGTACGACCGCCACGTGCTCGCGGTCTACGGGGCTGTCCTGCGGTATCTCCGTGACCCGGGGGCCGCCGAGGACGTGGTGCAGGAGACCTACCTCGCGATGTGGCAACGACCGGACGGCTATGCCGCCGAGAAGGGTTCGCTCATCGGCTGGCTGCTCGCGATCGCCCGCAATCGCGCCATCGACCGGCTGCGGGCAGCGTCGCGGCGGCCGCTGCTCGTCGGGCTCGACGCCGGGGCGTCGGACGGGTCGGAGAGCGACCTCGAGCGGCTGATGGCCCTGGGACGGCCGGTCGCCTTCGCGGCGACCAACGCTGCGCCCCCTGACGTCGCCGAGCGGCGCTGGGTGCGAGCCGTTGTTCGGACCGCCCTCGGCGGGATGTCCGAGCCGGAGCGGCGGGTGCTGGAGCTCGCCTATGACGACGGACTCACGCAAACGGAGATCGCGGAGCAGCTCGGCTGGCCGGTGGGGACCGTGAAGACGAGGACGCGGCGCGCGCTGTTGCGATTGCGGGCCATGCTCGAGAGCGTGCCCGACATCGGTCCGTGGGCCGCGGGCTCGCCGGTCGCAGCTTGGGGCCACCCGGACGGAGTACGAAATGAACCACGCTGAAGCCCGCGACCAGCTGCTGGACCTGGCGCTGGAGCCGGCGCGCCTGCGGGGACTCGATGTGGACACGGGCGCCGGGTCGGCCGAGCTGCGGGCGCATCTCGCGACGTGTCCTGCCTGCCAGGTCGAGCTGGGGGCGTGGCAGCGCACGTTCGCCGCGCTCGACCTGGCCGTCGGCGCCGACGCGGAGGCAGGCGGCGCTCCGCCGACGTCCCTGGGGGCGCTCGCTGGCTCGGCCGGTGACGTCACGCTCCCTGCCGGGCTGCGCGCGCGGACCCTCGCGGCCGCTCTCGGGCGAACCCCCTCGCCGGTCGGTCGCGTTCGCGCGCCGCGTGGTTCCGTCCGATGGCCGGCATGGCTGGCGTGGGCCGCCGTCCTGGTGGTGCTTCTCGGCGGGGCCGCGATCCTCGTGGACCGCACCGGGCAGCTCGATCGAGCGCAGGCCGACGCCGCGGCACTCGCCAGCGTGACGGCTGACCTCGACCGCATTCTCCAGGACCCGGGCCACCAGGTTGCCCTGCTCACGACCCCGGCCGGGACTCCCGCCGGAAGCGTGTCGTGGAGCGCCTCGGACGGAAGCGTGGTGGTCCTCACGACGGCGCTTCAGAACCCACCGCCGGGGCAGGTCTACCGATGCTGGATCGAACAGAACGGGGCTCGCTCGGCGGTCGGCGAGATGCAGTTCAGCGGTTCGACGGCGTACTGGGCGGGACGCCTCGGGTCGTGGGGCGACGGTTTGGCCCCAGGCGGCCGGTTCTGGGTGAGCCTCGAACCGATCGGCGGGGGTGCCACGGGCACGCCCGTGCTGCAGGGGACCCTCTGACACGCGAGGAGCGCGTCTTGCGCGGCGCCCGAGACGCGAGCAAGCCTTGCTCATGGAGCACCGAGCAAAGGTTCAGCGGCGTCGCGGTACACCCGCGTGAGCGCCAAACACCAGGGGGCGATCCCGATCGACGCCCTTTCCCAAGCCGGGCTTCGGGCTGGTGACCGCCTGCGGGCGGAGGTTCGCGGGCCCGGTGAGGTCGTCCTCGTGCGGGAGACCGATCCGCTGCCGCGGTTTGCTGGTGCGCTGACAGACGTCTACCCGGCCGGCGGTTGGCTCGGCCCCGATGCGGTCGCCGGAAACCCTGCTCGCTGTCGGCCCACCGACCTGACCCGTGACCTCTCGCGCCCCTGCGTCAGCTGGGTGACCTTCGTCAGGATGGCCCGTGGGCGAGCCAGATTCGGCTTGCCCCGCCGGGCTGGGCGATCCGGCTGAAGGCCACGAGCGGGTGGCCGTCGGGTCCGATCGCCAGCCCCGACAGGTCCCCGACGGCTGTGACGGCCGTCCAGGTCAGCGACCCACCGCCTGATCGGATCCCGAGGGTCACTGCCTGGCCGTACGACTCCTGAGCGGCGACGACGAGCCGGCCGGACGGGTCGAACGCCGCAAACGGCACCGCGCTCCCGGAGACCCCGAAGAGTCGGACCGTTGACCAGGCGCCAGAGGCGTTCGTCGTCTCGTCGATTTCGGAGTAGCCGTTGCGGCGCTCGATGAGATGGATGGCCCCGCGGCCGTCGATCGCGATCGACGGGTTGAGGAACGTCCCGTCCGTCGTTGGAACGATGGTCTGGCTCCAGCCACCGGCGGTCCGGCTGGCGAGGACGATGCCCTCGCGTGGACCACCAAGGAGCGCGTAGGCGATGACCGGCCGACCCGAACGGTCGATCGCGATCGTCGCCGTCGACGCCGGGGCGGCGAGCACCGCCACGGGCACCGGGCCCGACCACGCCCCATCACTCGCCTGGCGTCGGTACAGCAGCTGGGTGCCCGAAGTCGTCGAAGACAGGTAGACGAGGTGCACCCCTCCACTCGGATCGAGGGCGATCGATGGCCGGGACACGAATGAGGAGCTCGTGCTCGCCGCGACCGACTCGGACTGCCACGATCCTGACGCGTCGTCGCCGTACACGATGCCGGCCGATGTCTCGTATGCGAGGTGGAGATGGCCGGACGAGTCGATCGCCGGGCTGGCGTTCCAGCTCGGTTGAGGATCGGTCGCCGCCAGCTCAGCGACCGGCCACGTGTCGGGGCTGGTCGGCGGCGCCCAGCCGGCCGTCGGAGAGGGCAGGCCGAACATCTGGGGGATCGTGACAAAGGAGAAGCCCCGGACCCGATAGCGGTCGATGATGGTCGGCAGTGCGAGCGGCGTGAGAGGCGACCCGCAGTGCATGAGGACGATCGACCCGCCCGTGCCAGCTGTCGCGTTCGCGATCTCCTCCGAGACTCCTGGGACCCCCGATTGGTCCTTCGAGTCTACGTCCCAGCCGACCATCAGCGGGTAGCCGGCACCGGCCGCGACCTGGAGGACGCGTCTGTCGTAGCTGCCAAAGGGCGGGCGGAAGACGTTGATCGACGGGACGCCGAGGGTCTCGTCGAGGATCCTCCGGTCGGAGTCGAGGTTGAGGGCGAGCTGCTGGGTCGAGAGGGCCGTCGCGTCGTGGTGAGTCGTCGTGTGGTTGCCGATCGAGAACCCGTTGGCGGCAACCCAGTGCCAGAAGCTCGGGTTCTCGCGGACGTACTGCCCGTTCGGAAAGAACGTCGCTGTCGCGTGCTTGGCGAGCAGGGTGTTGACGATCGAAATGCAGGCAGGGACGTTGAAGCCGTCGTCGAACGTCAGCGCGACCGCCTTGATGGCGCGGGGCCCGTGCGTCACGAAGGTGGCGGCGAGGCGGTCGCAGCCGAGTTGGCAGGGCGTCGTCGCGGTCGGTGTGGGGGTGACCGTCGGGCTCGGCGTCGGGCTCGGCGTCGGCAGGGCGGCAAGCGTTGAGACCGGGGTGGGCGATGGGGTCGGCGTGGCCACGGGCAGGAGGGACGGCACGGGCACGGCGCACGCTGCGACGAGCGCGACCGTCAGCAGGACGATCGCCAGGGCCCTTCCTCTGCACATCTGACCTGCTCCCCGCCGCTGTGGACGCCCCGGGCCGCGTTTGACGTCAGGGTATTCCACCGGTCCAGGCTGGAGCGACCCCGTTCGGGTCCGATTGAACCGCCCTGAGATCGGTGGAGACTTACCGCGCAGGGGCGCTATGACAGTGCTTCCACTTTCGGCCGCCCCCGCAGGGGCACGGGCTGTTCCGCGGCCGCCGCGCATCCTCAAGCGCAAGGAGCTGCATGACGCCGGTGGCTTCTTGACCGGATCGAAGCAGCCCAGCCATGGTCCGCATCGGGGTGTCGACGTGGCGGAAGAGCTGCCGGTAGCCGGCACACAGATAGTGCAGCCCGGGTTCCCCGTTCGGAGCGATGATGAACCGGTCCTTCGGGCAGCCCCCGTTGCAGGCGAACCGCACGTCGCAGTTCATGCAGTACTGGGGCAGCCTGTCGTACTTATCTTGGCCGAACCGACGTTGCTGTGGGGACACGATCAGTTCCAGCGCCGTCCGCCCCTGGGCGATGTTGCCCAAGAGGTAGTCGGGCTCGACGAAGTGATCGCAGGAGTACAGGTCGCCATTGTGCTCAAGTGCAGCCTGCGCACCGCAGGTCTTGGCATGCACGCAGACGCCGCCCTGCTCCATGCCGAGCCAGTGCGCGAGCGCCGTGTCGAACAGCTGCACGAACACCGTACCGACATCGCGACGTACCCACTCCTCGAACACGTCGATCATGAACCGGCCGAACTGGTCCGCACCAACCGACCGGTCGGTGACCTGGTCGCCCTCTTGCCGGTAGAGCGGCCGCTCCTTCGCCACTACCCCCCACCCGGCGTCAGCTAGCGCCAGCACCTCGTTGGTGGTCCGCTCGACGATCGGGATGAACTGGGTGAACGTGGCGCCGCACTCGTCGCGCAGAAACACGTAGACCGCACGCCCGTGGTCGCCGTTCGCTGCGTGCACCGTGGTCAGCGTGTTCCACTCAACGCCATGGCGCTTGAGCACGGCGAGTCCGCGCATCACTCGATCAAAGGTCGGCTTGCCGCCCTTGTCCACCCGATACGCGTCGTGCAGCTCCCGCGGCCCGTCGATCGAGATGCCCACCAGGAAGCTGTTCTCCGCCAAGAAGTGCCCCCACGCGTCGTCGAGCAGGGTGCCGTTGGTCTGGATCGTGTTGAGAATCTTCTGTCCCGGGCGGGCGTACTGCCGCTCGAGTTCGACCGCCCGTCGGAAGAAATCCAGGCCCATGAGCGTCGGCTCACCGCCCTGGAATGCCACCACGACCTCATCCGAACCCACGTGCGCCTCGAGCAACTGCCGGACGTACGCCTCAAGTACCTCGTCAGACATCCGGAAATTGCTGCCCGGATACAGCTGCTCCTTGGACAGGAAGAAACAGTACGTGCAGTCGAGGTTGCAGACCGCACCCGTCGGCTTAGCCATCACATGAAACGCGACCGGGGTGGGTGAAACAGGCATCAGAGTGGCCATCTGCGACTCACCCATGGCGTGCCTCCCACCCTGTGCGCCCCTGTCCGGATCATCGGCCCTGCTGCTCGGAGTCGCCAGAACCGTCAGGCCGGCGGCGTTGAGTCAACTTTGCGCACTTCCACTCGCGTGCCCGAATGGCGTCCTGACCCCGATTCTCCCGATGAACACGGCATCCGCCGTTCCTCCAGGCGCGTGTCGCAGGACCGGCCAGGCTTCACTCGCGGATCTACGCGTCAGAGGTCGGCCGCGCAACGGAAGCCCATGTGGCCGGTGGAGCTGTCGACGCTGCTCGCCGTGCGGGCGGCGACCCGGTAGCGGTTGCAGTAGGACTCGTGGCACAGATGGGAGCCGCCGCGGATGACCTTCGCGCTTCCGCTGAGCGGGCCTTGAGGATCTGTGCGCGTGTCGGCACGATCCTCACCGTGCCAGCTCGCGCTCCACCAGTCGGCGCACCACTCCCACACGTTGCCCGCGACGCAATAGAGCCCGTAGCCGTTGGGCTCGAAGGCGTTGACGGGCGCGGTCGCCAGGTACCCGTCCTGGCCCGTATTGAGCGCTGGAAAGACACCTTGCCAGATGTTGCACCGATGCCTGCCGCGCCTCATGAGCTCGTTCCCCCAGGGATACTTCGCCTGCACGAGCCCCCCGCGGGCGGCCATCTCCCACTCGGCCTCGGTCGGCAGGCGCTTGCCACACCACGATGCGTAGGCCTGAGCGTCGTCCCACGACACGTGCACGACGGGGTGGTGCGGCCGTTCGTCGACGGATGAGCCGGGGCCCTCCGGAGCCCGCCAGCTGGCGCCATCGACCGCCAGCCACCACGGGGCCTGCGGGACGAGACCCTCCCGGACACGGTGCAGTGCGGCGGGATGCACGTTGGCGTAGAAGACGAACGACCAACCCAGCCGCTCTGCGTCACTGACGAACCCGGTGTCCCTGACAAACTCGGCGAACTGCCGGTTGGTGACGGTCCGGGTGTCGATCAGGTATGGGGAGAGTGTCACCTCGCGTACGGGACCTTCGCCGTCTCCGGAGATGGCATCGGGATCCTCGTTGCCCATCAGGAATGTGCCGCCGAGGATCCGGGCCATGCCGCGCGCCGCCTGGGCAGCGGGGCGTGCCGGCCCCGAAGGCTGCGATCGATCACTATGTGGGGGACCACCCCGCTCCATGTGGGGCGCGCAGCAGGCGCTCACGACACGACTCTCCGATGGCGCTTCATCCGTGGGTCTTAGTCATCCAGGAGCTCGACGGGTGAATGGTCGCTGTCGTCAGCCAGCTCGTAGACGATCCGCTCGATCTGACCGCGAAACGGAAACTCGTCACGGTAGCTCTCGCTCACGGGGGACAGCGCGTCGCGACCGATGTCGAGGCCGGCGAGCGATATGAATGACAGCGTCTTGGGAAACGTGGTCCGCGCCGTGACACGCCCGTCGACGAGGAGCCGCGCAGTGCCGCGGAACCGTCCCGTGCGGCTGAACGCGAACGCGAGCGTGAGGGCGCCGACAGGAAGCTCGGGCTCGGACACCAGCGTGTACCTGGTGCCACAGTAGTTGTACTCGTAGTGGAGCCGGTTGTCCTTCACGAAAAGCACGTATCCGCTGCCCACGTTGCCGTAGGAGACGAGCACTCCGTCGGTGGAGGCGTCATCACGCACGACGTAGGCAGTGATGGTATGGGACACGTCCTGCGTAGGCGGTGCGGCCTTCGGATGCACGTGCGAAGTCTCAGGGTAGTAGGTGAACACTCTGCGGTCTGCCACAGACCCTGGCTTGGGTGGGGCCCGGAACAGCTCGACGCTTCGATCGTCCAATGGCAGGACGTCATAGCGGCCGGCCTCGGACCACCAGAGTTCCACGAGCTCGTTCAACTTCCCCGGATGCGACCGCGCGAGGTCTCGGGATTCCGAGAAGTCCTCGTCCAAGTGGTAGAGCTCCCACCGGTCGGATCCGTAGTCCACACCAGGCTGGTGCTTGGTGACCGCCTTCCATCCCTGCCGCCAGATCGCCCTGTTCCCGAACATCTCGAAGTACTGATGATGCTTGCGCCCCGGGGAGCCGGGTTCAGCGAACGTGTAGGCCAGGCTCGTCCCGTGGACCGGCATCTGCGGCACGCCGTTCACCTCGTCGGGTGGCGTGACGCCTAGTACGTCGAGGACGGTCGGCGTGATGTCGACGACGTGGTGGAACTGGGTGCGTATGGCGCCAGGGTCCGTGATCCGAGCGGGCCAGTGGACAATGAGCGGGTCCCGGATTCCGCCCTCGTGGGTGTGGTATTTGTACCATCGCAGCGGCGTGTTGCTCGCTTGCGCCCAGCCCCAGGGGTAGTGGTTATCCGCGCGCGGACCGCCGATGTCGTCGAGGTGGGCGAGGTTGAACGCGTCGTCCTCTGGCACTCCGTTGAAGAAGCGCGCTCTGGTCACCGCCCCGTAGGGGCCTCCCTCCATGGCGGCTCCGTTATCGGAGAGCAGAAAGATCAGCGTGTTGTCCAACTCTCCAACTCGCGTGAGGAAGTCGAGCAGGCGACCAATCTGGGCATCGGTATGTTCCAGGAATCCCGCGTAGGCCTCCTGGAGCCGTACACACACCCGGCGCTGGCCATCCGAGAGGTCGTCCCACTTCGGGACGTCGGGGTTGGAGGGGGGCAGCTGAGTACCGGGCGGCACAATCCCCGACGCGACCTGCCGGGCAAAGCGTTCCTCCCGTATCTTCTCCCAGCCACCGTCATAGACCCCCCGGTAGCCGTCGACATAGGCCCGTGGCGCGTGATGGGGAGCGTGTGTCGCACCGAAGGCGAGGTAGAGCAGGAAGGGCTTGTCGACGGCGTGCGAGATCTGCTCGGACAGCATGCCCATTGCCCGGTCCACGAGGTCCTCGGAGAGGTGGTAACCGTCCTCGGGCCGAGCCGGCGGATCGACCCAGTGGTTGTCGTGGACGAGCTCCGGATGGAACTGGTCGGTCGCCCCGTCCATGAAGCCATAGAACCGCTCGAAGCCACGACCAAGCGGCCACTGGTCGTACGGGCCCGCAGCGTTGATCTGGTCAGTCGGCGTAAGGTGCCACTTGCCGACCGCGAAGGTGTTGTAGCCCACCCCACGCAACATCTCGGCGACGGTGCCGGCGCGAGGAGAGATTCGACCACGCCCGCTCGGCCAGCCGCTGTCGACGTTCGCGAGCATGCGCATGCCGACGGAGTGGTGGTTGCGGCCGGTCAGGAGGCAGGCGCGGGTCGGTGAGCACAGTGTCGTTGTATGGAAGTTGTTGTACCGCAGTCCGTCTCGCGCCAATCGGTCGACATGCGGGGTACGGATCTCCGACCCGTAGCAGCCCAGGTCGGCAAAGCCGGTGTCATCGAGAACGATGTAGACGACGTTGGGGCTGCCTGCCGGTGGGCGACGAGATGGCTCGTACCAGGGGGTCGAGTCCCCATGAGTCATGCCCAGCCAGTCGCGCCGACTCTCGTCAATACTCACCGGAACTCCACAGGTAGCGACGTAGGATCGTGGTGCCCAGCAGTTTCCAGAGCCGGTCTCCCAGGAACCCGAGCAAGCCGAAACAGAGGATGCCGACGAAGATCTCGTCGGTCCGGAAGTACGTGCGAGCGTTCCAGATCAAGTACCCGATGCCGGTCTGTGTCGCGAGGGCCTCCGCGGCCACAAGCACGAGGAACGCGTTGGCGAGCCCCAGCCGCATGCCTGTGAAGATGTGCGGGATGGATGCGGGGATGACCACCGACCATACGGCTCTCGCTCGACTCGCCCCGAGGCAGCGCACGGCGTTGACCTTGTCGGCGGGGACAGAGGCCGCACCGGTCGCGGTGTTGACCACAACGATAAAGGCGACCGCGTAGGCGATGAGCAATACCTTGGAGGCCTCACCGATGCCGAACCAAAGGAGGAACAGGGAGATCAGGGCCAGCGCCGGGACGAACCGAAAGAAGTGGATGAAGGGGTCGATGATGGCGCGAGCGATCCGCGAGGTTCCCGCGAAGATGCCAATTGGGATCGCGATCACGGACCCCAGGATCCATCCGGCCAGGACCCGCCCCAGGCTGACCGCAATGGCGCTTTCGAGGGTCCCGTTGCCCACGAGTTCGACGAAAGCCTTCCAGGTATCCATGGGGGATGGGAGCAGGGTCGGGTCGGCGTCGCGGCTCAGAAGCACCCAGGCGGCGAGGAAGACCACGACGGCTGCTACGGAGTAGAGGGCTGTCCTCCGGGCACGGACCATACCTTACTCACCTCCTCCTCGATATCGACCTCGATCTGTCTGCTCAAGGCACCGAACTCGGGACTGAAATCGTCTCGTGGGTAGGACAGATCCACGTCGTACACGTGCTTGATCGTGGAGTCAGGCGGTGCGGTCATGACGGCGACCCGCTGACCCAGGAGGACCGCCTCGCGGATATCGTGGGTAACGTAGACGACCGTCCGCTTTTCTTCCTGCCATAGCTGGGCCACTTCCCGTTGGAGCAGCCGCCGGCTCTGCGCGTCCAGGGAGGCGAAGGGCTCGTCCATCAAGACGATCTCGGGTTTCACCGCAAGCACCCGGGCGATCTGGACTCGCTGCTTCATTCCGCCGGACAGCTCGTGGGGGTACTTGTCGGCAGCGACCGTCAGGCCCACCATGTTCAAGTACTCCTCGCCGATGCGGTGTCGCTCGGACCGTTCCGCGCCCTGCATCTTCAGGCCCAGCTCGACGTTCTGCCGTGCGGTGAGCCACTCCATCAGGGGCACCTCCACCGACTGGAACACCATGGCTCGTTGCGGGGCAGGGCCCATGACCGGTCCGTCCTGCGTCGCGACGGAGCCCTCGGAGGCCTGCGCGATGCCGGCGAGCAGCCTCAAAAGGGTGGACTTGCCGCACCCGCTGGGACCGACGAGGACGAAGAACTCTCCGCGACGTACGTCGATGCTGAGGTGCCGCAGGACCCACTCACCCTCGGCGCGCGGGTGGAAGTTGACACCGACGTCACGGAGTTCTGCGGCGGTCTCGGACCTCAAGCTAGTTCGTGACCTTGCTCGGTACTGCGTTGCGCATCGGCTGAAGGTCGAAGTATGTCGACAAATCGTGCACCAGCTGGAGCTTTCCGGCCTTGACAAGGAACTGCGCGATCTCCTGCAGACCGGCCATCTGCTGCGTGGTCATGCCGAGACCGTAACCCTGGGCCGGCAGGACGGCGGCCAGAGCCGTCGCGTCTCCCTGCTCGCTCGAGGCGATGATCTGCGCGGCTTGCTGCGGGTTCGCGTTGATGAACGTGGACGCCTTGTCGAAGGCACGCAGGACGCGAGTGAGAACGTCCGTGTTCTGCCCGGCATAGTCGGCCGGCGCAAGCAAGAAGATGCTGTTCTGGTGGGGGACGATGCTGTCATTGGCGGCGATCTTGAGATTCGTGTCCTGCTGCACCTGGGTGACACCGTTGGCCCACACCCACGCCGCGGCGATCTGCCCGGTCTTCAGCGCCCCAACGAGCTCGAACAGGCTGGGCAGCGGCACGAGCGTGACCGAGCCCTGGAGGTTGTTCTGCTCGACGTACTTCGTCGTGATGTAATCCTCGGCCGTGCCCGCGACATAGCCGATCTTCTCGCCCTTCAGGTCGTTCGGCCCGGTGAAGCTTGCTCGCACCGCAAGCTTGTGGAAGCCCGGCTGGGGCGAGGCGATGGCACCCAGGATGCGGATCTTGTCGGAGAGAACGCTCAGGGCGGCGAAGTCGAGGACGGGGGCCAGATCGGCCTGTCCGGCGATCATTGCCTGGGCCGCGGCGACGCCGGTCTGGTAGATCTGCGGCACCACGACGATGTTTTCCGCAGCGAAGTACCCCTGGTCCTTGGCGACCCACACCTGGCTCCCGAGAGCGAAGGAGTCCACCGCGATACGCACCTGCGTGGGCGCACTCGACGGCACAGCGGCGCTGGCCGGCACACCAGTGCCACTGGCGTTGCCTCCGCAGGCCGTCGCGCTCAGTGCAAGGATGACTGCACCGACGAGCATCCCCCGGTAACCGTGGGGCCTGGCGTTTGTCACGTTCCGTCCTCCTTGGCTGCTCGGGCGGAGATGGATTCCCACGCCTCGATACGAGGTGAGCTAGGGCCGCACGTGTCGTCGCAACCGAAGCGCCACAGCGTCGGTGCGGTAGTGGATGTCGCTATCGATGAGGGCCCTGCCGTCGGCCGCGTAGCTGACTTGGACGGCGCGCAGGAGTGGGTGGCCCTTCTCTACTCGCAGCCAGGTGGTGAGTTCGCCAACCGCAGACACGGCTCGCAGCTCCACGTCCATGGAGGCGATCCGGCTGTGGGCTGCATCCCGCAGGAGGGACAAGAGGTCGACCTCCGCGTCCTTGAGTGGCAGCGGATCGAAGTCACGGCCGTTGATCCGTGCGGGCACGTGGTCGCGCAGAAAGACGACCGGCACGCCGCCCACGGCGAAGACGCGGTCGATGCGCCACACGGCGTCTCCGGGCAGGAGACCGAAGGATGCGGCCATGCCGTCGGGGCTGGCTATGTTCGAGACGTCGAAGTAGGTGAGCTCGGGCTCGTGCCCGCTACCCCGGATGACGTCGCGAATGGGGACGATGTCCGTCATGCTCACGGACAGCGGGTCGGTCGTGTCCCGGACGAACGTCCCCGTGCCCCACCGGCATACGACAAGACCGTCGAACTCGAGCTCTCCGAGCGCCTCGCGGATCGTGTTCCGACTCACGCCAATGCGCTTGGCGAGGTCCTTCTCTGAGGGCAACTGCGAACCAGAGGGGAACTCTCGTGCGATGACGTTGCGCAACTCGCTGGCTACCTGGCTCGCCAGGCGCACATGACGGATCACGTTGAGGACTCCTTGGACGTCTGGAGGTCTAGAGGTCCAACCTCTATACACTAGCGTGTCAGGTCAGCCAGCCTGTGTCAAGAGACATCCTCACGAGGAGACCACCCATGGCCCCGAACGTCCTGATCGTGCTGACCGACGACCACGCCCAATGGGCCTTGGGTTCCTACGGAAACCGCGAGGTGCGGACCCCGTCGCTCGACTACTTGGCCAGCACGGGTGTGCGCATGGCCAACGCCTTCACGCCGAGTCCCGTGTGCTCTCCGGGGCGCGCGAGCTTCTGGACCGGGCGCCTTCCCTCACAGCACGGCGTTCATGACTATCTCGCCGAAGTCGACCCGCAGGTGAACGCTCACCGCTGGCTGGACCACGAGGTCACGCTCGCCCAGATCCTGCATGACGCGGGCTACACCACCGGGCTGGTTGGCAAGTGGCACCTCGGCCAGCCAGCGCAGCGTCCCCCAGGCTTTGACTCCTGGTACTCCCTCGCCGCTCCGGTCTCGCGCCCCTATGCCATCGACACGCCCTGGGCCCCTTCTCCCCCGCATCGCGCCGGGTACAACCGGCAGAGCATCGCCGACTATGCCGTTGCGTTCCTTCGCGGGCGCGAACAGGACCGCCCCTTTTTCCTCTTCGTCGGACCCTTCGCCACACACAGCCCGTGGACGGGGCATGCCGAGCGCCTCGTCTCCGCCTACCGCCAGGCCTCGTTCGGCGACATTCCCGCCGATGTCACCTATCCCTACGGTCGGCTCGCGTCGGAATCGCTCTACGCGACACGCAGCACTCCCCGTGAGACATGGGCGCAGTACTACGCCTCGGTCACCGAGATCGACGAGCAGGTCGGGCGCATCCTCGACGAACTCGACTCTCAGCACCTGCGCGAGAACACGCTCGTCGTCTATACCGCCGACCACGGCCTGAACCTCGGCCACCATGGAGTCTGGGGCAAGGGCAACGGAACGCGGCCCTACAACATGCTCGAGGAGTCGATCCGGGTCCCGCTGATCCTCAACCAGCCGGGCACCCTCCTGGGAGGGCAAGCACGGGGTGAGTTCGTCACCCATTGCGACCTCTTCGCGACGCTCGTAGAGCACGCTGGCGTTGCAGTGCCCACACGGCGGACCCCCTATCCGGGACGGTCGTTCCGAGATCAGCTGCGGGGAGTCGGGAAACCCGACTGGCCGGACACCGTCTTCGGTGAGTACGCCACCGCACGCATGGTCAGAACTCGACGGTACAAGCTCATCCTGCGGTACCCCGATGGTCCTGCTGAGCTCTTCGATCTGGCAGAGGACGCGCGAGAGACAACAGACCTGAGCAACTCCCCCGAGCACGAACGCATCCTTCGCGACCTATCGAGCCGCATCGAGACCTACTTCGCAACCTACGAGGAGCCAGGGCGAAGCGGGCTCCGCGTCCGCGACCTTCCCCGGCACAACTCAGAAGAGGCATGGCGCGACTCCGGAGAGCACCAGATCATCCTCGAGCCGGCCTGGCTCTCGACGATGGAGTCATCGGGTGCGGCCGAGGCCGAGGGGTCGTAGCACGCTGGCATCGACGCCACGCCGCCGCAGCGTCCGATCTCACGTGGTACGTTCGTGTCGGTTGCGACCGACCAGGCCACCGGGAGTTGGCGGCCTCCACCGAGAGTGGCCCACGCTTGGATGCTCCCCATGTCAAGGGGGTTCGATGAGGCCAGAAGCCAACGAGTGGGCTCGGCAGGTCCGGGCCGCGGCCTACGTGTCGTCGATGGTGAAGCACCGCAGGCACCTGCATGCTCACCCAGAGATCGGGCTGGAACTCCCAGGGACACACGACTACATCGCCAGCTGCCTACGCTCTCTGGGGCTGACACCTGAGGTTCGGCCCTCGGGCGGAGTGACCGTCCGGATCTCTGGCCGGGGGCCAACCGGCCACGTTCGCGTGCTGCGGGCCGACATGGACGCGCTGCCCTTGATGGAAAACACCGGCCTGCCCTACTCGTCGCGTACGCCGGGTGCGATGCATGCCTGCGGTCACGACTTGCATATGGCGATGCTGCTGGGGGCCGCTGAACTCTTCGTGTCCACGCCGCCGGTGCACGACGTGGTCCTCGCCTTCCAGCCGGGCGAGGAATCGGATAGAGGCGCGCTCCGCGTGCTCGAACACGAGAATCTTCGGCTGCCCTCGGACACCGCGGCGTTCGCGATACATGTCAACGCGGTGGTTCCGAGCGGGACGGTGTCATCCCGCGCCGGCACCTTCATGGCCTACGGGGACTGGTTCCGCGTCTCGTTCGCCGGGAGCGGCGGCCACGCGAGCGCCCCGCAGCTGGCGTCCAATCCCATCGACGGAATGTCGGCCTGGGTTCTGCGCCTGCACGAGCTCGTGGATGAGCTTGGCCTCAGCGAGGCGCTCGTTGCGACGGTCACGGAGTCAACGGCCGGCAATACCGTCAATGTCATCCCGACGAACGGCAGCATGCGAGGAACCCTCCGTACCCTCAGCGAGGAGCACCGGTCCGTGCTGCAGGCCAGACTTACGAAGACCACCTCGGAAATTGCCGGACGATTCGGCCTGAAGGGCGAGCTCGAGATCACTGCCGGCTATCCGGCGGTGATCAATGACCCCGCCTTCCTTGATGCCGTTCTCGCTCAACTCGAGGCTGAGAGTCCGACGACGCCTTCGGAGATCATGGTCGGCCCGTCGATGGTGATCGAGGACTTCGCCTACTTTCTCCAGCGCTGGCGCGGCGCCATGGTCTATCTCGGCGCTCAGGTGGGCTCTCGGAAGGCGTTCAACCACTCCGACGACGTCATGTTTGACGAGACGGCTATGACAGTCGGCCTGGCACTGCACTCGCTGGTCGCCGACCTGCGGTTCTGAAGAGGCCAGGGGGGACCTGTGCCCCACGTACCGTCGTGCTGAGTGCGGCCATCTCGTTGGCCTGACGCGCTGCATGTGTCACATCAACATGCTGTGCGATGAAATGTCCGAGGACGCCGCAGAACGTGTCTCCGGCTCCGGTGGTATCCACACTCTCGACTCGCACGGCCTCGATATAGGTCGGGCGGTGCGATGGCCCGCGATCATAGACGGCGACGCCGGCACTGCCCAGCGTCACCAAGACGACGCCGTCGAACTCCAGTCGTGCGACACAGCGATCGAGTCCCGCCCGATCGGTTGGCAACGGTTGGCCAGCGAGACGGGCGAGCTCTGGACGGTTTGGAACGAGCACGTCTGTGTACCCAAGCAGGTCGCGCAGCGCCGCCGCGTCAGCCGGCATGGGCGCCGGGTTCAGGATGAATGTGGCGGGTCCACTGTTCTGTGCTGCGCTGATCACGGCGTCGAGGTTGATCTCGAGTTGGGAGAGCACGACGTCGTATGCCGTCGACAACAGGTGTGCGGCAACCAGGACGGGGTCGATGCGTTGGTTGGCCCCCGGGTCGACCACGATCACGTTCTCGCCCCGGTCATCGACGAGCACGACGGCAGTGCCTGTCGGGGCATCAGCTACGGTCGTCAGCTGAGACACGTCGACACGGTGACGCGTCAGTGAGGCGAGTGCGAGGTCTGCCTCCGCGTCATGGCCGATGCAGCCCAGCAGTGCAACCTGGCTGCCCATGCTCGCCGCCGCGACCGCCTGGTTGGCGCCCTTGCCCCCCGGCGAAAGGGTCCTGTTGATCGCCAACAATGTCTCGCCTGGCGCGGGGATCTGGGGCACGCGGTAGGTCGTGTCGATGTTGACCGAGCCGACGACGCAGACCCTGCTCGATGGGATCTTCACTGCGCCTTCCCGAGCGCGTCGATGGCGTCGAGCACCAGATCCCAGTAGGCTTCGACGTTGAGGGTCATCGCGACGTCTGCGTTGGCTGGGCGGTGGTAGCGGTCGTCCAGATCGACAACCGTCGTGCCACGGGTCCATTCACCGGCGGTCTCGACAGCCACGAAGCACCTCCGCCACGTGATGATGTCCGGCCTGATCAGAGCTGCCACGGTGCACGGGTCGTGGACCGGTGGAGCCTCGAACGCCCAGATCTTGCGATAGGAGGAGCCGAAGAAGCCCATCCACTCCGCGGCGACGCGTCCGACCTGGTGGTTCATCGCCTGCATCCGGGCGACGATGTCAGGCGTGGCCAGCGCCTGGTGGGTCAGATTGAGACCCACCATCTTGATGGGGAGCCCGGAATCCAGGACAACCGCGAGGGCCTCCGGGTCGGCGTACGTGTTGAACTCGGCGGTGGGGGTGTGGTTGCCGCGGTCGACCGAGCCGCCCATGAAGATGATCTCGCTGATCTTCGAGCGGTCCACAACGCCACGCCGTAACAGTGTGGCCACGTTCGTGATCGGCCCGGTGGCGACAAGGGTGATCGGATCGCCCGCTGATGCGAGCACCTGCTCGATCATCTCGACCGCGGAAAGGTCGGAGGCACCGAAGGCCGGCTCGCGCAGCCCTGGCCCATCGAGGCCACTTGCACCGTGCACGTAGTTGCCGAGTTCGCTCGTGCCCGCCAGAGAGCCGCTTGCACCCTTGGCGACCGGCACGGTGGTCGCCCCGGCGAGAGTCAGGATGCGCAGAGCATTGCGAGTCGCGTCCTCGACCGAGCAGTTGCCAAAGGTCGTCGTGACTGCCTTGAGATCGATGCTCGGTGACTGTACGGCGAGCAGCAGTGCGATAGCGTCGTCGTGACCTGGATCGCAGTCCAGCACGATTGGGATCGGGCGGGGCGGCTGCATGGGCCCTCCCGACATCAGATCTTCCTCTGAAGCCACCGCACCATCGCACCCATCAGCGGGTCGAAGCCCTCCCACTGGCAGAACTCCGCGGGGCACCAGTGCGGGCCGATGTCGCAGGTCCAGACCAGTGACCGTCCTGCGCCGTACTCAGCCGTTGCGATGAGGACGTCGTCGTCGACCGTCGCCACGACCTGCGCCTCGGGCTTGGCCGTCACTCGGTTGTAGCCGAGGAGGGGCGGCGGTGAGGATTGCCACGCGCGGGCCAGAGGATGGTCCGATCCCACAAGGGAAGGACGTACCCCCTCAGGCGCCTCGACCCGGTCGTCGTAGTCGGACATCAGGACCGGAAGCACCTCGGCCAGTGGCGTCCGGGCGAAGTTGGCTCTGGCCTGGAAGCCCTGGAAGCTCAAGTAGCCGCCCGCCATCATCAAGCCACCGCCCGCGTTGACCCACTCGCCGAGTAACCGCAACCGGTTGCTGCGGGACCGACCATGGAGCCAGGTGTCTTGTGGCAGCAGGAACGAGTTCGCTCCGATGTCCGAGAGGATGACGACGTCGTACGCGCGCAGCGCCTCAAGATCGGAGGGGAACCGGTCGGGCACGTCGTGTGCGTACATGTGCTCGACATCGATGCCCTGCCGGTTCAGCGCGCCGATGTAGTCGTCAGCGCCAGAGTGGAAAGTCACGCTCGTAAAGCTGTCGAATCCTTTGTAGTGCGTTGACTGCGTGACCCAGGACTCGCCGGCCAACAGAACACGCGCCATCACTGCTCCTCAAGAGGTTCGAATAGAGATCGTGGGTTGTGGACCAGGAGTCGCTGGATGGTCTCCGAGTCGAGACCGTGCCGCATCAGGCGTGGGACGAAGTACTGCAGGATATGGCCGTAACCGGGACCGCCGTACCGGCGCAGAAGGCTCTTGAGGAAGATGTCGGATGACATCAGCAACCGGTGTCCGTACCCGGCGTTGACGAGCTCCGCGATGTGCTGCGCGTCCTCTTCGTCGGACGTGCATTGGACTCCCTGGTCGGCGTAGAACAGCTCCGCACCGATCATGTCGTACTGCACCCAGGCACCGCGTCCGATCAGCCCCCGCTGGTAGCCCTGATCGGCCCCTGACGGGTTCATGTGGCAGAGGACGACCGAGCCCAGGTCGACGCCCTGCGCCTCAACTAGGTCGAGGACCTCGTGGCCGAGGCGGAACCAGGCCGGCAGGTGTACCTGCATGGGCAGGCCCGTCTCGCGTTGTGCAAGACAGGCCGCAACGAGGCTCTTGCGTTCTTCAGCTGTGAAGCGGTCGCTCACGCCGATCTCGCCAATGATCCCAGGCCGGACCCCGTCCTCGCCGTCCCGAATGTCCGTGAGGATCAGCTGGGCCAGTTGATCAGCCGTGCTCGTCGCGACAAACGACGGATGAGACGCCTCGAGGTAGAAGCCAGTGCCGGCAATGATGTTGACACCGGTCTGTTCGCTCACGGATCGCAACCCGGACAAGCTTCGACCGGCGCCCAGCCCCGTCGCGTCGACGAGGGTCTGACCGCCCAAGGCGGCGAAGCGCGCCACCTCTTCAACTGCCAGCTGGAGGTCGTCGAGCCGGCAATTGTCGAGATTTGCGAAGGGGTCGTGCTTGAGGTCCCAGATGTCTTCGATGCCGACCTTCTTGTGCGCGAACTCCTCGGGGTCCAGGCCGACCGACGACGTGGGGTGCCACCAGCTGGTGACGTCGTTGAGAACGTGCTCGTGCGGCAGGCAGACACCGAGGTCACCGGCTGGGACAGGGCCACAGACGGTGGTGACCATCGTCATCGCTGCTTCCCCACGATGCGGCCGAAGAGCTTGCTGTTGAGGAAGATCGCGACGATCAGGATGATTCCTTGAGTGATTGGGACCCAGTAGACGTCGACGTGCAGCAGGACCAGCCCGTTGGAGATGATGCCCAGAGTCAGTGCACCCACCACTGTGCCGGGGACAGAACCGCGGCCCCCAAGCAAGCTGGTCCCTCCGAGCACGACGGCAGTGATGACCTCAAGCTCGAAACCGGTTCCCGAGTTCGACGATCCACTTGCGAGCCGTGCGGCGACCATGACCCCGGCGAAGGCCGCGATGATGCTGGTCGCGACGAAGGCCCACAACTGGACTCGCCGGATGTCCACACCCGCGCGGCGCAGTGACTCTGCATTAGAGCCTACGGCGACGATGTACCGGCCGTACCGCGTCTGCGAGAACACGTACCAGCCGACCGCAGCGACGGCGATCGCGATCCATGTTGACGTGTAGATCCCGAGGAACTGGCCCTGGCCGATTGCGAGGATCCAGTCGACATCTACTGGCGTGCTGTAGCCCCCTGTGATCAATAGCGCGACTCCGCGCACCGCCGTCAGCGCGGCGAGTGTGACGATGAAGGACTGCAGCCGGCTGTAGGCGCTGAGGTAGCCATTGATGAGTCCGATGACTGCACCGATCGCCAGTGTGGCGATCACGGCCAGGAACGGGTTCCCGGTCTTGGCCATCAACGCCAGCGCGGCGGCACTCAACCCGACGACGGAGCCAACAGAGAGGTCGATGGCGCCGGTTGTGATCACGAAGGTCATGAGCGTGCCGACGACGACAGTGGGGGCGATCTGGCGTCCGACGTTGAGCAGGTTTTCCGTGGTCAGGAAGGCGGTTGCCTCAACACTGAAGAAGCTGAACAGCGCCGCGAAGATGACAAGAATTGACAGGAATCCGAAGTGGGCTGAGATGAACTCGACGGCGCGTGTACGGCCCGCCTGCCTGGCTGGTGCCATCGCCATGGTGGAGGACGTGCCCGGCATTGCTACTTCCCCATCATTGCGGTGACGAGTCCTGACAGATCGGTCTCCTGCGGAAGCATGTCGCGCCAGACAATCCCTTCGTACAGAACGACGAACCGATCGGCAACTCCGAAGAGGTCCTGCAACCGGTGCGTGATCAGAACGACGCTGACCCCGCGGCCCGAGATGTCCCGGATCAGCTGCAGCACGGTCTCGACCTCTTTGGCAGCGAGCGCGGCCGTGGGCTCATCGAGAATGAGGACCTTCGGGTCGAAGGTGACGGCGCGGGCGATGGCGACCGCCTGCCGCTGTCCCCCGGATAGCGTCGCGACGCTCTGATCGGTCTTCTTGACGCGAATGTGCAGCCGATCAAGATGCTCTGCGGCCTCCGCGTGCATGACCTTGTGATTCATGCGCCGCGTCCACTGGTCGTACGGCTCGCGCCCAAGGAACAGGTTCGCCGCGACATCCAGGTCGTTGCAGAGGGCGAGATCCTGGTAGACCATCTCGATGCCGTGGGCTCGCGAAGATCTCGGGCCGGTAAGTGGTAGCGGCTCCCCGTCTACGAGGATGCGACCGGCGTCAGGAATCTCTGCACCTGACAGCACTTTCATCAGGGTCGACTTGCCGGCCCCGTTGTCGCCGACGAGGCCGGCGACCTCGCCCGGCTTGATACGGAGGTTGACCCCCCGCAGTGCCTCGATGGCGCCGAAGCTCTTGCGGATGTCCACCATCTCGACGCGGAACGTCTCGCCGAGCTCGACGGTCATGAGGTCAACCTCCGTATCCCAAGCCCGACGTCAGGGGAAGACCACCCGATAGGGGTCCACGTTGCTCTTGGTCACGATGGTGATCGGGACGTCGATGAATCCCTTCGCGGTGCCTCCGCCGAGGAGGCTCTTGAGCTCGTTGACTGCCTCAACGCCCTCCTGCTTGGGGTTCTGCTGGACGATGGCCGAGCACAGCCCGTCATCGATGCATCCGATGACTTCCTTGGTCAGGTCCCAGCCGACGATCTTCGTCGTGCTGTTGCCCTTGAGTGCCGCCGCCGCGCCGACGGTCGCCGGTTCGCCGGTGGTGTAGACGAAGCCGAGGTTCGGCTGGGCTGTCAGCAGGTTCTGCGCGGCCGTGGCCGCCTTCTCCTGAACGTTGTCGCCGCTCACGCTCTGGGTGTACGTGGCGCCCGCAGCGTCGACGGCCTTGCGGAAGGCGTCCTCACGCTGGTTCTGGATGAACGAGTTCTTGGCGTCCACAACTCCGTAGGTGCCCTTGGCGAGCCCGTTGTCGACGACCCACTTGCCGATTTGCGCGCCCGCGTTGGCGTTGTCGACGCCGACGAAAGTGTCGACCGATCCGTCGACCAGCTTGGCGTCGATAGCGACGACCTTGATCCCCTTGTCGCGGGCGGCCTTCACCGCCGGAAGCACGCCATTGACGTCGATCGCGACGACAATCAGCGCGTTCACCTTTTGCGAGACAAAGGCCTCGATGTCGCTGTTTTGCTTCGCCGAGTCGTTGTTGGCGTTGGCGATGCTCAGGGTGCACCCGGCTGCAGCCGCAGCAGCAGTCGCGCCCTCGTTCATCTGGGTGAAGAAGACGGCGGTCTGGTTGATCTGTGTCATGCCGATGCTGCAGGCACTCCCGCCCGCCGAGGCGGCGGGCGCACTGCTGCTGCTCGGCGCGGCCGTACTCCCCGCGCTACACGCAGCGAGGGTCAGGCCCGCCAGCACGAGCACAACCGCGCCGCGCTTGGACCACCAACTGTTCCCGTGCATAGCGACTCCTCGTTCTCCTCCGCGGGTTGGTAAAGGTTTTCCCGCACGGTATATTAGGGTAGTCACAACGGCTCACGTGTCAATAAGCGAGGCCAACTTTTCTCTTCCGGGACCGACGTCCCGGCGCGGAGGTGGCGATGGCCGGTGGCCAGATGCGGCCGAAGGTCGGCATCCACGACGTGGCGGCGCGCGCGGGCGTGTCGATCGCGACGGTGTCTCGCGTGCTCAACCAGAGCCGCCCCGTCGCGCCCGAGCTCCGCGAGCGAGTGGTGTCCGCGGCGCAGGAACTTGGCTACACCGCCAATCTGCTCGGCCGGGCCCTGCGGCAGGGGCGCAGTCACTCGATCGGTCTCCTGGTGCCCGACCTGGAGAACCCGTTCTTTGCGACTCTGGCGCAGCAGGTCAGTCGTTCCTTCAGCCGCTCGAACATCGATGTCTACGTCTACAGCGCCGACAACGATCTCGAGTTGGAGCACCGGGCAATCGCGTCGTTCCTCGGTCGCCGTGTCGACGGTCTCGTTCTCATTCCGTGCGATGAGACCCAGAGTGCGGCCAACGTCCGAATGGCGAGCCAGTCGGTGGTGACCATCCAGCTCGACCGTTTGGCCAAGTCAGTCAAGACCCACTTTGTCGGGTGCGACAACCGCCACGGCATGCGGCTGGTCACGACGCATGTTCTCGAGGTCGCCGACTTGTCACGCCAGCCCGTTGTCTTTGTTGGAGCACACCCGACGTCCTCATCGGCCCACGAACGCCTCGATGAGTTCTCAAAGGCCTTCCCCTCGGCGCAGCGAGTCCTGGGCTCGTTCAGTTTCGAGTTCGGCCGCGATGCGATGGAGCGCCTGATCCGTCAGGGCCTGCGAGCAGCCACGGTGGTGACAGATGCCGACATCATCGCCCTCGGGGTGATCGCTTCGGTGCATTCACACGGCTTCGCGGTCCCCGACGACTTCCGCGTGACCGGGTTCGACGATGTCGGCGTGTCCTTCCTGGCTCAGCCTGCGCTCACCACGGTGCGCCAGCCGGTCAGCCAGATGACAGACACCATCGTCGATATCGTGCTCGCTCGCTTCGGCGGCGACGATCAGACGGGCTACGTCGTCAGACGATTCACGCCAACCCTGGTTGTCCGAGACTCCAGCCCCGCTCGCACCACGTAGGACCCGCCGATCAGCCTGATAGCGATTGGCCAGGGCGTTGAGGATGATCAGAACCGCCCTCAGGGTCTGGACATCCGGACGGTTGGTACCAATCGGTTGCCGGGGCTACGCACTGCCTTGTAGTCAGAGCGCTTGGCGAGAAAGGTCGGAGGCCCACGTGGATTTGAACCGGCCGTTCCCACACCAATGATCGTGGTCCCCACCTGGCTGGCCTGCGCCCTGAGTGGGGCTGCCTAGAGCTCGCGACGGCTCGCCTGATCGGCTGGCAAACCGGGTTGAACGTCCGCCATCAGGACGGGTCGCGTCAAGGCCAGCCGAACACGATCATCTCGCACGCATCTGCCTCGCCGGGCTCCAGCAGTGTTCTCGACCGGGTCGCCGGACGCTCAGGGTGTCGTCCGATCGGACTCCCTCGTCGCCACCCTGCTGACCACGAGACCGGCGACGAGGATGGCCAGGTACGAGATGGCGATGCCCGCGATGTACAGCGCGAAGGCAAGGCCGCCGTTCGTCGGGTCGACGAAGGTCCACAGCGTCGTCCCCGCGAACGCCACGATCAGGCCCGTCGCCCCGAGCGCGATCGCGATTCGGCGCGCCAGCCCGGTGACGCCGTAGACGTCGACGAGGAGCAGCGCCAGCGACAGTCCGATCATCACGAAGATACCGGTCATTGGATGGGCGGCCGAGAACGCCGCGTCGTTGGCCGCGAGCGATCCGCCGAACTGGTCATGGTGGAGCTCGATGTAGAAGCCCTCGATGACGGTGATCGCGACGGCCGCCACCCACGTCCCGAGGATCGTGAGGCGCAGGCCGTCACGCCAGTACTCGCGGCCGGTGACGGTCGCCGCCGCGACGACCATGGCCCCGAGGAAGACGATGGTCATGATGAGGTCGTCGCCAGCCATCCCATTGACGTCACCCGGCCCGCTCGTGAACAGGGTCGGCGGTGCGAAATTCAAGAACGCCACGGCGCCCAGAACGAGGCTCGTGAGCATGACGCCGACGATCGCGATCCAGGTGCCAACTCGGGCCACCGTCCGGCGCCGGATCGAGCCGCTGACCAGGAGGCCGAAACGCACCGTCGCCACGGCCACGATGAGCCCGACGATTGCCAGGGCGACCATGTGAGAGTGCGGGTCGAGCGTCGCATCCTCGAACCCCTTGGCGTCGAGCCCGAGCCAGGCCATCCAGCCGCCGAAGAGGGACGCCCCGAACACAGGTTCCCGAACATGTGGACCCACAGGTTGATGAAGCCGATGACCATGGCGAGACAGGCGGACGCGATCGACGCGACGGCCAGCCAGTAGCCCGAGCCCACCCCGGAATACGCGGCCCGATCGGCGGCGGTGAACGGAACCAGGCGCCCGACGTAGTCGAGGAGGTTTCGGCTGCGGCTGTCGTAGATGCCGGCCTTCTTGCGTGGCAGCACGATCAGCTCGATCAGGAGCGCGGCGCCAACGTCGAAGATCACCACGAACGCGATCACGAAGAACAGCACGCCGACGTCAGGCAGCGACGCGAACACGTCACGGTTCAGGTAGACGAGACCGCCGAGGGCGGCGAACACCACCGAGACGAACGCTCGATAGCGCATCGGGAAGTCGAGCGGCGGCTCGTGTGCTTCAAGCTCGAACACGTCGATGACGAGGTAGGCCGCGAGAGCCGCCAGCCCGATGCCGATCGCGTGGAAGTACATCTTCTCGTAGAACGTGTCGAAGGCCGGTGGAAAGCCCACCAGGAAGTACAGCGCCCCCATCGCGGAGGTGATCGCGAGCGTCCACCACGCGAGCCGCCTCACGGTGAAGGAGTACTCGTGGGTGAAGGTGACCGACCGCCGCTCATGCAGCTGGTCGAACGTCTGATCCATTACGCCGTCCTCTCGGCCCATGGCGGGCCGCAAGTCGACCGGGACCCCATCGACGTTCAGTCTCGCCGCACACGCTGCCGCGGGCAGGCGCGATGTCCTCGGCAATGGCGTGCCGTCGGTCACCAAGAGGGCATGGGTGGACTCCACGTTTCGGTCGATCGCGTAGTGTCATCCGGCACGCTGGCGGGCCGACGATCGGCGGCTCGACCTCGCCCTGATCCCACCTCCCGATCGACACTGCACCAACCGTGGTGTTGAGTCGATCGGTAGAACCCACCGGTCCTTTTCGGAGAACCTTTCGCGCTCCGACGGCCTGTCTGCGGATCTCGGGCGAGCCTTCCACGCGCACCCGAACCAGGGCCGCAGTCATCCGGCGATGCTCCCCGGTCTCCCGCTCGAATGCCCGCGTCCCCGCGGCGTGGGGTCAGAGCTGGGCGCGGACGTGGGCCACGAGCTCGTCGAGATCGACCGGTTTGACGAGGTAGTCGTCGGCCCCGGTCGCGAGGCCTCCGACGCGGTCCTCGAGGCTGGCATGGCCGGTGATCAAGATCACCGGCAGCGTGCGCGTCGCCTCGCGCGCGCGGACCGCGCGGATCACGCCCGCCCCGTCGAGCCTCGGCATCGTGCTGTCGAGCACGAGGAGCGCGACCTTCCGTCGCTCGAGCAGCTCGAGGGCCTCGACGCCATCGGCCGCCTCGAGGGTCTCGTACCCGGCATCGCGGAGCACTCGCGCGAAGAGACGGCGCACGGCGGGATCGTCGTCAGCAACGAGGACAGGGCCGCTCCGGGCCTCGGGCGTTGCCTGCGGTTCGATCATCCCGCCTGCCCATCGAGCACCGTTCGCACGGCTGAGCCCAGTGCGTCGGCACTGAACGGCTTGGCCAGGAAGGCCACTCCATGCTCGGGCACCCCGTGGTAGATCGCCGAGTTCTCGGTAAACCCCGAGACGTAGAGGACGCGGAGCTCGGGCCGTGCCGCCGTGAGCTGCTCGGCAAGTTGATGGCCCTGCAGCCCCGGCATGACGACGTCGGTTAGGAGTAGCGCGATGGTGTCAGCATGCGCGGCGGCGAGCGCCAGCGCGTCGGCGCCACCGGCGGCTTCGAGCACGGTGTACCCGAAGTCCTCCAGCGCGCGACGTGCAAAGCCGCGCACGGCGGGCTCGTCCTCGACAAGGAGGATCGTCTCGCGACCGGCCGCCGAGGATTGCGCCGCGGGGGTCTCGACGACAACCACCGTCGACTCATCGGTCACTCGCGGGAAGTAGATCCGGAAGGTCGCGCCGTGCCCGGGCTCGCTGTACACGTAGATGAACCCGCCCGACTGCTTCACGATCCCGTACACGGTGGCCAAGCCCATGCCAGTGCCCTTGCCCACCTCCTTCGTGGTGAAGAAGGGTTCGAAGACGTGCGCCTTCGTCCCGTCGTCCATGCCGGTGCCGGTGTCGGAGACGGCGAGCAGCACATACGGACCGGGGGCCACTTCGGCATGGGCGGCCCGGTTGGTTTCGTCGAGCTCGACGTTGTTGAGCTCGACGGTGAGCTGGCCGCCGTCGGGCATCGCATCGCGCGCGTTCACGGCCAGGTTGACGAGGATCTGCTCCAACTGAGTCGGGTCGACCTGCACGCGCCCGAGGGCGCGAGCGAGGTGCGCGGTGAGCGTGATGTGCTCGCCCAGGAGGCGGCGCAGCATCGGCACGATGCTCTTCACGATCTCGGCCGGATCGAGCACTTTGGGCTGGAGCAACTGGCGACGGCTGAAGGCCAGCAGCTGGCGGGTGAGCGCCGCCGCCCGATCGGCCGCCCACATCACCTGGTCGATGTCGGCCCGGTTCTGCTCGTCGTCGCTCGGCAGGTTCCGGCGCACCAGCTCGACATAGCCACGCATCGCGGTGAGCAGGTTGTTGAAGTCGTGGGCGATCCCTCCCGCCAGCTGCCCGACCGCCTCCATCTTCTGCGCCTGGCGCAGCTGGTCCTCGAGGCCGCGTTCCTTCGAGCGGTCTCGGGCGACAGCCACATGGCCGGTCAACTCGCCCGATGCATCTCGGGTGGTGGTCATGACCCACTCGGCCTCGAAGGGGTGGCCATCCTTGGCATGCGCGACAAGCGTTCCCGACCAGCGCTGGCCGGCGGCGATGGTCCGCCAGCCGATGTCGGGCTCGGCGGCGCTCAGACCAGCGAAGAGGTTCGGCATCTCCCCGTCCAGCTCGGCGCGCGCATAGCCGCTCATCGCGAGGAAAGCCTGGTTGGCGTAGCGGATCCGGCTGTCCGCGTCGAGCACCAGGACGGCGTCGGTGGACTGGTCCATCGCGGCCAGCAGCCGCTCGCGCTCGGTCTCGAGCCGACGGCGCTCCGAGATGTCCTGGAACGCTCCAGTGATCTTCGTCGTCCGTCCCTGCTCCACCGTCACCGCGCAGGTGGCGCGGACCGAGATCCGTCGGCCCGTGGCGCTGATCAAGTTTAGATCGAGATCGAACGGCGTGCCCCGCTCGATGGCGTCCTGCACGGCGGCCGTGATGATGGGGAGCGACTCAGGGGCATAGAACCCGATCGCCGAGGCGACCGTAGGCGTGTACTTCGCTGGCGAGGTATCGTGGATCCGGTAGGTCTCGGCGGTCCAGAATAGCGTGTCGTGCAGGACGTCCAGCTCCCAGCCGCCGACCCGCGCCACGGTCTGGGTTGCCTCGAGGAGCTCCGTCGTTCGGCGCAGCTCCTGCTCAGTTCGCACGCGCGCGCTGATGTCGCGCACGTTCCGCTGCTGCCGTCCGTCGGGCAGCACCTTGAACCGGACCTCGACCGGCAGGCTCGTGCCGTCGCGCTTCCGGTAGCGGCGTTCGACCAGGACGCCCGCCTCGCCCTTCGCCTCGGCGAGCCGCTGATCCATGCCCTCGTTGCCCACCGGGTCGTCGGCGGCGGTGAGATCGCCGGCTCGCATGCCAAGCAGCTCATCCCGTGAGTACCCGAGCATGCGACACAGCGCCGGGTTGGCATCGACGTACCGGCCCGACCCCTCCGAGATGAGGATGCCGTCGCCCGACTGCTCAACGAGGGCGCGGTAGCGCGCCTCGCTGGCCTGCAGCGCAGCCTCCGCTCGCTTACGCTCGCGGATGTCACGGGCGATCTCCAGGAAGCGCCCATCGGGAAGCATCTTCGCGCTCAGGTCGACCGCGATGGCCGCGCCATCTGCGTGCCACAGCTGGTGCTCGAAGCGAAGCGGCTGACCCTTCCGAAGCTCCGCGTAGTGGAGCGGGTGGGCGGTGAGGTCGTCGGGCATGATCAGCTCGTCCCAGGGCCGGCCCAGGAGCCCGCCCTTGGAGCACCCGAGCAGCTGCTCGGCGGCGCTGTTGGCTTCGGCGACTTGGCCAGCGGCGTCGAGCACGAAGATGGCGTCAGCCGACTCCTCGACGAGGGTGCGGTGGTGCTCCTCGCTGGCGCGCAGCGCTGCTTCGACTTGGGCACGTGCGGTGAGGTCACGGGAGGAAACGAGGTAGCCGTCGCGAAACTTGACCGCCTGCGTATCGAGCACCGCTGTGATCGGCCCCCCGGCGGCGTGCGGGTCTTCGTAGACGACCGACTGTCCCGTGTACGGCTCGCCGGTCTCGACGACGCGCACCAACGCATCGAAGAGACGGCTCTCGCGCAGTGCCGGGAAGAGCTCGAGAAGCCTCCCTCCGGTCTGCTGTTCGACCGAGAGGCCGTTGAACGTGGCGGTTGCCTCGTTCACGTACTCCGTGCGGAAGTCAACGATGCGCCCCGTCTCGTCGCGGATCGCCGAGTGGATGGCGACGGGATCAGGCATCGCCGCGAGCGCGGTGCGGAACCGGTCCTCGTTCTCAGAGAGGGCCTGCCTCCGGCCCTCCTGTTCGCTCATCCTTGCCATCTGCCTGTGCTCGTCGTGCCCATGCTCGTCCGGATGTTGGACGTGGCGGTGTGTGGAAGCAACAGGCCAAAGCTCCTACCAGATGGCCCGATCGTCCTACGCGTCCGAACAAGCCAAGACGGCCTCGCGCTGCACAGGTCAAGTCCCAGCTCGTGGTGCAACAGCAGGCGGTCTCTTGCGAGCCATTGCGCTCGAGGAGAGCGTGTGGGAACGAGTCTCCGCGGAGGTCTGACAGCGGCCGTAGGGGGATGAACATCGGGCTGTCAACCTTCCGTTGACCGCAGCGACGTATGATCGCCGCAAATGAAAACGGATCATCGAAACGGTGGCAGGCCCGAGTGGTCGTCTCCCGTGGAGCGGCGGAAACTGAGCACGCTGTCGTGACCGTCGGTGAGGTAGACCGCGGCGGCGGTCACGACGCCGCTGAGACCAGGTACCGCGGGTTGCTCGAGGCGGCTCCGGATGCGATGGTCGTGGTGAACCGGGGCGGCGAGATCGTCCTGCTGAACGTGCAGGCCGAGAAGCAGTTCGGCTACCAGCGCGACGAGCTCCTCGGGCAGCCAGTGACGAACATCATTCCGGAGGGTTTCGCCGCGCGGCTGATCGCGGACGATCTGCGATCCACGGCTGACGCCCTGGCCCAGCAGATCGGAACGGGGATCGAGCTCTCCGCGCGACGCAAGGACGGCAGCGAGTTCCCGATCGAGATCATGCTGAGCCCGCTCGAGAGCGCCGAGGGGATCCTCGTGACGGCCGCGATCCGCGACATCAGCGAGCGGAGGCAAGCCCAGGAGGAATTGCGACGAACGGCGAAGCTCCTCGAGCTGATCTACGAGAGCGTGTCCGACGTCACCTACCTGCTGGCAGTCGAGCCCAGCGGCGTCTATCGCTTCGAGTCCGTCAACCGAGCCTTCCTGACCGCGACGGGCATGGCGCGAGAGCAGGTTGTCGGACGACTTATCGAGGAGGTCTTGCCGGAGAGTTCGCATGCCCTCGTCCGCGGCTACTACCGTCGAGCCATCGAGGAACGGCAGCGCATCGACTGGGAGGAAGTGGCCGTCTACCCGGCCGGCACCAAAGTCGGGGAAGTCAGCGTCGTGCCTGTCTTCGACGCCACGGGGCGATGCACGCACCTCAGCGGGGTGGTCCACGACGTTACCGATCAGCGCCATCTCGAGGGGCAGTTGCGCCAGGCTCAGCGACTCGAGGCCGTCGGCCAGCTCGCCGGCGGGATCGCCCACGACTTCAACAACATCCTCACCGCGATCCGCGGCTATGCCGAGCTCGCCCGGCGCGGCCTCGAGCAGGACGACGGACGGCGGGTCGACATCGACGAGGTGATCGCGAACGCCGACCGGGCGGCGGCGCTCGTCCACCAGCTGCTCGCCTTCAGCCGCCAGCAGGTCCTCGCGCCGCAGGTGCTCGAGCCAGCGAGGATCGTCGCGGGGATCGCCCCGCTGCTCCGTCGGCTCCTCGGCGAACACATCGAGCTCGTCACGAGGGAGGCGCCCGACACCGGCCGGATCGAGGTTGACCCGAGCCAACTCGAACAGGTGATCGTCAACCTCGCGGTCAATGCCCGCGATGCGATGCCCGATGGCGGCAAGCTCACGATCGAGCTCGGCAACGTCGAGCTCGATGCGGAGTACGCGGCCGACCATGTCGAGGTGACCCCCGGCCCGTTCGTCGTCCTCGCGGTCTCCGACACCGGATCCGGGATGGACGCCGCGACTCGCGAGCGCATCTTCGAACCGTTCTTCACGACGAAGGAGGTGGGCCAGGGAACCGGGATGGGCCTCGCCACGGTGTACGGCATCGTCAAGCAATCAGGTGGCTCGATCGCTGTGTACAGCGAGCCTGCCATTGGGACGACCTTCCGGATCTACTTCCCGCGGGTCGCGGCCAAGCCGGCGACGCTTGCCGCGCCGATCGCCGCGCGGCCCTCGGCCCGCGACAACGAGACGATCCTCCTCGTCGAGGATGAGCCCGCCGTACGCGCTTTCGGCCGACGCGCCCTCGAAAGCCAGGGCTACACGGTCCTCGAGGCGGCAAGCGGTGCCGCCGCGCTCACCCTCGCCGCGTCCCATGAGGGCCCGATCGCGCTCCTCGTCACCGATGTCGTCATGCCGGGGCTCCAGGGCCATCAGCTCGCCGAACGGCTCACGGCGGCACGGCCGGAGCTCCGCGTCCTCTACGTCAGCGGCTTCACCGAGAACTCGGTGATCCACCACGGCGTGCCCGAGCACGACGTCGCGTTCCTCGCCAAGCCGTTCAGCGCCGACGGCCTCTGCTCGGCTGTCCAGCGGGTACTCGACGAACCGATGGGATGATCGAACTGTCCCCGCCCCTCGCCGTCGCGGGTGATCCGGTCCTCGTCGTCGACGACGAGCTCGCGGTACGTCGTCTCTCCGTCCGAGCCCTCCGCGACGCCGGCTACGAGACGCTCGAGGCAGCCGATGGGCTCGCGGCGCCCGAACTGCTCGAGCGAACCCCGGTCGCGCTGCTCCTCCTCGATGCCACGATGCCGCGGCTCGATGGAGCGGGTGTCATCCGGGCCGTCTGCGCCAACGAGCGGACGGCGACGCTACCGATCATTCTCGTGACGGCGAAGGCGGACCTCGAGGACCGCGTCCGGGGTCTCGAGGCGGGGGCCGACGACTACCTCGCGAAGCCGGTCCGGCTCGTGGAACTCGTCGCCCGGATGCGGGCCCACCTGCGGAGTCAGGCGGCCTGGACAAAGAGCATCGCGGACGCGTGAACCGCCCTGGGTTCGATGGAGACTCAACAGGTTGGACTCGGGCCGCCACGTCAAGACCGAAGGCAACATCGGCCCGACATTCACGCTACGCACTGCTGCGGAGGCAAACGGTCCCCGTGCGTGCTGCGAGCGGCAGTCCAATCGGACGCCTGCTGCGCGAAGGTGCGGTGGCGGCTACCCGATCCGGCGGATGGTCGCCCCGCCAACATGGCGGTAGCGCTCCGGGTAGCAGGTCAGCACGATGACCTGGCATGAACGCCCGGCGAGGGCGAGGACCGCGCCCATCGCCTCGAGACGCCCGGGGTCCGAGTAGCCCAGCGCGTCGTCGAGGATGAGCGGCACGCCGCCGTCGGGGGCGACGATCATCGCGCAGGCGAGTCGCGTGATGACTCCGAGCTGCTCTCGCGCGCCGACGCTCAGGCTTCCGAACGGAACCGTCCTGCGGTCAAGTGTTCGGCTCGCGATCTTGAGGTCCTCCGTCATGTCGATGCGCAGCGACTCCCCGAACACCACCCGCCCCAGCGCCTCGATCTTCTCCCGGAGCGGACCGATGTACGCCAGGTGCGCCGACTCGCGGGCTCGGCGCAGCGTTTCGAACAGGAGCTTCCTGGCATCTGCGCGAGCGCAATAGGCACCGAGGTCCCTGGTGACCGCATCGCGAAGCGTGATCGCGGTATCGAGCTTCTCGGCGAGGCCGTCTTCGCCGTGGTCCCGGAGACGCGTCTCGACCTGGAGGCGCTCGTCCTCCGCCTCCCGCAGGGCGAGGCTCGCACCGGCCAGGACGCCTTCCGCGTTCTCGAGGAGCGTCTTCACACGGTCCGGGCCCTCGCCCTCCAGGACGATTCGGGCCTCGGAGGCCGCGGCGGTCGCCCGTTCCGCCGCGGTGACGGCGTCAGCCCGAGCCTCCGCGAGCGCTTCATCCGTGACGGTAGTCCGCGCCTCGGAAAGGGATCGCGCGAGGGCAGCGACGGCGTCTTCGGCCACCTGAAGGAGGACCCTCGCCTCGGTCGCATTTGTCTCAAACCCGGCAAGCCTGTCGCGGGCGGCCTTCTCCTCGGTCTCGGCGCGCTCTGCGACGCCTCGAGCGTCGTCGAGCGCCTGCTCCGCTGCGTCGGCCCCATCTTTCGCCGTGTCCGTGTCGGGCGCCATGGGGGGCTCGGCCTGGCGCGCCTGGACGTACCCGCTCGTCCGCTGCTCGGCGGTCGCAATTCGCGCCTCAAGCGTGGCGAGCGCCCTAAGTCCGTCCGTCCCGAGAAGCTCAGCGATCGTTTGCTCGTGCTCCCGCTTCGCGGTGACCGCAGCGCGACGCGTCTCGGCGGCAACGTCGGCGGCGGCGAGGTCGGCGACCCCTGCCCGAGCGCAGACGTCCTTGACGGCCGTCTGGGCTCCAACGAGCGCCTCGGCGAGGCGCGCATCACCCGCGCCTGCCTCCACGTCCACCCCGACAGTGCCCGGCACGACGAGCCGCAAGCGGTCGTCGACCGAGCGCCGCACGGGCTCGCCGGGCACCAGGGCAACCAGATCGCCGTCGAGCGTCACCTCGACCGGCCTGAAGGCGTCGAGCACCACGGAAGGTCGGCCAGCGTCGAGCCTGGCGCGAGCCTTCTGGGATTCAAGGTCCGCGGCGCGGATGGCCGCCAATGCCGCGTCGTCCACACGGTTCGCGACAAGCGTCGCCTCGGCCCGGGCCAGCGCCTCGCGCGCGACATCCACCCGGCGTTTCCGGTCCGAGAGTTCGGTGAGCTCCGCTTCTGCTCGTCGATACTCGACATCGGCGCGGAGCAGCTTCGCGATCACGTCGGCGGCGTCCCGTGCCGCGCGCGCGTCAGCAAGCACGCGCGCCGCTGTCTGCGAACGCTCGCGTGCGAGCTCCAGGCCGGGAGTTGAATCTGCCAGGGCTGCAACCTGCCGGTTGCGCTCGGTGATCGCGTCGGTCACCGCCGACGCCGCTTTGATCCTGCCTGTCTCGGTCTCGCGTGCGCGCTCGGCCGCCATCTGCGCGCTCTTCGCCTGTGCCTCGAGCGCCGTGACGGCCGCCTGTATCCCTTCGATCCGCCTCCACTGCGCGCGAAGGTCAACCGCTCGCCGGTCCGCATCGCTTCGAACGGCGTGGAGATCACGCAGGTCGGACTGAAGGCGGGCCATCCGAGCCACATCGTCCTCGAGCCGTTGCAGGTTCGCCTCGATCTCGGTGACCGCGCGCTGGCGATCCTGGAGTCGCTGGGTGTACCCGGCGGCTTCGGCTTTCGGTCGTCCCGTATCCGTCCAGTAGCTGAGGTACTCCTCCCGCGCTCGCTCGAACAGGGAGATCTCCTCCCGACCGGCCGGGACCGTCCCGGCGGCCCGATCGAGCGCGCCGGCAAGCGACGGGATGCCCTTCACCTGCGCCTGCTGGACGCCAGTCCCCTGGGTGATACGAAGCGCCCTCCAGAGCGCCTCGTCCACGGTCTCGGCGAGGATGCGCTGGACACGGTCGTGCGCCTCGCGTCCGGTCAGGCTCTCGGGGCGGGGTCGGGTGATCTCCAGCTCGGTGAGTCGGTCGCGGAGGAAGCGCTTGCGGTATCGGAACGCGTAGTCGCCGGTCTCGACCTGCAGCTCCACCTCCGGTCCGGCGTCGCGGTGGACCGGCTTGACGTCCTTCACGCCCTGCTTGGCGGTGCTGTCCAGCTCTTCGAGCAGGAGGTCGATCGCCTCGGCGATGGAGGACTTCCCAGCCTCGTTCGGCCCTTCGATGACCGTGACGCCGGTCGGCTCGAACGCGATCTCGCGGTCCTCGGTTCCGCGGTAGTTCCGCAGGTGAATTCGGAGGAGCTTCACGCTGCCCCGCCCTTCGCCGTGCCGAACCGGACGAGGAGTGCGAGGGCGTCGCGCGCGACCTGGGCATCAACGCCGTCCGCGGCTGCGCGATCTCGAAGCTCGTCGACCGTCGTGCGGGCGAAACCCGTCAGGGAGAGGTCGGCGAAATCGTCGTCGTCGGGGCGAACGACGAGATCCATGTGGCGCTCCCACTCCTCGACCGCCGCGAACAGGTCGCGGTTGTGTTCGAGGAGCTCCTGCAGCCGCGCATCGGCCGAAAGGGAGATCGTTCCGACGAGGGTGAGCTTGATGATCGTTCGGTCTTTCGCGGGCTGCGCGTCCAGCCAGGCGGCGAGATCGTCGATCCCGGTCTGGCCATCGAGCTCGAAGCGCTCGCGGGCGAACCGCCACGTTGCCGTCGGACGCTTTGCCACCGCGCAGGAGCCGTCGTCGCCGATCTCAACGAGCAGCACGTTGCCCGGGTCCAGCTCGTCGTAGTCGGTCGGCTCGGGGGCGCCTGCGTAGCGGATGCGGCCGCTCGACCCGACTTCGGTCGTGGAATGTCGGTCCCCGAGGGCGATGTAGGCGACGCGTCCGTCGGCGATCGCCGCCTCGGCTGTGGCAAGGCGGATCGCGGCCGGGTCGTCGAGGGCGATGAGATCGTCGGTCGCACCGTGCGCCACGAGGACGCGGATGGTTCCGGGAGCCGGTTCCAGGCCTGCGCACGTGTCCGCCACGAGGTCGCGCAGCGGGCGCTTCGACATCCACGGCGCACCGATGACCTCGATCCCGGGAGCCACTTCGTGCGGCGTCGTGTCCTCGAGGACCGTGACGTGCGCGGGCTTGCCCCGGAGGAAGGTCGGCGACCGGAAGACCGAGGCCGCATCCAGCGGGTCGTGGTTGCCCGGAAGGAGGAAGACAGGGACCGGGACGCCGGAGAGCGCCTCCAGGGCGCGGCGAACAGTGCGAGGATCCACCCGGTTCGTCTCGAACACGTCCCCCGAGACCACGACGAAGGCGGCCCCGGTCTCATGGGCGATGCGGCCGACTGTCCTGATCGCGTCGATGCGTGCCTGTGAGAAGCGGGCCTGCGCTTCCTCGGACAGGAAGTGCCGGGTCATCCCGAGCTGCCAGTCAGCCGTGTGGATGAAGCGAACGCTCATCGGCGCCCTGCCGGTGCTTCGGGCCGGTCGTTGCGCACCGCTTCAACCCCCACGCATCGCGGAAGGTCTGGCCGCCTGCGCGTCGGTCCGGCCGACTCGGTCATCGCGGATCGCACGGGTGTCGACCCCCGGGTGGTCATGCCACCGCCCACATCTCCGACAGCACCTCGGCCTGCTCGAGCACGGTCCGAGTCGCCTTCTCCTGCTTGTCCGGCGGGTAGCCGTGCTTGCGGAGGATGCGCTTGACGAGGACCCGCAACTGCGCCCGGACGTTGTCGCGGATGGTCCAGTCGATGGTGACGTTCGCGCGGACCGACGCGGTCAGCTCGCGGGCGATGGCAAGCAGCTCGGGCTCGCCCAGGATCGCCACCGCGCTGTCGTTCGTCTCGAGCGCGTCGTAGAAGGCG
>Ga0315268_10000754_pt1 | contig 37753 bp, 33 predicted proteins | sample C1_top_MG_FD_204535 | JGI IMG/M metagenome (GOLD analysis project Ga0315268, IMG submission 204535) | Sediment microbial communities from Yellowstone Lake, YNP, Wyoming, USA - C1_top | ecosystem: Environmental > Aquatic > Freshwater > Lake > Sediment | place: USA: Wyoming | collected 2017-08-01
GCAGGTGCGACGCCCAAAAGCCTAGCGGTGACCGCTTGCGCCTGCGCTGCCAGCTCGCGCCGGTGGCCGTTCGGTTGAATCGGCTCGCCAAAGTGCAGTTCGGCGATGAGGCCGGGTTCGTTGACGATTTGTATCAGGCTTTGCCACATGCTCAGGTCGTCGATGTAGGCGGGCGCGGCGCTGTGAGTGTCGTTCAGCGTGCGATAGCGCAAGGCCGCCGGCACGACCGGGCAATTCAGTTCAACCGCCGGTTGCAACAGTGACGGCATGAAGCGCCGCAACCCGCGCCCGTCGCCGGTGGTGCCTTCGGGGAACACCGCCACCCAGGCGCCGCTCTGCATCAGCGTGCGCATTTCGGCGTTGATGCGCGCGGTATCGGCGCGGCGGCCGCGCTCGAGAAACAGCGTGCCGGTCTTGAGCGCCAGCCAGCCCGCCACAGGCCAGGCGCGCACCTCGGATTTCGACACGAAGTGCACGCGCTGGGCGGCGTAAATCAGATAAATGTCCAGCCATGACACGTGATTGCACACCAGCAGCGCGCCGCCCGGCAGGCTGGGTGCAGTGCCCGCTTGCAGCCGCACGCCGATCACCCTGAGCAGTCGCTGTGCCCACGCCACGATGGCGCGGTCGCGCTGCGCGGGGCTGAGCAGGGGGAACACCAGCCCCGCCAGCGTCACCCCCCAGGCAAGGTGCAGCATCAGCAGACAGATGCGGAGGGCGCGGCGGAGGAAGGCGGGCAGGCGGGTGAGACTCACCCCGGCATTGTATGGCTCATCCGGCTCATTCGCCGTGGGCGAGTTCGCGCACCAGCAGGTGGGGGTCGCAGACCAGGTCGAGCTGACCGATGTCGTGCCCCGGCAAAACGGACGACAGACGCGCGCCCATTGCCGGCTTAATCGAGCGCTTTGCCGAACGCGTCCTTGAGCCGTCCGGCAATCTCTTCCCGTGTCGGCCGGTGGTTCTGGCCGCCGCGCTGTTCGATCTTGATCGCGCCCATCACGCTGGCGAGCTGGCCGGTGGTTTCCCAGTCGAGCTGCTGCGCGATGCCGTAGAGCAGCCCGGCGCGGAAGGCATCGCCGCATCCGGTGGGGTCGAGCACCTGCGCTGCCGCCACCACTGCAATCTCGATCACGTCGCCGTCGACGTACAAGCGCGAGCCCGCTTCGCCGCGCGTCACCACCAGGCATTTCACCCTGACCGCCAATGCGTCGAGCGACAACCCGGTGCGTGCCTGCAGCAGCTCGGCTTCGTAGTCGTTGAGCGTCACGTAGTCGGCGAGTCCGACCATTTCCAGCAGCTCGTCGCCGGAAAACAGCGGCATCCCCTGACCGGGGTCGAACACGAACGGAATCCCCGCCGCGTGGAACTGGCGGCAGTGATTCAGCATGCCGTCGCGGCCGTCGGGCGAGACAATGCCGAGGCCGATGCCGCGTGCGGTCGAGGCGTCGTTCTGGTGCGAAAAATTCATCGCGCCAGGGTGGAAAGCGGTGATCTGATTGTCGGCCAGATCGGTGGTGATGAAGGCCTGCGCGGTGTAGCTGCCGGGCAGCTGGCGGATGGCTTCGCGCGAAATGCCGAGGCCGTCCAGGCGATCCGCGTAGGCGCCGAAATCGTCTCCCACCGTGGCCATGATGACCGGTTCGCCGCCCAGCAGCTTCAAGTTGTAGGCGATGTTGCCCGCGCAGCCGCCAAACTCGCGGCGCATTTCGGGCACCAGAAACGACACGTTCAGCATGTGGATCTTGTCGGGCAGGATGTGATGCTTGAAGTGATCCTGGAACACCATGATGGAATCGAAGGCGAGGGAACCGCAAATGAGGGTGCGCATGAGAGTGGTGGGTTAGAGCGACAGCACGAATTATACGCAGGCCGGGATGGCCCGGTTTCACGGGATCGGCTGGCCGGGAGGGGGAAGCAAAATCAGGGCGGGGTTGAGAGGACGTTTACCATTCCCATTAGCGCTGGCGAGTTGAAGGCGCGCAAGCTCGGCCACCTGCAGGCCGGCGCGCCGGAGATGATCGCCACCGCCAACATCGGCTGCCTGACGCATCTGCAATCGGGCCGCCCGATTCCGGTGCGGCACTGGGGGGCGCTTTGGGACGAGGCGCTGCGGTGACCGGGTTGTCGCCTAAAGCGGTGGCGTGTGCAGATCCTGAGGCTGGTTGAAGTTGGCAAACCCGGCGGCATCGAATTGCACCGCGGTGGATGCCAGCCCCGCTTGCCAATGCCGCACCGCGCGCTCGCCGCGCGCCAGATAGGCGGCGAGGTTGTCGCGCTGGTCGGCGCGCACGATGAAGCAGCTGTGGTGAGTCCGCGCGTCGTCCGCCGCTACCGCCAGCGGCACATTTTTTTGCCGTGCGGCATCGAGCAGGCGTGCGGCCAGATCGGCGGGCAGATGCGGCGTGTCGCATGGCGTCACCAGCAGCCAGTCGGTTGGCACGGCCTCCAGAGCCGCCAGCACGCCGGCCAGCGGGCCGGCAAAATCGGGCAGGGTGTCGGGCAGCACGCGGCGGCCATACGCTGCGTAGCGCTCGGGATTGCGGTTGGCGCTGATGACGATCTGGTCGACTTGCGGCGTCAGCGCGGCCAGTGCCCATTCGATCAGCGGGCGCTGCCGATACTCGATCAGTCCCTTGTCGGCGCCGCCCATGCGGCGCCCCTGCCCGCCCGCCAGAATGACGGCGGCCACCCGCGGTGTTTCCGGTTCGCTAGGGCCGGGCATAGAGATGGAAGCGGTCGAAGCGGTCGCCGGGGCCCGCGCCTTCCCACTGCTTGACCCAGCCGGGCGGGATACGCGGTGCGTCTTCGCGGCGGCGGGTTTCCACCAGCAGCCAGTTGCAACTGGCGTCGGCGGGAGCAAACTGACGTCCGCTGTGATAGGCCAGCAGCAGGCGCTGCTGGCTGCGCACCCGATAGGTCTGGATACAGTCTGCTGGCGGCACTCGCTGCGTCAGCGCCTCGCCGACACTGACATAACTCAGGCGGCGGTCGAGCGGCGCCTGGAACAGCGCCATCAGCAGCACCCAGATAAAAGTCATGCTCGCTGTCCACACCAGGATCGGCCGCAGCGGCGAGCGTTGAACGCGCGCCAGAAATCCGATCCAGACCAGGCTGGCGAGCACGCCCAGTGCCAGCGCCCACGGCCGCAATTTGCCGACGTCGGTCATGCCGAGCCGGGTCAGCCGTGCGGCCAGCCGCGCCGGGGTGCCGAGGTCATGCGCGCTCCAGTAAACCCAGAGCACCACCGCAATGAAACTGAACAGCATGACGCCGAACCACAGCAAGGCATAGGCCGCGCCGCGCCGCAGGGTGAGCAGCCCGGCCGCGCCCAGCAACGCCAGCGGCAGCAGCAGCATGAGGCCCTGTTCCTCGCCGGGATCGGTGTCGAAGGCGTACAGGCCGAGCAGGCCGAGCAATACGCTGACCGGCAGCACGATGCCCGGCGTGCGCCACTGGCGACGGCCGCGATAAAGCGCCCAGGCCGCCAGCGGCCACGCCGGCCAGGCGTACCAGCCGAGGATCCCGAGGTAATAGGTGGGGCGCAGGCTCGCTCCATTCATCCAGCGCTGCAAGTTGAGCGTGCGCGTGAGCGGGATCGCCTGCGTGGCAAGATACGCCAGCCATGCCGCACCTGCGACGAGGGCCAGACCCACCCCCAGGACGAGCGCGCGCCGTGCCATCGGGGTACGGTAGTCTTCCAGCAGCAGCGGCAACAGTCCCGCCAACAGCAGGAACAACACGGCCTCCGCCGCGCCGCCTGCGAGCAGCATCAGCGCCGCGCCGGCCCCTAGCGCCCAGCCGCTGCGCGCGTCCTGCGGCAAGCTGGCCAGTCCGGCCAGCATCATCGCGGCGGCGGCGAATTGAGCCGTCGCGGCATTCAGCTCGTGGCTGCGCACCAGCAATCCCAGACAGCCCAGCAAGGTCAGCGCGGCGGCCCAGCCCGCTTCCGCGCCGTACAATGCGCGCGCCGTGCGCGCGACAAAAAACAGCGCCAGTGCGACAAACAGGCCCGAGGCCAGCCGTGCGCCATCGGCCAGAGACAGGATGGGCGAGGTGAGCCAGGCGGTGGCGGTGGCCACCCAGTAATACAGGGGTGGCGTGCCGAGCGCCGCTTGCGGCTCGGTGCCGCTTTGCAGCAGTTGCCACAGCTGGACGAAGTGCTCGCCGTCGCCGCCTTTCCACGGCGCGTGCCCGATCAGGCCGGGCAGCAGCCAGGCGGCGCAAAGCAGCAGCAATCCAATCTGCGGCAGGGAAGGGTGGCGCTTATTGAACAATTTTAAGACGCTGACCGGGTGTGGGTTCGCCATTGGGATAGAGATCGTTCATCAGCCGCAACTGGCTTTCGGCATCCTGGCCGAGCGGAGACGTTTTGGCCAGGCCGGCCATGGTGGTGCCGGGCTGGGTGGTGACCAGTTTCAGCACGTAAGGCCGGGCCACCTGCTTTTCGGCGGGCGTGATCGCATGGAAGCTGTTGATCGCCGTGCGCAGGGTGCTGCGCTCGCGGTCATACGTCGGCTTGTCCCTGGTCATGCCGGCAATCAGATACTGCGTGCCATTGAACACCACCGCTGCCGCTATCACCGGCTTGCCCTGCAGCGTGCCCGCCGCGAACGCTGCCTGAAAGCCGCTGAGGGTGCCATTGTCGTAGCGTGCGCCGTCTTCCAGTGTGAGACCTCTTTGCAGCGAGGCCAGTGGCTGGTCGTTCTTCGGCCCTTGTTGCAGTTCGATCAGCGCATCGTCTTTTGGGCTCACCGCCACCACCCGGTCGGGGCGATTCTGCATCCGCCAGCCCGGCGGGAACTGAATCGCCAGCCCCAGCTTGGCGTGCAGCAACTGGTTGTTGCGGATGACACCCTGATCGGGGCTGTCGCCGAAATAAAGGCCGTCCATTTCTTGCAGATACTCGTTGCGGCCTTCGCGCGGGTGGGCGACGGTGTATTGACTCGCTTCGCCCACCACTTGCTGCAATCGCGTATCGTTGCTCGGATGAGTATCGAAGGTGCCGTGGTAGCTGCGCGGTTCGCGGCCATCGCGCCTAGCCTGTTCGGCGGCGAACAGCTCCTGGTTTTTCAGGATGCCGATGACTTCGATCATCGCCTGCGGGTCGTAGCCGGCTTTCGCCAGGTATTGCGCGCCCAGACGGTCGGATTCCAGTTCGTGATCGCGGCCATAGCCCGCTGTCCATGCCTGCGCCCACGACTGCATCATGCGGGCACCCGCCGGGTTGTTCATTCCCGGCACCAGAATCGGGCCGAGCACTGCGCCCAGCCCGGCGGCAGTCGAGGCGCTTTGCTGGCGCACCGCGTGGCGCGCGGTGACGTGTCCGATTTCGTGTCCGATCACCCCGGCCAGTTCGGCCTCGGAATTGAGATACGCCATGATCCCGCGCGTGATGTAGACATAGCCGCCGGGCAGGGCAAAGGCATTGACGTCGGGACTGTCGACCACGGTGAAATGCCATTGCAGGTTCGGTCGCTGGCTCTGCTTCGCCAGCCGCTGGCCGACCTCGTTCACATAGGCCTGCAAGCCCGGGTTATCCAGCGCCGCGTATTCCTTCAGCACCACCTGATGCGCCTGCGCCCCCATCTCGATTTCCTGCTGCTCGGACATCAGCACGAAGTCCTTGTCGCCGCTCACCGGATTTTGCGCGCAATGGGTGAGCGCCAGCGCGCCCACTGCAATCACGGCGATACGGCAAAAAACTTGGAGGTTCACGTCAGTCCTGTCTTCGGGTGCGGCGTAGGGATGATACCGAAGCCGCGCCATGAAATACAAAAAGCGGCCGAAGCCGCTTTTTGATTGCATCGCGCAAACCGCTTGCTTTATGCCGTGGCGGTATCGGATTTCATGCCGTAGCGCTGGCGGAATTTCTCAACGCGGCCAGCGGTATCGACGATCTTCTGCTTGCCGGTATAAAACGGATGACAGGACGCGCAGACTTCCACGTGCAGCTTTTCCTTACCCAGCGTGGAACGGGTGGTGAAGGTGTTGCCACACGAGCAGGAGACGGCGACTTCTTTGTAATTGGGGTGAATGCCGGATTTCATGGCCATTCCTTAGTGTTGAATTCGGAGAACGCGGGATTATAGCGGAGCCTGCGCTCCCGAGCAACCCCGCCGCATGGAATCGACGAAATAGGCGTTGCTTTTCGCTGCGCGGATTGTGTCGATCAGGAATTCCATACGCTGGAATGTGCGCCCGTGGAGGGCGGAGCCTCGGCACGTGCGACCCCTGTAGCGGGCGCGACAGGGAAGCGATTCCGCAATGACGGTCAGCCGCGCCGCATCGAGTCGAAGAAATCCGCGTTGTTTTTTGCTGCGCGGATTTTGTCGATCAGGAATTCCATCGCTTCCATGTCGTCCATCGGATAGAGCAGTTTGCGCAACACCCAGACTTTTTGCAGCACCTCGGGCGGGATCAGCAGTTCTTCGCGACGGGTGCCGGAGCGGTTGACGTTGATCGCGGGGTAGAGGCGCTTTTCCGCCATTTTGCGGTCGAGGTGGATTTCGAGGTTGCCGGTGCCCTTGAATTCTTCGTAGATCACGTCGTCCATGCGGCTGCCGGTTTCGACCAGTGCAGTGGCGAGGATGGTGAGGCTGCCGCCTTCCTCGATGTTGCGCGCGGCGCCGAAAAAGCGTTTCGGTTTTTGCAGCGCGTTGGCATCGACGCCGCCGGTGAGCACTTTGCCGGAAGCGGGCTGCACGGTGTTGTAGGCGCGCGCCAGACGGGTGATCGAGTCGAGCAGGATCACCACATCCTTCTTGTGTTCGACCAGACGCTTGGCGCGCTCGATCACCATTTCGGCGACCTGTACGTGGCGGCTGGCGGGTTCGTCGAAGGTGGAGGCGATGACTTCACCGCGCACGGTGCGGCTCATTTCGGTGACTTCTTCCGGGCGCTCGTCGATCAGCAGCACGAACAGCACGACGTCGGGATGATTGGACGAAATCGCGTGGGCGATGTGTTGCAGCATCACGGTTTTGCCCGATTTGGGCGGCGCCACCAGCAGGCCGCGCTGGCCTTTGCCCACCGGCGCGACAATGTCGATGATGCGGCTGGTGAGGTTTTCCTCGGCCTTGATGTCGCGCTCCAGCTTGAGCGGCTCGTCCGGATGCAGCGGGGTGAGGTTCTCGAACAGGATCTTGTTCTTGCTGGCCTCGGGCGGCTCGTCGTTGATCTTGTCGAGCTTGGTCATCGCCGAATAGCGTTCACCGTCCTTGGGGGTGCGGATTTCGCCTTCGATCTTGTCGCCGGTGTGCAGGTTAAAGCGGCGGATCTGCGACGGCGACACGTAAATGTCGTCGGTGTTGGCCAGATACGAAGCTTCCGGCGAACGTAAAAAACCGAAACCGTCCGGCAGCACTTCCAGCACGCCATCGCCGAAAATCGTTTCACCCCGCTTCGCCGCCGCCTTCAGAATGGCGAAAATCAGCTCCTGCTTGCGGAAGCGGTTGGCATTGTCGATGTTATTGGTGGCGGCAAGCTCGAGGAGCTCGGTGATGGGTTTTTGCTTGAGTTCGGAAAGATACATGGACGGGGCCTGGAGGGGCTCGCTTGAAAGAGCCGGATGGGAGAGGAGGGGGCCGGACGGCACTGCGGGCACTGATGGCGCGCGGTGCGCACCGTCCGGTAAAAGCTTTCTATTAGATATTGCTGTCGACAAAAGCGGTGAGCTGCGACTTGGACAATGCGCCGACCTTGGTGGCTTCGACGTTGCCGTTCTTGAACAGCATCAGGGTGGGGATGCCGCGAATGCCGAATTTGGGCGGGGTGGCCTGATTTTCGTCGATGTTGAGTTTGCACACCTTGAGCTTGCCGGCGTATTCCTTGGCGACTTCGTCGAGAATCGGCGAGATCATCTTGCAGGGGCCGCACCAGTCAGCCCAGTAATCCACCAGCACCGGCACGCCGGCTTGCAGAACTTCCTGTTCGAAGGAATCGTCGGATATGTAATGAACATGTTCGCTCATCGGTGAAGCTCCTAATTGAGAATGGGGACGGCCGGACTCGGCCCGTTGATACTGACGGTAATGCTGGAAAATTCGGATTTGTGCCGATATGCTACATCAAAATGGCCGCCTGCAAGTATCCGGCGCTTGTCACGCTCTTTGCGTGGCTTTTCTGAAATGCTGTTCTCAACCCTGCCAGGTAAATACCCATGACCTATGTTGTAGCCGAAGCCTGTGTGAAGTGTAAATACACCGATTGCGTCGATGTCTGTCCGGTGGACTGCTTCCACGAAGGCCCCAACTTCCTCGTCATCGACCCCGAAGAGTGCATCGACTGCACGCTGTGCGTGGCCGAATGTCCGGTCGAAGCCATCTATGCCGAAGACGACGTGCCGGATGACCAGCGCGCCTTCATCGCGCTCAACGCCGAACTCGCCAAGACCTGGAAAGTCATCATCGAACGCAAAGACCCGCTGCCCGACGCCGACGAGTGGGCCGGGGTCAAGGACAAGCTCAAGTACCTGGAACGCTAGGTTCAGTGGGAATTGCGACGATTCCCCCAAAGGACTCCGATCCACTACGGGCTGAAGTCCGTGTGGAGTCGTATGCCCCACAAGGGGACTCCGATCCACTACGCGCTGAAGCGTGTGTGGAATCGTATGCCCTGGGCGGCGCGTCGCTGCCGCACGCCGTCGCCCGCCATTTACTCGACCAGCATGCCGACCGTCTGCCCGACTTGTCCGGGCTGACGGTGCTCGTCCCCAACCACCGCGCCGGGCAGGATTTTGCCCGCGTGCTGGCGCAGGGCGCCGGCTTGCCGGTGCTGATTCCGCCGCGCATCACCCCGCTGCGAAGCTGGGCGGATGGCGTGGCCGATGCCGCCGAGCCGCAGGCACGGCGTCTGGCGCGCCTGCATGGCGTACTGCGCCGCGTCGACTGGCTCGGAAAAATCGACAAGTGGGCACTGGCCAACGAGCTGCTTTCGCTGGCGGACGAACTGTCCGCCGCGCGACTGGGCGGCGAAATCGGCTCGCAGATTCGCGCCCTCAACACCGCTGCACTCGACCGCGAAACCACGCTGATCGAAGCCGTGTGGCAGGCGCTCAATACCGGCGGCAACGATCCGCAGGCGCGCTATGCGGCGGCGCTCGACAGGCTGTTCGCACAAGTCCAGTCCGCCCCGCACCCCATCTATGGCTACGCGCTGGGCACGCTCACCGCAGTCGAACGGCAGTTTCTCGGCCGCTGTGCCGAACAGTCTCCGGTCACGCTATTTGAGTTATCAACTCAACCCGGAAATTCACCGTTCGGGCTGAGCCTGTCGAAGCCCTGCCCTTCGACCATTCGACAGGCTCACGGCTCAGGGCGAACGGAATCCGGGCATTTGGATGGCGTTGCGCACACCCTGCATCAGGCCTGGCAATGTACCGAACCGCCTTTGCGCGCGCGCGCTGCCACGCTGGCAAGCGCTCACCCCGATTCCCCGCTGCAAGCGCGCATCACGCTCTGCCCCGCCCCGCATCTGGAAGCCGAAGCGCGCGCCGTCACCGCCTGGGTGGCGGATCAATTGCGCGCCGGCAAGCGCGACCTCGCGCTCATTGCACTCGACCGCGAAACCGCGCGCCGGACGCGCGCGCTGCTGGAACGGATGGACGTGCTGGTCGCCGACGAAACCGGCTGGACGCTATCGACCACCGCCGCCGCCGCGGTGATCGACCGCTGGCTCGAATGCGTGACGGCCGATTTCCCGCACGTCGAATTGCTCGACCTGCTGAAATCGCCGTTCCTGCTGGGCGAGCTCGCCGCGCGGCAGGATCAGGTGTTGCAGCTCGAACTCGCGCTGCGGCGACAGGGCGTGGCGCAGGGCATGGCCGACATTCAACGGCTGGCGCGCGCCCAGTTCGGCGCGTTGCCAAACTGGCTGGCCGCGCTGTTCAACGCCAGACAAGGCTTTGCACAAGCCCGCGCACCGTTAACAATCTGGCTCGCGCGCCTGATCGACAGCCTCGCGCAACTCGACGCCACCCTCAAGGCCGACGCCGCCGGTCGCGCAGTGCTCGACACGCTCGACACCCTGCGCCGCGATCTGGCCGACGACAGCGAAAAATACAGCTTCGGCGAATGGCGGCGCTGGCTCAATCTGGCGCTGGAGTCGGCCAGCTTCATCGACGCCAGCGTCGCCAGCCCCATCGTGCTGACCTCGCTGCCCGCCGCGCGCGGGCGCGTGTTCGAAGCGGTCGCCGTGATCGGCGCCGACGCCCGTCATCTGCCCGCGCGCCCCGCCCCCGGCCTGTTTTCGCAATCCACCCGCGCCCAGCTCGGCCTGCCCACCGCAGCCTATGAAGCCGCAGCCGCCACCGCCGACCTGATGCAGTTGCTGACCCAGGGCCCCGCGCTCATGAGCTGGCAGGCGTGGCACGACGACGAACCCAACCCCGCCTCGCCGCTGGTGCTGCGCTTGCAGGCGCTGCATCAGGCCGCGTGGGGTGCCGCCCTGCCCGAACAGGCCAGCGGCGTGCCGCCCACCCAGCCCAGCCCGCTGCCCGCCGCCGACGTGCAACCCGCGCCGAGCGTGGCCGCCGCGCAGCTGCCGCGCCGCTACTCGCCCACCGCCTACCAGACCCTGCTCGATTGCCCCTACCGCTTTTTCGTCAAGAGCGTGCTCGGCATCCGCGAGCTCGACGAAGCCGACGACGCGCTCGACAAAAGCGATTACGGCAACGCGCTGCACCGCATCCTCAAAACGTTTCACGACAGCGCGCCGCCGCCCGAGCATGACGCCGCGCTGGCGCGCCTCGCCGAAATCTCCGAAGCCGAATTCGCCACGCTGCCCGCTTACACCGCCGCCGCCTGGCGCAGCAAATGGGCCGGCATCCAGCCCGCCTACATCGATACGTGGCTGGATGGGGTTGCACAGGGCTGGCATTACGCATCCGGTGAAACCGATTTCGAACAGCCGTGCAGCGTCCCCGGCCTCGGCGAGATCACCCTGCATGGCCGCATCGATCGGGTAGACGAGAAAGGGGACGCCCGCGCTGTCATCGACTACAAAACCAGCGCCGCGCAAAGCCTCAAGAAAAAACTCAAGGATCCCGCCGAAGCCGTCCAGCTGCCGTTTTACGCCTGGCTAGCCGAGGCCGCTGCCGCCTACCTGCCGATCAACGGAACCCCCGTCGCACAGATCGCACTGGACGGCGAAACCGACGTCGACGCTATCAGTCGTCGTCTGCCGGAACTGCTCGAAGCCATCGCCGCAGGCGCTGCGCTGCGCGCATCGGGTGTCGATGCCGTCTGCCAGTATTGCGAAGCGCGCGGGCTGTGCCGGAAGGGAATGTGGCATGAGTGAGCCTCTGGATAACGCCACCGCGTTGTCACCTTTCCGCTCTGCCGTGGTCGAAGCCTGCGCCGGCAGCGGCAAGACCTGGCTGCTGGTGTCGCGCATGATCCGGCTGTTGCTGGCGGGGGCGGCGCCGTCGGAGTTGCTGGCAATTACGTTTACGCGCAAGGCGGCGCAGGAGATGACCGACCGGCTGCATGAGTGGTTGCGGCTGTTGGCGCTGGAGGACGACGCGAAGGTGCGCGCATTTTTACGTGATCGCAAAGTGCCGGATGACGAGATCGATGCGCTGCTGCCGCGCGCGCGGGGGCTGCTGGAGACGGTGCTGACGGCGCAGCCGGGACCGACGGTGACGACGTTTCACGGCTGGTTTCTCGATCTGCTGAAACGCGCGCCGCTGGAAGCCGGGCTGCCGTGGGGTGCGCCGCTGCTGGAGCGCGAAAAGCAGTTGCAGAACGAAGTGCGCGACCGCCTGCTGGCGCAATGGTCATCTGCTGTCGAATCGCCGGAAGGCACTGCGCTGCTGGCCTTGCTGGGCGACATCGGCGAGCACAATCTGCGCGCATTGCTGGCGCATTTCGTTGCGGCGCGGGCGGAGTGGTGGGCGTATACCGATGGCCAGCTCGATCCGGTGGCGTATGCGCTGCAACAATTGCGGTCCGGCCTGCATGGCGATCTGGACACTGACCCGGTGGCGGCTTTCTGGGCCGACGACTTGATGGCAGCGCGGGTGAAGCGGGTGGGGCTTGCGCTGGAGAAGGGCGGCAAGAGCGAGCGGGATCGCGCGCCGGAAATTCAGCGCAGCCTGAGCCTGAATTCCGACGCCGCGCACGCTATGCTGATGAAATATTTGATGACCGACGGCAGGCGGCGCAAAAAGCAGGCGACCAAAGAGTTGGAAAAAGCACTCGGGGCTGAACTCGAACCCTATCTGCGCGACCTCGACACGCTGGAAACCGAGCTCGAAACCATCGCCGCGATCCAGACCGACCAGCGCATCTGGCAACTCAACCGTCACGGCCTGCTGCTCGGCCATGCCTTCCTGCAAGGCTATCAGGACGCCAAGGCGCAACAGGGGGTAATCGATTTCGCCGATGCCGAATGGCAGGCCTGCCGCTTGCTCGCCAGCGAGGAGCACGCGCCGGGGCTGGCGCTGAAGCTGGATGCGCGCTACCGTCATTTGCTGCTGGACGAGTTTCAGGACACCAACCCGCTGCAATGGCAGGCGCTGTCCACCTGGCTGCGTGAGGCGCGCGCGGCCGACAGCGACATGACCGTGTTCATGGTGGGCGACCCGAAGCAGGCGATTTACCGCTTTCGGCGCGGCGAGGCGCGGGTGTTCAGCGCGGCTGCTGATTTTCTGCAGACCCATTTCAAGGCCGCCCGTTTCAGCAACGACATGACGCGGCGGCTGGCGCCCGCGCTGGTGCAGGCTGTCAATCCGGTGTTTGCGGCACCCGATGGCGCCGAAATGGCGGGCTTTGCCGCGCACAGCCACGCGCCGGAAAATGCAGGCCGCCCCGGCGCGCTGCGCTGCCTGCCGATTACCGTGGAAAAAGCAGAGGCCGTCGCCGTGGGCGGCTTGCGCAATCCGCTCACCACCCCGCTTCTCGACGCCGCCGACAAGGCGGTGCACGTGGAAGCGCAAGAATTTGCCCGGGTGTTGCGCGACGAAGTGCTGGGGAAGTGGGCGGTTGAGGATGGTGTTTTGCCTCAGGCCGATTTATCGGGTCAGCAATCCAATAGCTCCGTTCGCCCTGAGCCAGTCGAAGGGCAGGGTGGTTCGACAGGCTCACCACGAACGTCATCCACTTTATCGGTTACACCGAATACCCGCGCCGCGCGCCCCGGCGACGTGACCGCGCTGGTGCGCAAGCGCACGCATTTGCATGTTTACGAGCGCGCGCTGGAAGCTGCGGGCATCCCCTTCATCACCTCGCGGCGCGGCGGCCTGCTGCACGCGCTGGAGGCGCAGGACATCATCGCGCTGCTGGAAACCCTGCTGCTGCCGCACGCCGAGCTGAAGCTGGCGCATACGCTGAAGAGTCCGATTTTCGGCTGTGGTGATGACGATTTACTCCGGGTATTTGCAGCGGGCGATGCGCGCGGCTGGGAACGCCTGATCGCGCTGGGCGGGCAACCTGACTGCCCACTCACGCTGCACCCGCAAGGGGCAGGCCGTGGTTGTAAAGGCGCTGAGGCGCCAACAACCACGCTTGCTCGCGCCGCGCGCCTGCTCGTCCGCTGGCGCACGCACATCGGCACCCTGCCGGTACACGACCTGCTCGACCGCATCTATTTCGAGGGTGACCTAGAAGCGCGTTACGCCGCTGCGGTACCCGCCGCCATGCGGCCGCAGGTGGCGGCCAATCTGCGTGCATTCATGCAGCTGGCGCTGACCCAGGACGCGGGCCGCTACCCCACGCTGGCCGGCTTCATCCGCGAGTTGGCTTCGCTGACCGACGACGCCGACGCCGCGCCCGGCGAGGGGTTGGCGGCGGACGGCGAAAACGCCGTGCGGCTGCTGACCATCCACGGCGCCAAGGGACTGGAAGCGCCGATCGTCTGGCTGCTCGGCGGCAGCGATCACCCGCGCGGCGACAGCTACGCGGTGCTGGCGCCGTGGCCGCCCACCGCGCCGCAACCCGAGCATTTTTCCCTGTTCGGCAAGCAGGATGAACAGGGCAACTGGCGGGAACCCTGGTTTGCCGAGGAAGCCGAGCTGGCGCAGCGCGAATCCGACAACCTGCTGTATGTGGCGCTCACCCGCGCCAAACAGGGACTGATCGTCAGTGGCGATGCCGACAAGAGCGCCTGGCTGCGGCGGGTCGACGCCGCGTGGCAGGGCATGAAGCTGCCGGCCGATTTGCCGGCTGCCGACGCCGTGGACGCCGCGCCCGCAATGCCGATCCCCGCACGCATCGTGGCCCCCGCCATCGGACAGCGGTTGCCCCCGGCCGCCGCCAACCCCGCTGCCGCCAGTGGCGAGTTATTCCATGCCTGCCTCGAGCACCATGCGCCGCCGGGCATGCCTGCCTCCGTTGGGGGCACAAGCGCCCTTCAGGGGTCGCCGCGCGATCTGCCCGTGCTGGCGCAGCGTCTCAATCTTGCGACAGAACTTGCGCGCATCGAAAGCGCTGCCCGCGACCTGCTGGCGCAGCCGCATCTGGCGCGCTTCTTCGACCCAACGCAGTATCGCCGCGCGCACAACGAGTTGACGCTGCTGGATGCCGACGGCCGCGTGCAGCGGCTCGACCGGGTGGTGGAATTCGACGACGCGGTATGGCTGATCGACTATAAAACAGGCGAGGACAGCCGCGCCGCCAGTGAGACACAGCTGATCGAACGCCACCAGCCCCAGCTGGCGAGGTATCAAATGCTGCTGGCCGCGCTGTATCCCGGCCGCCCCATCCAGGCCGCGCTGCTGCTGGCCGATGGGCGGCTGATTCACCTGAATGCAACGTAACCGCCCTGCTTGTTCCTCCTGTTGAGCGAACCTGCCAAACTCGGGTTTTCTAATTAACCCCAAGGAGAAACCATGCTGCGCACCACCTTGATCCTGTTTCCTGTTGTTCTGCTGGCGGGCTGTATTTCGGTCAGCTCCACCAAACCGGCCGCAAGTGCTGACTCCCCGAATTACAGCGCGTTTTGTCAGGAACGGGAAACGCAGTGTCGCCAAAGCTGCGGCAGCGCCGGCGTACAGGCTTTTTCCTGCAAGGCCGCGCCGTCCGAAGGGCTGGACTATCAGTGCCAGTGTAAGAAAGCGGAACCATCACTTTGATCGACAAGCCTTATTCCGAATCCTGCGAGCAGAACCGCGAACCGATTCTCGCGGTGTTGCGCGAGGCGTTCGCCGATTGCAGCCGGGTGCTTGAAATCGGCAGCGGTACGGGGCAGCACGCGGTGGCTTTCGGCGCCGAACTGCCGCATCTGCGCTGGCAAACCGGCGACGTGCCGCAGCACCATCCCGGCATTCGCGCCTGGCTGGCCGAGGCGGCGCTGCCCAATGTGCTGCCGCCGATTGCGCTCGACGTGAAGGAGACCGGCTGGCACGGCGGCCGCTACGACGCGGTGTTTTCCGCCAACACGCTGCACATCATGAGCTGGCCGGAGGTCGGGCGCTTTTTCGAAGGCGTCGGCGCGGTGCTGGAGCCGGGCGGGGTGCTGGTCGTTTACGGCCCGTTCAACTACGGCGGCGCCTACACTTCGGAAAGCAATGCCCGCTTCGACGGCTGGCTCAAGCAGCGTGATCCCGCTTCCGGGGTGCGTGATTTTGAAGCCATCGATGCGCTGGCCAAAGCTCAAGGCCTTGTTTTGCAGCAGGATATCGCCATGCCGGCAAATAACCGCAGTCTTGTCTGGCACAAAATGACCTGAGCGTCCCAATGCTCTTCCGTTTTGCTATAAACAAGACATCGTGAACGCGCGGAGAGCGCTATGCGTATTGCCGAACTGATCCAGCGCTGGGCCGAAGCAGCACAGGGGAGCCCCCCCGTGCGCACCTACACCGTGCGCCTGCCCCTGCGCGATGCTGCACGGATCGAGGCCTTGCGCGTGATGTACCCCAACCGCAGCGATTCACAGTTGATGGCCGACCTGATCCGCGCCGCGCTCGACGAGTTGGAAGTCGCCATGCCCTACGTTCCCGGCAACCGTGTGATTGCCGAAGATGACTACGGCGACCCGATCTACGAAGACCTCGGCCCCACCCCGCAGTTTTATTCGCTGTCGCACGAAATCCTGCGCAAGCTGGCGACCGCCCCAAGCAAATAACTGACACCAAATAACTGTCGTCAAACTTTACACTTTTGCCATTCCAATCCCGTTGTGACGGGCGAGGCGGGCTTGTTTACTGGCTTTCTGGCGCATGGCATAAGCATTGCTTGGGTATTGGCATAACTTATAACCAAGGCGGGAAACATCATGTACATCGGACCTACCCTTCTCTTTGCGGCGTTTGCCGGTCTGTTTTATGTCCCCGGCTTTCTGGACATGACACTCGGTGCGCTGACCCCGCGCCAGCTCGTTTCGGAGCTGCTGTTTTCCGTGTTCGGGCTGATCGCGCTGGCGGCGCTGGCGCGCTCGATCGAACTCGACCCGGTGTGGCCGTGGCGTCCCGAATTCCGCCGCGCAATGAACGGGCTGCTGGGGCGCACGCAGTAAATCCCCCGCCTTGCCACAGGCCGGCATGAAGCTGGCCCAACCCGGCATAAAATAGCGGCTTCCTGTGCCCTTGGGGTCTCCCCGCGAAGCCGTCATGCCCGTCAACCTCACCGCCCCCGATCCCGCCTCCCTGCTGCCCGTTGCCGGTGTCCGTCTCGGCATTGCGTCCGCCGGCATCAAAAAGCCCGGGCGCCGCGACATTACCCTGCTTGAACTTGCGCCGGGCTCCCGCGTCGCGGGCGTGTTCACGCAAAACCGCTTCTGTGCCGCCCCGGTCACGCTATGCAGGGAACATCTCGCGGGCAGCGACATCCGTGCGCTCATCATCAACACCGGCAATGCCAACGCGGGCACCGGCGAAGAGGGTTTGCACCGCGCACGCCAGACCTGCGAAGCGGTGGCCGAGATCATGGGCTGCGCCGCCGAGCAGGTGCTGCCATTTTCCACCGGGGTGATTCTGGAGCCGCTGCCGGTCGACAAAATCCTGCCAGCGCTGCCCGCTGCCAAGGGCGATCTCGCGCCCCATCACTGGAGCGAAGCCGCGCACGCCATCATGACCACCGACATCGTCGCCAAGGGCGCGTCGCGTCAGGCGCAAGTCGGCGGCAAAACGGTAACCGTCACCGGCATGGCCAAGGGCTCCGGCATGATCCACCCCAACATGGCGACCATGCTGGGCTACGTGGCGACCGACGCGGCGATTGCGCCCGCCCTGATGCAGCAACTGGTGAAGGCGGTCGCCGACGTCTCGTTCAACTGCGTCACCGTGGATGGCGATACCTCCACCAACGACAGCTTTATCCTCATCGCCACCGGGCAAGCGGGCAACGCCGAAATCAGCGATGCAGCGTGTGCTGATTACACGGCGCTGAAAGCTGCAGTGAGCGACGTCGCGATCGAACTCGCGCAGGCGATGGCACGCGACGGCGAAGGCGCCACCAAGTTCATCACCGTGGCCATCGAAGGCGGCCGCGACCACGCCGAATGCAAGCAGATCGCCTACGCCATCGCGCGCTCGCCACTGGTCAAAACCGCGTTCTTCGCCAGCGATCCCAATCTCGGCCGCATCCTTGCCGCGATTGGTTACGCCGGGGTCGGCGATCTCGACGTCAACACCTTGCAGGTGTATCTGGGCGACGTGCTGGTGGCTGAAAAGGGGGGGCGTGCAGCGAGTTACACCGAGGCGCAGGGCGCGGCGGTGATGCAGGAGGCCGACATTACGGTGCGCGTGGTGTTGAATCGCGGTGCGGTCAACGCCACCGTGTGGACCTGCGATTTTTCCTATGACTACGTCAAGATCAATGCCGAATACCGCACTTGAACAGGCGCTGGAGCGGCTGCTGACGCGGCTCGACAGCTGTGCCAGTGTCCCGGCGGTGCCGGACTGGAAGCTTGTGCGCGCCGCACGCTGGTCGGCGCAGGCTGGCGGCTTGAAACCCATCCTGCATCCGCAGCGGGTGATGCTCAAGGATCTGCTCGATATCGACGAGCAAAAACAGCGGGTGGATACCAATACCCGCCAGTTCGTTGCCGGCAAGCCCGCCAACAATGTGCTGCTGACCGGGGCGCGCGGCGGCGGCAAGTCGTCGCTGGTGAAGGCGGTCCACGGCAAGTACGCGGCGAAAGGGCTGCGCCTGATCGAGGTGGACAAAGCCGGGTTGCCCAGCCTGCCGGATCTGTTCGACCTGCTGGCGGATGCGGACTACCGCTTCATCGTGTTTATCGACGACCTGACGTTTGCCGAACATGAAGTCGGCTACGCCAGTCTCAAAGCTGCGCTCGACGGCTCGCTGGCGGGGCCGTCGGACAACGTGCTGATCTACGCCACCAGCAATCGCCGCCATCTGATGCCGGAATACATGGCCGAGAACCTGGCCACCCGGCATGCCGGCGGCGAAGTGCATCCCGGCGAAGCGACCGAGGAGAAGGTGTCACTGTCCGACCGCTTCGGGCTGTGGGTGTCGTTTCATGCCATGGATCAGGACACCTATCTGGCAATCGCCCGCCACTGGGCAATCCAGCTGGGCGCGCCCGCTGACGACGCCTTCGAGCGCGCTGCCCTGCAATGGTCGCTCGGGCGCGGCGCGCGCAATGGCCGGGTGGCGTGGCAATTCGCGCGCGACTGGGCCGGACGGCAATGAGCCAGCCCCCTATTACCGAAGTCGTCGCCGCCGTGCTCACCCAGCCCGATGGCCGGGTGCTGCTGGCGCAGCGCCCGCCGGGCAAGGTCTATGCGGGCTATTGGGAGTTCCCAGGCGGCAAGGTGGAGCCGGGCGAAACCCTGCAAACCGCGCTGGCACGTGAACTGCACGAGGAGTTGGGGATAGCCGTCAACCCGTCCTGCCGCTGGATCACCCGGGTGTTCGAGTATCCCCACGCCACGGTGCGACTGAATTTTTTTCGCGTGTTCGAATGGCGGGGCGAGCCACACCCGCACGAAGGGCAGGTTTTTTCCTGGCAGCAGCCCGATGCAGCTGAAGTCAGCCCGCTGCTGCCCGCCAATTTCCCCATCCTGAAAGCGTTGTCGCTGCCGCCGCTGCTGGGGATTTCGCATGCCGAATCGCTCGGCGTCGACACCTTTCTGGCACGGCTGGATGTGGCTTTACACAATGGCCTGCGGCTGATTCAACTGCGCGACAAGACGCTGCCCGATGACGCGCGTCTGACATTCGCCGGCGAAACCGTACGCCGCGCGCACCGCTACGGCGCACGCGTGCTGGTCAATGGCAGTCTGGCGCTGGCGCGTGCGGCGGGCGCCGACGGCGTGCATCTCGATTCATCCGCAGCCGCCAGGCTGACGGCGCGCCCCGATTGCGACTGGGTGGGGGTGTCGTGCCACGATGCCGCCGAACTCGCACATGCGGTTTCCATCGGCGCTGACTTCGCCCTGCTGTCGCCGGTGCTGCCCACGCTCACCCATCCGGGGGCCGCCACCCTGGGCTGGGAGACTTTTTCCGCACTCGCTGCCGCCAGCGCGATTCCGGTCTATGGCCTGGGCGGCCTGGAACGCGCCGATGTGGCACGCGCGCAGTCGCATGGCGCGCACGGCGTCGCGCTATTACGGGGCGCGTGGACATGAAGCGGGTGCTGCGCCAAGACCGCCCGCAGGGCGAGTACCCTGAAGGGCATAAACGTCTGGCGGCGTACTCCTTGCGGGTACTGGCACCGCTGCTGCTGGTGGTCGCGCTGGTGGCGGTTGCTGTGGCGGGCTACTGGCTCAAGCGCCCGGCCGAGGCCATCGCGGTGCCCTGCGCTGACCCGCTCGCTGGATGCACCTTCATTCATCGCGGCGCGCCCGTCAGCGTACGCTTTCTGGCGCGGCCCGTCGCACTTGAAGCGTTCGGGCTCAGTGTCACGGCAGCAAACGTGCGGAAAATAAGCGCGGAGTTCCAGATGGTCAGGATGGACATGGGCTTTAACCGCTATGACCTGCATCCCGGCAAGCCCGGTGAATTTGCCGCACGCATCACCTTGCCGGTGTGTGTGAGCGGACAACGCGACTGGATGCTATACCTTGATATCGACGGCATGCGCTACGCACTACCCTTTAGTACCCGGTAAAATCGGCCGTTCATGCGTTCGTCACAATACGAAACATATAATCCGGGACGGATTACTGGAGATTCAACATGATGCTATCTGAACACACCTACAAGCAGTTTGACGCCGAGCTCGAAGCCGTGCGCGCCAACGTGCTGAAAATGGGTGGTCTGGTCGAAGAGCAAATCGTCAATGCGGTCGAAGCCCTGATCAAGGGCGACATCGAACTGGCGGACCAGGTGGATGCCTATGACCACAACGTCAATGCGCTGGAAGTCGCCATCGACGAGGAGTGCATCCAGATTATCGCGCGCCGGCAGCCCACCGCGTCCGACCTGCGCATGGTGATGATGGTGGTCAAGACCATCACCGACCTGGAGCGCATCGGCGACGAGGCCGCCAAGATCGCGCGCATGGCCAAGCTGATCCATCAATCCGAACGCATCAGCCTGCCGCGCTTTTCCGAAGTCAAATACATGGCGGACATGGTGCTCGACATGCTGCGCAAGGCGCTCGACGGTTTTGCCCGGCTGGATGCCACCAAGGCGGTGGACATCGCGCGGCAGGACCAGCTGGTGGATGAGGAATTCACCCTGAACCTGCGCCACCTCATCACCTTCATGATGGAAGACCCGCGCACCATTTCGGTTTTCATCGACATCCTGTTCGTCACCAAAGCGATCGAGCGCATGGGCGACCACGCCAAGAACATGTCGGAATACGTGGTCTATATGGTCAAGGGCAAGAATGTGCGCCACACCTCGCTGGAGGAAATCGAACGGGAAGTGCTGTAGTTTTCAGCAGCAAGGCTTTGACCAATAAAAACGGGCTCCTGCAGGAGCCCGTTTTTATTGGAGGGTGAAAGCCTACTTGCTGGGCGGCACATAACCATTGGCGGCATCGGCCTTGCCGTCGCCGAAGAAATGGCGCTCCATCTGCTCCATCAAATAGGTGCGCGCGCTGGGGTCGGCGAGGTTGAGGCGGTTTTCGTTGATCAGCATGGTCTGCTGGCGCTGCCAGCCGCTCCATGCCTCCTTCGACACGTTCTCGAAAATCCGTTTGCCGAGATCGCCCGGCACCGGCTGAAACGCCAGGCCTTCGGCTTCGCGACCCAATTTCACACAATGCACCATCCGCGTCATTTGCTGCTCCTTCTAAATTCAATCGGGGGATTTTAACCCAAGCTGCTTTTCAATTCGTTTGGCGAACACACTCATTTCCTTGGCCGCCTGCTTGTCGCCGCGCGCCTCGGCTACGGCGATGCCCTGCTGGTAGGCAGCCAGCGCCTCGCTCCAGGCTTCTGCATCGGTCAACGCCTTGCCCAGCAGTTTCCAGGCGGCGGAGTAGTTCGGGTCGTGCTCGACCGCACGGCGCAGGTGCTCGGCGGCCTGGGCGGCGTCACCCTGCTTGAGGTATGCGTTGCCGAGCGAAAACCGCAGCAGCGCGTTGTCGCGACCGCTGGCGAGCATGGCGAGAAAATTCTCCAGTGGATCAGGCACGCCAGAAAGTCCGGGTAAACAATACGAACAAGGTCATCAGTTCCAGCCGGCCCAGCAGCATGGCGAAAGTGCAGACCCAGGTCTGGAAATCGGTCAGCACGCTGAAATTGGTGGCCGGTCCCACCTGGTTCAGGCCCGGGCCCGCATTGTTGATGCAGGCGATGATAGCTGAGAAAGACGTCAGAAAATCCAGCCCGCTCGCCACCAGGATCAAGGTCATTGCAATGATGCTGGCGACATACAGCATCACAAACACCTGCACCGCAAACACCACCTGATTGGATATCGGCATGCCGCCCAGCTTGATCGGCAAGACGGCGGCGGGGTGGATCTGCCGTTGCAGCTCGCGCTGGCTTTGCTTGAACATCACCAGGCTGCGGATCATTTTGATGCCGCCGCCGGTCGAGCCGGAACTGACGGTCACGCAGCTGAGAAACAGCATCCACAAGGGCACGAAAATCGGCCACCGGTTAAAGTCGGCGTTGGCGAAGCCGCAGTCTGTTGCCAGTGACACCAGGTTGAAACTGACGAAACGCAAGGCCGTCCAGTAGCTGGCATAAGTGCCCGCATGCCAGAGGTAGAGCGCAGACCCGATGCAGCTGACCACGACCAGCACCAGCATCGGCAGAACTTCCGGATCGCCCCGGTAGGCTTGCAGGCTGCGGCTGCGGTAGGCCAGAAAGTGAGTGGCAAAATTCATCGCTGCAATCAGCATGAATACGATCAGGACGGCTTCGATCGCCGGGGAATTGAAATAACCGACGCTGGCATCGTGGGTGGAAAACCCGCCCAGCCCCATGGCGGCAAAAGCGTGACAGACTGCATCGAGCCAGTTCATCCCGGCAAGCTTGAGCGCCAGGATGCAGGCCAGGGTGATGGCCGCATACACCAGCCACAGCGACTTGGCGGTGTCGGCGATGCGGGGGGTCAGTTTCGAGTCCTTCATGGGACCGGGCGTTTCGGCCTTGAACAGCTGCCGGCCGCCGATGCCCAGCATGGGAAGAATGGCCACTGCTAGCACGATGATGCCCATGCCGCCCAGCCAGTTGAGCAAATGCCGCCACAGATTGATGGACGGCGGCAGCGTGTCCAGACCCGCCAGCACCGTCGCACCGGTGGTGGACAGTCCGGACGCGGTTTCAAAATACGCGTCGGTAAAACTCAGATGCGGGAGGTAATTCAGCAGGGGCAGGGTGGCAAAGGCAGGCAGGACGGCCCACACCAGCACCACCAGCAAAAACCCGTCGCGGGTCTGCAGTTCACGCTTGTTGTGGCGCGTGAGCAGCCAGGTCAGCAGACCCGCTGAAAACGTGATCAGAAAGGCTTCGTCATACGCCGAGAGTGCCGCATCACGCCAGATAAAGGCAACGGCCAGCGGCAGCAGCAGGGTGAAGGAAAAAATCAGGATCACCAGACCCAGCACATGCAGGATGGGAAGCACGCGACGCATGATTCAGAAAAAACCGAAGCCGACCTGAAGCAGTTTTTCCACCTTGGGAATGATGCGTTTGTTGAGTGCGAACAGGATCAGGTGATCCTCTGCCTCGATCAGCGTGTCATGGTGGGCGATGATGACATCGCCACTGCGGATGACCGCAGCAATCGCCGCACCTTCGGGCAGGTCGATCGCCTCGATACGCTTGCCCACCACCCGCGAGGTCCTGGCATCGCCATGCACCACCACCTCCAGCACTTCGGCCGCGCCGCGCCGCAGGGAATGCACCGCCACCATGTCGCCGCGGCGAATTTTGGACAGCAACGGCCCGACCGTGGCCTGCGCCGGCGAGATGGCAACGTCGATTTCGCCGCCCTGCACCAGGTCAACATAGGCCGAGCGGTTGATCAGCGCGATCACGCGCTTAGCGCCCATCCGCTTGGCCAGCAGTGCCGACATGATGTTGTCTTCGTCATCGTTGGTCAGCGCGCAAAACACATCCATGGCGGCGATGTTTTCCTGATCCAGCAACTCCTCGTCGGTGGCGTCGCCCTGCAACACCAGCGTCTGGTGCAGCTGTTCGGCCAGCAGGTTGCTGGTGGCCTTGTTGTGGTCGATGATTTTGACGTCGTAGTCGTGTTCGATCCGCGCCGCCAGCCGCCGCCCGATATTGCCGCCGCCGGCGATCATGACTTTCTTGACCGGCCGTTCCATCCGGCGCAGTTCGCGCAGTACCGAAGGAATGTCCTGTTTGCGCGCCAGGAAGAACACCTCGTCGCCGGGTTCGATCACCGTGATGCCTTTGGGCACAATGCCGCGGTCGCGCCGGTAAATCGCCGGAATGCGGCACTCCAGATTCGGCATGTGGCGCTTGATGTCCTGCAACTCGTGTCCCACCAGCGGGCCGCCGTGGTAGGCGCGCACCGCCACCAGCCGCACCTTGCCGTCGGCGAAGTCGAGCACCTGCAGCGCCTCGGGGTGTTCGATCAGTCGCCGCAGGGTATCGGTCACTTCCTGTTCCGGGCTGATGACGTCATGGACCCCGAATTGTTCGGCCAGAAAGCTGGCTTCCAGCCCGAGGAAATCATTCGAGCGAATGCGCGCGATGCGCGTGGGCACATTGAACAGGGTGGATGCGATGCGGCACGCCACCAGATTGGTTTCATCGCTTTGCGTGACTGCGACCAGCATGTCGGCGTCTTCGGCACCAGCCTGCTGCAGCACCGATGGATGCGCCGCATGGCCGCGCACGGTGCGCAGATCGAAGCGATCCTGCAGCAGTGAAAGTCGCTCGACGTTCAGGTCGACGATGGTGATGTCGTTGTTTTCGGCGATCAGGCTTGCGGCCAGATTGGCGCCGACCTGACCGGCGCCGAGGATGATGATTTTCACGTGCGGTTACAAGTCTTCGTCCAGTCGCCGCCCATGCCGGATGTTGAGCTGCTTGAGCTTGCGATACAGGTGGGTGCGCTCCAGTCCGGACCGGTCGGCGACCCGTGTCATGCTGCCGCCTTCCTTCTGGATCAGGTATTCGAAATACATGCGCTCAAATGCATCGCGCGCCTCGCGCAGCGGAATATCGAGGGGGATGCCGTGCGCCACGGCGGGCGCCAGCTGCTTCATCGGCGCGAGCACGCGGTTGACGTCGGACGCATCGATTTCATTCGACAGCGCGGTGACCGTCAGCGTGCGCACCGCATTGCTGAGCTGCGGCAGATTGCCGGGCCAGTCGAAATTGCGCAACTGGTTCAGGGCCGGTGTGGTCAGGCGCCGCACCGGGCTGAGGCCTTCTTCCACCAGTTGCGCCAGCATGAAGTTGGCAATGTCCGGCACGTCCTCACGGTGATCGCGCAGCGGCGGAACCTGGATGGCGAGGCTGGACAGGCGATAGTACAGGCGATTATCGAATTCGCCCGCTGCGACCATGGCGTCGAGGCTGCGGCTGCTGGCGCATACCAGCCGTGCACCACTGCCTTCGATGCGGTCGAGCAGCAGTCCCAGACCTTTCTGCTCCAGCCGCGTCAGATCGCAGGCATCCGGCAGGTAGAGGGTGCCGTTGCCGAGCGTCTCGACAAAGCTCAGCGGGTCGGACAGCAGGCGCGCGCGATCCTTGATTTCTATCCACGGGCTGGCGGGCTGATGCAGGAAATGGGCGCAGATTTCAAATCCGCTGCCCGGCTCGCCCAGCAGCATGACGGGGGCGGTGTTGCTGGCGATCTGGGTGAGGCGTTTCTTGAGTTCGAGAATTAACGGGCTTTTGCCCAGTGCCGACAAATCCATGCCGGGCGTGCGCCGGGGCAGCGCCACGCCACGCTTGATGGCCTTGTTGACGGTGTCGATCAGTTTGGCCAGCGCCACCGGTTTTTCCAGAAAGTCGGTGGCGCCGAGCCGGGTCGCTTCGACCGCGGTATCGATGGTGCCGTGGCCGGACATCATCACCACTGGCATGGTGAGCTGGCCGCCGGCCGCCCATTCTTTCAGCAGCGTCACGCCGTCGGTATCGGGCATCCAGATATCGAGCAATACCAGATCCGGGCGGCGCTGCGCGCGGAAGGCACGCGCCGCTTCGGCGTTTTCCGCCAGGTGCACGTCATAGCCCTCATCGGTGAGGATTTCCGACAGCAACTCACGAATGCCCACTTCGTCATCGACGACGAGAATATGCCCGCTCACGTATTGTCTCCGGCTGCCACAAAAACAGGCAGAGCGATGCGGATGGCGGCCCCGCCTGTTTTGAGATTTTCGATCTGGATCTTGCCCTGATGTTCTTCCACAATTTTTTTGACGATGGCCAGTCCCAGCCCCGTTCCCTTGGTCTTGGTGGTTGCGTAGGGTTCGAACAGCCGCGTCATCAGATGCTCCGGAAACCCGGCTCCATTATCGGTTACGGTCAAATAAACCGTGTGATTATTGAGGTGCGTGTCGACCCAGACGCTTGGTGTGGCGTGACCCGCCAGCGCGTCCTGCGCATTTTGCAACAGATTATGTATCACCTGACGCAATAATGTGGAGTCGCCCGCGACGCGCGGCAAATCGGCGTCGAGATTCAGCTGTAATCCCATGGCCTTGGCGTCGTACAGCGTCAACACTTCGCGCACCAGCGCGTTCAGATCAAGCGCTTCGAGCTTGGCGCGCGGCATCCGCGCATAGCCGGCAAACGCGTCCACCATGCTTTTCATGGCGGCGACCTGGTTGACGATGGTTTGCGTGGCGCGCGTGAGGAACTCGGCGTCCGTCGCTTCGAGTTTTCCGCCGAGCTTGCGTGCAATCCGTTCGGCCGACAACTGGATGGGGGTGAGCGGATTCTTGATCTCGTGCGCCAGCCGTCGCGCCACTTCGCTCCACGCAGCGTTGCGTTCGGCATTGATCAGCTTGGTCACATCGTCGAACACCAGCACATATCCGCGCTCCATTCCCGCTGGCAGATGGGTGCCGCGCACCAGCAGGGTCTGTCTGCCATCGTGGCCGCTGTATTCGATCTGCTCCTGCCATTCTTCCTCATGGCGGGAAAAACGTTCGGCTACCTGTGTGCTGAAATGGCGCAGCGCCTCATCCGGCTGACCCAGATCCGACAGGCCTTGCGCCTGCAGGGCGCCTGGCTCCACCCCCAGGATATGCGCGGCTGCACTGTTGACGGCGAGCACGTGCAGTGTCTCATCCAGCACCACCACGCCGGAGGACAGGTTGGCCAGCACGCGCTCCAGAAAGGCCTTGGCCTGCTCGGTTTCCTGGTGGTTTTGCGCGGCCTGCTCGCGGGCGTCGGACAGCTGTCGCGTCATGCGGTTGAACGACTGGATCAACACGCCGAGTTCGTCGCGGCTGGACACCGACGGCATCTGTGAGAAGTCGCCCTTGGCCACCGCGCGGGTGCCGCGCGCCAGGGTGCGCAAAGGCGCGCCGAGGCGCTCCGACAACAGATAGGCGATGACGAAAGTCATCAACAACGCCAGCATCAGGGTGAGCGTCAGCGCGACGCCGTAAATGCGCTTCAGGCTCTGCCGCGAGACCGCGATCTGCTGGTATTCCTGGTACGCCAGCTGCACCGCCTGCGCGTCGTGCGCGATGCTGGCGGTGACCGGCTGCACCAGTTGCAGGACCCGCGTTTCGCCCGCCAGCGCCGTGGTATACACCGGCACAATCACGTGCAGGACGAGGCCGCGCTCGGCGACATCCTCAATGCGGCTGTAGGGCCGCTGTTGCCGCACCTGCCACAGCACGGTGCGCTCGGGCAGCACCGGCAGCAGCGTGCCGCGCTCGCCGCTGACGTGGGCAATGACGCCGCCGCGTTCGTTGAACAGCGTCAGCTCCTGTACCGCGCTTTGCTCACGCAGGGTGGAGAGGGCGGTGATGACCGACCCCGCACCCTCATCCGACAGCGCCAGCGCCATGCGCTGGGCTTTGTTATCCAGTTCGCGCAGCTGGTCGTCGAGCGAAGCCTGGCCGAGCTTGACGCCGGAGGCCAGTGCGTTGTCGACCCGCACGTCGAACCAGGTTTCGATCGAGCGGTTGAGAAAAAACACCGAGGCGCCATACACCACCAGCCCCGGCAGCATGGAAACCGCGCCAAACATCAGCAGCAATTTCAGGGTGAGCTTGGCGCCGAACACGCCGCGGCGGATACGCTTCCGCAGCCACCACAGACGCCAGATCAGCAACGCCAGCAGGACGATGCCGAGCACCCCGCCGCCGATGAACAGAATGGGCAGGGTGTCGGAGAACATCGCGCTGTTGCCGCTGGCATAAAACAGCAGCGCCAGCAGCGCGATGCCCACGATCAAGGCTGCGGCGATCAGACTGCGCATCAGGGCAACGCGGGCGAGACCGAGGTAGGCGCGGCGGCGGCAGGCGCCGCAGGTGCATCAAACGACCACTCATGCCAAGGCGTGATCAGCTCCCATTTGTCGCCGGGAACCCCGCCGATGGACAGCGGCTTGGGCAGTTGTGTGGTGTCCAGGCGCAGGCGCAGGCGTCCATCGTAGCGCCGCCCGGCTTTGAGCGCGCCGCGTTCCAGCACCTGCCAGTCATTGATCCGCCCCAACAGGGCCAGCGCTTCGCTCAGGGTCTCGGCGGTTCGGGTGGTGTATCCGGTTTCGACGACATAGCGGCGCAGCAGCAGGTGGTAATAAATCCGCAGCTTGCGCACCGGCTCGGCAATGTCTTCGTCCAGCCACCAACTGCGTGGGTGGGTCAGCTCCAGTTCGACCAGAAAATACAGGTTGATGCCCTTGCCAAGCGCGTCTTCGAGGGTGGGGTTGAGCACGATATCGATATCCGCATCCAGCACATAGCCTTGCGCGGTGGCGCGGATAACGGCATGTTTGACCGCACTTTTGTCGGCGGCCAACGCGCCCCCCGCGACAGCCAGCCAACAGCTCAGCAGCAGGCCGGTCAGCCAGCGCACAGCGGCATTACGTCTTGCGCAACAGGGCATAAAAGAAACCATCATGCTCGGCATCAGGCAATAGCGATCCGTCAGACAAAGGTTCGGCAAGGGGGCAGCGTTCAGCGTCTTCGGTATGTCGCGCCAGGAACGCCCGCACCTGCCCATCGTTTTCTTCATTGAATATCGAGCAGGTGGCGTAAAGCAATGTACCACCCGGCGCCAGCAGCCGCCACAGAGCCTCCAGCATGCGCGCCTGCTGCGCCGCAAACTGCGCAATATCGTCGGGGCGGCGCAGCCATTTGATGTCGGGATTGCGGCGCACCACGCCGGATGCGCTGCACGGCACGTCGGCCAGAATGCGGTCGAATGCCTGGCCGTCCCACCAGGCATCGGGTTGCGACGCGTCGCCCTGAACCAGCTTGGCGGTGAGGTGCAATCGGTCGAGATTTTCCTGCACCCGGGTCAGCCGCGCAGCGTCCAGATCGAGCGCGGTCAGCATCACTGCGCTTGAATCGGATGCGGCACGCTCCAGAATGTGGCCGGCCTTGCCGCCGGGTGCCGCGCAGGCATCCAGCACCCGCTCGCCCGGCTGGGCATCGAGCAGCCGCGCCGCCCATTGCGCACCGGCGTCCTGCACCGACACGTGGCCGGCGTCAAATCCGGGCAAACTGTGTACGGGCACCGCCTTGTCTAGGGTGATGGCGTCTGGCCCGGTCTGCCGTGCCGGCAGGTCGGCTGCGGCCAAGCGCTGCAAATAGGCTGCCACGTCGCCCTGGCGGCAGTTGACGCGCAGGGTGAACGGCGGATGCAGCAGGCTGGCCTCGAGGATGGCTTGCCAGTGTGCCGGATGTTCGCTTTGCAGTTTGGCTATCCACCAGTCGGGGTGCGACCAGCGCGCCGACGGCTGCGCCTCCGCCATTTTTTCCAACTCGGCGCGGCGCCGCTGAAAATTGCGCAGCACCGCATTGGCCAGGCCGCGCCGCCAGCCTTCCCCGGCGGCGGTGACGGCGTTATGCACCACCGCATGCGCGGGCGCGCGGGTGTAGGCCAGCTGATAGATGGCCACGCGCAGCAACCAGCCCAGCTGCGGATCGGTCAGCGGACGCTCCAGCAGCGCCGCCAGCCAGACGTCCAGCCGACCCAGCTGACGCAGGCTGCCGTACACGATGTCCTGCAGTGCGCCGCGCTCGCCCGGGGTTTGCAATTGCTGCACGCGCTGCGGCAACACCTGATGCAGCGCCGCACCCGCGAGCACGTCTTCGAGCGCGCCGGCAGCCAGTTTTTGCAGGTTACGCATGGTGGGGGTTGCCCTGCCTTGTTGATTGATTCACGGGATTCCAGCCGTTGCGATATGCGGCGGATGATAGCAGGGCGCGGCTGGTCGGTGTTTTCGGCTAACCCAATCCGGCGCATCTGGGGTGCAGGGTTTAAAACACCAGCGGATCCACGTCGATCGACCAGCGCGCCACCCGTGGCTTGATCGTTTCAAGCTGCGGCCGCCAGCCGCGCACAAACCCCTGCAAAGCCTGCCGCGAGGCAGACTGGATCAGCAGTTGCGCGCGTTCCAGGTTGGCGACGCGCGCCATCGGCGCGGGCACGGCGGTGAATACGCTGACCTGCGGATGCGCGGGCGCGGTGCGGGCGGCTTGTTGTAAAAAAGCCAAGGCCGCCGCCATCGTCGGTGCTTCGGCGCGCAGCAGCACTTGGCGGGTGAGCGGCGGCAGGTCGAGCTGCTTGCGCTCGGCCAGTAGCGCGCGCGCGTAGCCGGGGAAGTCGTGGCGTTGCAGATAGCGGAACAGCGGGTGGTCCGGGAAGGCGGTCTGGATCAGCACCCGGCCGGGTTTGTCGGCGCGCCCGGCGCGTCCGGCCACCTGCATCAGCTGGGCGAACAGGCGTTCGGTGGCGCGAAAGTCCGGGCTGTAGAGCGCGCCGTCGGTATCGAGAATCAGCGCCAGCGTCATGTTGGGGAAGTCGTGGCCTTTGGCCAGCATCTGGGTGCCCACCAGGATGTCGATTGCGCCGCCATGCACCGCCTCGCCGAGTTCGGTCCAGGCGCGCGGGCGCATGCTGTCGCGGTCGATGCGGCGGATGCGCGCGGCAGGCAGCAGCGCGGCCAGCGTTTCTTCCAGCCGCTGGGTGCCCTGGCCCAGCGGTTTCAAATCGGGGTTGCCGCAGTTCGGGCAGTCGGCGGGGATGCGCGCTTCGTATCCGCAGTGGTGGCATTTCAGGCGGCGGGCGGATTGATGCAGCACCAGTCGCGCCGAGCAGCTGGGGCAGGGCGACACCCAGGCACAGCTCGGGCAATACAGCGCCGGGGCGTAGCCGCGCCGATTCAAAAACACCAGGCTTTGTTCGCCGCGCGCCAGCGTGTCGGTGAGTGCTTGCAAGGCGGGGCGCGTGAGGCCGTTGTCGACCGGGATATGCCGCAAGTCGACCAACTCGATGGCGGGCAGCTGCGCCTGGCTGATCGCGCGCTGCTTCAGTTCGATCAACTGGTAGCGCCCATTCAAGGCTTGCGCATAGCTTTCCAGCGACGGCGTGGCCGAGCCGAGCACCACCGGCACCCCGGCCTGCTGGCCACGCGCTATCGCCACGTCGCGCGCGGAATAGCGCAGGCCGTCCTGCTGCTTGAACGACAGGTCGTGTTCTTCGTCCACCACGATCAACCCCAGGCGCGGCAGCGGCGCGAACACCGCCAGCCGGGTGCCGAGCAGCAGGTCGCAATCAGGCGCGGCCAGCCAGTTTTCGGTGCGCGCGCCTTCGCTTAATCCGCTGTGCAGGGTGGCGATGCGGCGACCGGGAAAGCGGCGGCGGAAATGCTGTTCCAGCTGCGGGGTGAGCGAGATTTCCGGGATCAGCACCAGCGCTTGCCGGCCTTGCGCCATCACCGCGTCGATCAGGCGCAGATACAACTCGGTCTTGCCGCTGCCGGTGACGCCATGGATCAGATGGACACCGAACTGGGCGAGGGCGGGCAGCAGCGTATCGAGCGCAGCTTGCTGTTCAGCCGTGGCCAGTTGGGCGGGCGCGGTTGCGGGCATGTTTGCAGAAGCAGGAGGCAGTCGCGCCCAAATTGCCCAGCCATTTTCAACCAGCGCGGCCGCGTGGCGGCTTTGTTTGGCTGTCCGCAGCGTGTCGCGTGATTGCGGCGCGCTTTTCAGCGCGTCGAGCAGCGCGCGTTGCGCCTTGGCGCGGCTGGGTGGCTGCGCAATGTGTCCGGCGTCGGTCGCGACCAGCCAGGGCGCGACCGCAACAAACGGCGTGGCGTTCTTCAGCCGCGGCGGCAGCGTGGCGAGCAGGATTGCACCGAGGGCATAGTGGTAGTAATCCGCGCAAAACTGCGCCAGACGCAGAATGTCGGGAGACAGCGTGGGACGGTCGTCCAGCACGCGGATGATGTCGCGCAGCTTGCTGGAATCGACTGCGCTGTCGCCCGCCTCACCCCACACCACACCAATCTGGCGGGTGCGGCCGAACGGCACTTCGACCAGGCTGCCCACCCGCACCGGGCCGAGGCCATCCGGCAGGCGATAGTCGAACAGCCGCTGAAGCGGCGTATCAAGCGCGACCTGGAGGATGGGCGACATAACTTAGCGGCGGGTCTTGGTTGGCAATCGGGGAAACCTTGCTAAGTATATGTTCAACATGATTTATTCTGCCTTGTCCACGCAATCTGTGGATAATTGTGTGGGTGATTTGTGTCGACTGTCCCCAATCGCCCGTATTCAGGCGGGATGGGATGACAGGCTAAAAAGCAGGCAGGCAGACATATTGTTATTTATCATGCAGTTATAAACATGGCATGGCTGTCAAGGAATATTCACAAAAAAGTTCCCCTTGCTCTAATTTTGTGCATAAGTGAGTGCTTCTGTTCTCGCTTATGCCGCGGGTTGCGCAGCTTATTGCTGCGCAACCCGTTGTTTCGTATGTGTTATTGCTGTTGAACTCCGGCAATCACCCAGCCGCCCGGGCCGCTGACCGGTTTGGAGAGGTGCCAGACCTCGTCGAGCGCGACGGGCGCGGCGTCCGCGTCCTCGCGCACCTGGCCGGTGAAACGCACGCTGACGATGTGGCGGTTGCCTTCGTCGATGGCTTCCAGCACGTCGGCGTTGAGCGTCATCACGTCGGTGGTTTGTTTGACGTCACCGCGCTCGGCCAGCTGCATGCTGATTTCGGCGAAGATTTCGGGCGCGGTGAAGGCGCGTATATCGTCCAGATTGCGGGCGTCGAACGCAGCTTGCAGGCGGATGAAATTGAGCTTGGCTTCGCGCGCAAAGGCGTCGGCATCGAAGCCGGGCGGGAAGGCGCTGGCGGGGGCGCTGCCGCCGAGTGCGGCGGGGGGCTGGTCAAACGCGACAGGCGAATTTTGCGGCATACCGGCGTATTGCATGGTGGATGCGGCAGGCGCGTTGCGCTGCATCAACCAGCGGAACAGCATGAAAGCCGCCATCGCCAGCAGCGCGATCATCATGAAATTGGCCATGCCTTCGCCCATTCCAAAATGCGAAAACAGCGCGGCCAAACCCAGACCGGCGGCCAGCCCGGCAATCGGACCCATCCAGTTACGTTTTTGCGGCACAGTCGCCGGCGCGGCGCCGGGCTGCTGTTGCGGGGCGGGGGCGGCAGATTGCCTGGTCGGGACGCTGCGCTGCATGCCGAAGGACTTGCCGCCGCCGAAACGCCTGGCTTCCGCGTCGTGCATGACGAAACTCAAGCTGATGAAGAGAGCGAACAGGCTGATCAAAGTACGTTTCATTGTGTGTCCTGATAAATAAAGGCTGAGTTCAGATGGGGACTGAGCGAAAAGGTTCGCGGCGAACGGGTTCGGGCACGCCGGCAGAAAGCTGCGCTCCGCTTATGTAGAAGGCTGCGCTGCGCGTTATGCAAAAGGGTGCGCTGTGCGTTATGTAGAAGGGTGCGCTGCGCGCACGGCGCGGCTCTGGCTATGCACCGCCTCGACCAGCACGCGGACCTTGTCGGGATCGGTGAACTGCGAAATACCGTGACCGAGGTTGAACACGTGGCCGGGATGGTTGCCGTAGCCGTTGAGGATGTGCGCCACCTCGGCGCGGATGGCATCCGGCGTGCCGTGCAGGGCGCAGGGGTCGAGGTTGCCTTGCAGCGCCACTTTGTCGCCGACGCGACGGCGTGCCTCGCCGATGTCGGTGCTCCAGTCTAGCCCCACCGCGTCGGCGCCAATCGCGGCAATTGCTTCCAGCCAGTTGCCACCGCCCTTGGTGAAAACGATGCTCGGCACGCGGCGGCCGTCGCGTTCCTTGATCAGCCCGGCGACGATGCGCTCCATATAGCTGAGCGAGAATTCGCGGTAGGCGTGCGGGGTGAGGCTGCCGCCCCAGGAATCGAAAATCATCACCGCTTGCGCGCCGGCTTCGATTTGCGCGTTGAGGTAGTCGATCACCGCGCGGGTGTTCACTTCCAGAATGCGGTGCAGCAGGTCGGGGCGGCTGTACAGCATGGTCTTGATGTGGCGGTAATCGTCCGAGCCGCCGCCTTCGACCATGTAGCAGGCCAGCGTGTAAGGGCTGCCGGAAAAGCCGATCAGCGGCACCGAACCATCGAGCGCGCGGCGGATGCTTTTGACCGCATCCATCACATAGCCGAGCTTGTCGTTCGGATCAGGCGCGGTCAGATCGCGGATTTCCCATTCGTCGCGCAGCGGGCGCTCGAAGCGCGGGCCTTCGCCCTGCGCGAAATAGAGGCCGAGCCCCATCGCGTCGGGCACCGTGAGAATGTCGGAAAACAGGATCGCGGCGTCGAGCGGATAGCGCGCCAGCGGTTGCAGCGTCACTTCGGTCGCCAGATCGGGCGTCTTGCACAGCGTCAAAAAGTCGCCGGCGCGGGCGCGGGTGGCGTTGTATTCCGGCAGGTAGCGCCCGGCCTGGCGCATCAGCCACAACGGCGTGTAGTCAGTGGGCTGGCGCAGCAGCGCGCGTAGAAAGGTATCGTTCTTGAGGGCGGACATGGTGTAGCCATCAAACATGGCCAGGATGCAAAGGCGGCATTTTAACAGGCTTGGTGTCGCGGGCCTTGGGCTGCTTCCTGATCGGCTGCGGCTGAAGGCCTACTCCCCGCGCCCGGCCGGGCAGGCCAGCCAGCCGCGCGCCGTGTGGGTTCAATTGAACCCGGGTGTGTCGCCGTAGGCATAGGCGCCTGATGGCTATTCTTCCGGCTCGATGCTGTGATCAGCCTGCGTCTTAATGCGTTCTTAACACCTTCCCGCCCAGTCTTAGCCCCATCTTTACCGGCAGCTACCTATAGTTCGGCGTGTCCCCGTTCACGCTGGAAGGAAGTGTCATGGATCTGCTGTATCTCGCCCTGGCCGTAGGCTTCTTCGCCCTCACGGCTCTTCTCGTGTCCGTCTTCGACGGGCTGCGGAGACGCTGATGGATACCCTCTACCTCATTGCCCTGATCGCCGCAGTCGGCATTTTCGCCTACCTGCTGGCGGTGTTGTTCTACCCGGAGGACTTTTCATGACTGCCAATGGCACCCTGCAATTGGGCCTGTACCTGATCGCCCTGATCGGACTGGCCTGGCCGCTGGGGGTGTATATGGCCCGCATCTACAAGGACGAGTTGCCGGGCTTTGTGCGCTGGCTCAAACCGGTGGAAAACGGTTTTTACCGACTATCCGGCGTCAAGCCGGGCGACGACATGCCGTGGACCCGCTACGCCTTCGCCATGCTGGCCTTCAACCTGATGGGCTTCCTGGCGGTTTACGCGCTGCAACGCTTCCAGGTCTGGCTGCCGCTCAATCCAGAAGGCCTGGCCAACACGACGGCCGATCTTGCCTTCAACACGGCAGTGAGTTTCGCCACCAACACCAATTGGCAAAGCTATGGCGGCGAAACCACTCTGAGTTATCTGACCCAGATGGCTGGCCTGACGGTGCAGAACTTCGTTTCCGCCGCCTCCGGCATGGCGGTGCTGGTGGCGCTGATGCGCGGCTTCACGCGCAAGGAAGCCAGTGGCGTCGGCAACTTCTGGGTCGACATGACGCGCTCCACGCTCTACATCCTGCTGCCGCTGTCCCTGATCCTGTCGCTCGCCCTGGTCGGCCAGGGCGTGGTGCAGACCTTCTCGCCGTATGCCAAGGCGGAACTGGTTCAGCCCTATGAATATGAACAGGCGAAGAATGGTCCCGACGGCCAGCCGATGCAGGATGCCCAGGGCCAGCCGGTGATGGAGCAATTCACCGCCACCCAGCAGACCATCGCGGTCGGCCCGGCCGCTTCACAAATCGCCATCAAGCAGCTCGGCACCAACGGCGGCGGCTTCTTCAACGTCAACTCCGCGCATCCGCTGGAAAACCCGACGCCGCTGTCCAACTTCCTGGAACTGCTGTCCATCCTGATCATCCCGGCCGCGCTGTGTTTCACATTTGGCCGCTTCGTTGGCGACATGCGCCAGGGCGGCGCCATCCTCGCTGCCATGACCATCGTGTTCACTGCGCTGCTGGTGGTGTGCGCCGTCGCCGAGCAAACCGGCAATCCGCTGTTCGACCGCATGGGCCTCGCCACCCAGGCATCCGACCTGCAGGCCGGTGGCAACATGGAAGGCAAGGAAACCCGCTTCGGCATCGTCAACTCGGCGCTATGGGCGACCGCCACCACCGCCGCTTCCAATGGCTCGGTGAACGCCATGCATGATTCCTTCACCCCCATCGGTGGCATGGTGCCGATGTGGCTGATCCAGCTGGGCGAGGTGATTTTCGGCGGCGTCGGTTCAGGCCTCTACGGCATGCTCGTGTTCGCGCTGATCGGCGTGTTCATTGCCGGCCTGATGATCGGCCGCACGCCGGAATATCTGGGCAAGAAAATCGAGGCCTTCGAGGTGAAGATGGCCGCCGTCGCCATCCTGGTGCCGCCCCTGGTGGTGCTGGTGGGCGCGGCCCTGGCCGTGAGTCTGGACGTCGGCCGTGCCGGCATTCTCAACCCGGGTGCGCACGGCTTCTCGGAGATTCTCTATGCCCTGTCTTCGGCCGGCAACAATAACGGCAGCGCGTTCGGCGGACTCTCGGCCAATACGCCCTTCTACAACACGTTGCTGGGCTTTGCCATGCTGCTGGCGCGCTACTGGCTGGCCATCCCGGTGCTGGCCATCGCCGGTTCGCTGGCCGCCAAGAAAATCGTGCCTGCCTCAGCGGGAACCCTGCCCACCCATACCCCGCTGTTCGTGCTGTTGCTGATCGGCACCGTGATCGTGGTCGGTGCGCTCACCTTCGTCCCGGCGCTGGCGCTGGGGCCGGTGGTCGAGCATCTGCAAATGATCGGCGTGAGATAGAGGAATCACCATGCACAAGACTCAAGCCCTGTACGACGCAGCGCTCATCAAAACGGCGGCTTGCGATGCGGTAAAACGCCTGTCGCCGCGACATCAGGTGAAGAACCCTGTGATGTTCGTGGTGTGGCTGGGCAGCCTGCTCACCAGCGGCCTGCTTGTCCAGGCGCTGATCGGTAAGGGCGAAGCCGCGGCCGGTTTCATCCTCGCCATCTCCCTGTGGCTGTGGTTCACCGTGCTGTTCGCCAACTTCGCCGAAGCCATGGCGGAAGGCCGTGGCAAGGCTCAGGCGGCAGCGCTGAAAGGCATGCGCAAGGCGGTGCTGGCCAAGAAGCTGAAGGAACCGCGCCACGACGCCGCCACCCATGTGGTCGACTCGGAGGCGTTGCGCAAGGGCGACTTGGTGCTGGTTACCGCGGGCGAGATCATCCCCGGCGACGGCGAAGTGATCGAGGGGGTGGCCTCGGTGGACGAGTCGGCCATCACCGGCGAGTCGGCCCCGGTGATCCGCGAGGCGGGTGGCGATTTCAGTGCCGTCACCGGCAGCACCCGGGTGCTGTCCGACTGGCTGGTGGTGAAGATCACCGTCAATCCCGGCGAGACTTTTCTCGATCGCATGATCAATATGGTGGAGGGCGCCAAACGCCAGAAGACACCCAACGAGATCGCGCTGACGATTTTGCTGGTGGCGCTGACCCTGGTGTTCCTGCTTGCTACCGCGACCCTGCTGCCGTTCTCGCTGTTCAGCGTGCAGGCAGCGGGCAGCGGGTCGCCGGTCAGCGTCACTGTGCTGGTCGCGCTACTGGTGTGCCTGATTCCCACCACCATCGGCGGTCTTCTGTCCGCCATCGGCGTGGCCGGCATGGGACGCATGATGGCGAAGAACGTCATCGCCACGTCCGGCCGCGCGGTGGAAGCGGCAGGCGATGTCGACGTGCTGCTGATGGACAAGACCGGCACCATTACCCTCGGCAACCGTCAGGCCAGCGCCTTCCTGCATGCCACCGGTGTGACCGAACAGGAACTGGCCGACGCTGCCCAGCTTGCTTCGCTGGCCGACGAAACCCCGGAAGGCCGCAGCATCGTGATACTGGCCAAGCAGAAATTCAATCTGCGCGGGCGCGACGTGCAGGAGTTGGGCGCGAGTT